>TARA_B110000211_G_scaffold212004_1_pt1 | contig 12565 bp, 8 predicted proteins | sample TARA_B110000211 | Tara Oceans TARA_B110000211 (sample SAMEA4397516) | marine metagenome | biome: Polar Biome; feature: [DCM] deep chlorophyll maximum layer (ENVO:01000326); material: water (ENVO:00002006), including particulate matter (ENVO:01000060) such as... | depth 30 m
TACCACAAAGCCGTGCGCATATTAGAAGACTCCATTTATCAGGATGACGCCAGCTAGTTCACACCGCATAATTCACCAATTTTTGATCGTCACTCCCGCTTGCGGGAGTTCATTTGTTAAGAGAAGCCATTATCATGAGTATCAGCAGTGTTATTAAGTCCATCCAAGACATCATGCGCAAAGACGTAGGTGTCGACGGCGATGCCCAGCGTATCGGCCAGCTAGTGTGGATGCTGTTTCTCAAAATCTACGACGACCGCGAACAAGAATGGGAAATGTTCGACGACAATTACAAAAGCCCCATTCCAAACGGCCTACGCTGGCGTAACTGGGCAGCCGACCCTGAAGGCATGACCGGCGAAGAACTCAAAAACTTCATCGACAGCATTCTATTTACCGGCCTGCAAAACTTAGAAGTCAGTGGTAGCCCCAAAGCCGCCGTAGTACGCAGCGTGTTTGAAGACGCCTACAACTACATGAAATCCGGCCAATTGATTCGCCAAGTCATCAACAAAATTCAAGAAGGCGTCGACTTCAACAAATCCCAAGAGCGCCACGCCTTTGGTGATATGTACGAGCAAATTCTGCGCGACCTACAAAACGCAGGTAACGCCGGTGAATTTTATACACCGCGTGCCGTTACTGAATTTATGGTCGACCGTGTTGATCCAAAACTCGATGAATCCGTGATGGACCCAGCCTGTGGCACCGGCGGATTTTTAACCTGCACCATTGAGCACAAACGCAAACACTATGTGCAATCGACCGACGACGAACAAACTCTGCAACGCAGCATCCACGGCGTCGAAAAAAAGCCCCTGCCGCACTTGTTGGCCACCACCAACATGATTTTGCACGGTATCGAAACACCCAACCAAATTCGCCACGACAACACCCTCAACCGCCCTTACCGCGACTGGGGTAAAAACGAGCGAGTTAACGTTATTATTGCCAACCCACCCTTTGGTGGCACCGAAGAAGACGGCATCGAAAACAACTTTCCAGCCGAATTCCGTACCCGCGAAACCGCCGATCTATTTATGGCACTGTTTATCCGCTTATTAAAAGATGGTGGCCGCGCAGCCGTGGTATTACCCGATGGCTTTTTGTTTGGCGAAGGCATGAAAACCCGTTTAAAAGAACGCTTATTAGCCGACTGCAACCTGCACACTATAGTACGGTTACCCAACGGCGTATTTGCCCCATACACGGGTATTAAAACCAACCTACTGTTCTTCACGAAAGGCCAGCCCACCGAGCAGGTTTGGTATTACGAACACCCGTATCCAGAAGGCGTAAAAAGCTACAACAAAACCAAGCCCATGCGCTTTGCTGAATTCGCCACCGAAATTGATTGGTGGGGCAATGAAGACGACGGCTTTGCCAGCCGCACAGAGACCGAACAAGCGTGGAAAGTTAGCCTCGAAGACATCAAAGCGCGCAACTACAACCTCGATATTAAAAACCCACACGTTGCCGACCAAGTCATCCATGACCCCGACGTACTTCTTGCCCAATACGCAGAACAACAAAACGAAATACAAGCCCTACGCGACCAGCTAAAAGGCATACTGAGTGCAGCCCTAACTGGCAACTCTGCGACAGAGAGCAACGCGGCAGAGAACAAAGCATGAGCAACAAACACGCTGTAAAAGAAGCCCCAGCCAGCTACCAAAGCACACTAGCTCCTTTGGGCAGCCGAGAGCTACAAAACTTTATTGCCGGTAACCCGCTCACCGATAATCTAAACCTGTGGATTAGCGCAACCAAAGCAAAATCCACCAGTGGCCGTGGCAACAATAAAAAAATAGAACTCGTGGGCATTAAAAAACTGCGCGAACTGATTTTAGAACTGGCCGTGCGTGGCAAACTCGTTCCGCAAAACCAAGAAGACGAACCTGCCTCTGAATTGCTGAAAAAAATCGACGCCGAAAAAGCAAAACTGATTGCCGAAGGTAAGATTAAAAAACAGAAGAAACTGCCAGAAATTAGTGAAGACGAAAAGCCGTTTGAACTGCCGAAAGGATGGGAGTGGGCTAGACTTGGGACTATAGCAAGTTACGGAAACCCTGAAAAAGCTGAAGCAAATAAAGCTTCTAGCAAGACATGGATTTTAGAACTTGAAGATATAGAAAAAACAACATCTAGGCTCATTCAGAAAATTCGTTTTAACTCAAGAGAGTTTAAAAGCACTAAAAACGTATTTAAAGCTGGTGACGTTTTATATGGCAAACTTCGGCCTTATCTAGATAAGGTTCTAGTTGCAGATGAGCCTGGTATTTGCACCACAGAAATTATACCTATCAGTTGCTACGGAGGTTTGTCTCCTCAATACTTACGTTGCTACTTGAAATCACCTCGTTTTATTTTCTACGCCAATACATCAACTCATGGCATGAATCTTCCTCGCTTAGGTACGGATAAAGCTATTACGTCTGTTGTTTCGATCCCCCCACTCGAGGAACAACACTGCATCGTCGCCAAAGTCGATGAACTCATGGCCCTGTGCGACCAACTCGAACAACACAGCGAACACCAACTCGACGCTCACAAACAACTCGTCGAAACCCTGCTCGCCACCCTTGTCGAATCTGAAAATTCCGACGACCTCGCCACCAACTGGCAACGCCTCGCCGAACACTTTGACACACTGTTTTCCGGCGCACTTACGAGCACTACAGGCATAGGAAATGGCGGCGGCGAATGGGCCATTGACCGCCTAAAAGACACCATTCTGCAACTCGCCGTCATGGGCAAACTCGTACCGCAAAACCCCGATGACGAACCGGCGTCAGAACTGCTGAAAAGAATCGACGCCGAAAAAGCTAAGCTGTTCCAAGAAGGAATGAAGACAAAGGCATCGGATATGCTTAAAAATGAAGAGCTATATATTCAAACTCCTTCAAACTGGCAGTGGATGCGACTGGGTAATTTGGCTAAGTTTATCGATTATAGAGGCAAGACTCCGACCAAAATCAATAGTGGTATACGCCTAATCACTGCCAAAAATATTCGTAAAGGGTATATAGACAAAAATCCCGAAGAATTCATTTCTGAATCAGATTACGACACGTGGATGACTCGCGGTTTTCCACGCATTGGTGACATGCTTTTTACGACAGAAGCTCCGATGGGCAATGCTGCAACTATCGATCTCAAAGACAAATTTGCGCTCGCGCAGCGAGCAATTTGCTTTCAATGGCATGTTCCAACTGTTTCAAAATTCATGTTACTGCAAGTATTGGCCATGCCATTCCAGAGCCAACTCCTTGATCAAGCCACAGGAATGACAGCTACGGGGATCAAAGCGTCAAAGCTCAAAGAAATACCCGTAGCTTTACCTCCGGTTTCTGAACAACATCGCATCGTCGCCAAAGTGGATGAACTCTTCGCTCTATGCGACCAACTCAAATCCCGCCTTCAAGCCGCCAGCGAAACTCAGTTAACACTGACAGAAGCCTTGGTAGAGCAGGCCCTAAACTAATGTAGCTAGCAAGGTGGCTTAAATGGACAAGAACAAGCTTCTACGCAACCTATTGGAGCTACTCAAAGCCGGGCAAAAGGACGACGCCAAGGCTTTATCCGAGGCTGCAGCCAAACATGCTGCTGATGACCCTGCGCTACTGTCTATGATCGGGAGTATTTTTCTAAGACAGGGTGAGTCGAGTACTGCCGCTAAATATCTTAATCAGTCTTTGGAAGTAAGAAAGAAACAATACGAACCTGCTGAGACAGTACTTACCAATGACGACTTGGAATACTTAGAAGAACAAGAAAATGAAATCGAGGAAGAAGATTATGCTTATTTCGACGACTTCTCACTAACAAACGCTAAACAACCGACAACTGATATAAGCGCCGAACTGGATGACAACCCTAGTTTAAGCGAGCCATTTTTTACCACATCCAATACTGAGCCAGCACCCGTCACAGATGATTCAGATAACAATTCAAACGCTAACGAGAAACAAGTTTTCGTAAGAAGCCCTTCAAGTACAAATAAAGCCTCAGAGCCACCAGAGACAACACTGAATTTACAACAAGTATCGGCTCGTCCAACGTTATCACTGAATAGCTCTGCTCGAGAGACATTAAAATCTGATGCAGCAGAGCATACTAATACTAATTCTGGTATCCAAATAATAAGACGACGAAGTCGCCTTCACGGGAAGAATGATGATACCGAAATTAGCGAACACCTAGACCATAATGAAACAGTAAATAACTCAGAGATTACGATCAATACTGCTTCAACACACTTTAAAATTAACGATTTATTTAATGAAAACATTTACGACGATGACGATGAATTAGGCAATGATGATATAAACTTTCTTGATGACTTAGAAAGTAAAGACTGCTCAGATGGAAATGATAGTGAACTAACAGACTCTACCCTACTGCCAGAGCAAGACGATGATATAGATGAGAATCAATATATTGTCTCCGAATTTAATGAAGATGAATTCGAGTGGTCTGAAGTAGATATATCAGATAAGAAAAGTATTTCTAATGTTGATGATTTATTCATACCTGATATTGTCGTATTCGATCAAGATACACACGAAGGTGACTTTTCAGAAGACTTCAACGAGGATTTCTTAGAAAGCTTAGATGAAATATCAGATGATAAAGAAGAGAAAAATACTAGGCATCGCATCACTCGTCGACAGCGCGCTCAACAAGTCGCCACTGAAATAATCCTCTACGCCGAATGGCAAAAATCAACTTTAGAAGACGTCACCGACATATTTGAAGAATACGGTTGGTCTCGTACCAAAAATTCGATTTTAACAGCCATAGACAATGGAGCTTCGTTAGATCAGATTTTAACAGCAAGAAATTTACGTAATTTTTGGCGAGATAATGAACGATTTTGGATGACATTTTCAGGTATCAGTCCATTCAATCAATATAGCCGCGCAACATACTGCAACTTGGCATGGCCACATGCGTTGCAACTTGTTACTTATCGAAATTCTGTTTTATCGCTCGACGAGATTGAACACTATATAGAAGAAGAATTTGACTACTGGTACGACCACTCTTTGCTGAGACGTAGTTATCCTTCTTTCCTAAAATATTTATTTTTCCGAAAAACAGACTTGGCATTTTTAGATATGGCTTCTTACGGCGAAAATGGTATTGGAAGTTTAGCTTTGAGTGAAGTACTTGATGAGCCCTACTACCAAAACCCTATATCAAATGAGGTTCAAAGACTTGATAGTTTAGGCGTTTCGTTAATAACTAAGGCAAGTTTTAAACCAGTGTTTCACTCACTGAGTAGCCCTTATTAAAATACTAGAGAAAATTAAAATGGAATATTTACTACCTGTTCCCGGCTGCATGGTTGGCTATATGTCATCCAACAATAAGCGTTTAGGTGTCGTCAACTCATCCGAACGAAAACCCGATGGTACGTGTTTAGTCACTGTCAGATGGAACCCTGATAGAAAGTTATCTGCTGCGAATATCGCTGAGCTTTATTCAGCATTTAAGCCCGGCCAGGAAGTAGAATTTGTCCCCACCAGTCGTACTGGAAGAGACTATGGTTATGGCATTGTTTGTAGATCCAGAAAGCTTTCTGGCTACGAGCAAATATTGGTAGATTTCCCTTCAATTGGAGAGCAACACTGGCTACCCTATGAAAGATTGAGCTGGGTCACTGGTCCAAAGCACCGATTTATTACAGGGAAAGCCTATCCAGAAGACACGGCAGAGCGCTTCCGCCTCAAATTCCTTGCCCATGCAATCGAGAACTGGAATGAAAATACAGGTGCATTCTCGAATCTTGATATCGATCCACTCCCACATCAGGTTCATCTTGTTCACCATATTCTAAATCATGGCAACCTCAACTGGTTGATCGCCGATGACGTAGGTCTAGGTAAAACGATTGAAGCTGGAATGCTGATTAAAGCACTGGAGCATAGAGGCTTAGCCGACCGTATTCTACTGGTCACACCAGCCGGTCTGACTCAGCAATGGAAAGATGAAATGTTTAACAAATTCGGACTGGGTGACTTCCGAATTTATGGAGATAACTTTCAAATTGATGAGAGCCGAGAATGGGGTATGTATAAACACGTCATTGCTTCAATGGACAAACTGAAAGAAGCAAAAACATTAGCTTCAATCATGCAGGCAGAGCAATGGGATTTAGTTATTTTTGATGAAGCTCATCGTTTGAGCCGTACCCAATATGGTATGACATTTGATACATCACAACGCTATACGCTAGCAGAAGAGCTTAGAAATAATTCTCGCGCAATGATTCTATTAAGTGCAACGCCGCATCAAGGTAAATCAGATAAGTTTACTGCGCTTCTGACTTTGTTACGCCCTGAGCTAAAAGACGAAATACATACCCTATCCCTAAACCCTGAACTGCTTAAAGATATGATGTTCAGGAATAATAAAGCGGATGTTACTGACGCCGAAGGCAACTTTATATTTAAGGGTATGAAGGCCACAGCAATCAAAGTAGAGCTAGATGCCAAGACTCAGGCTTTTGATATTCAGCTACGAGATTATCTTAAAAAGGGCTATCAACAAGCCGAAGCACTTGGTCGCAAAGGTAATGCCATTGGTTTCGTTATGACAGTTTACCGGAAACTCGCTGCATCAAGCACCTTTGCTATTTTTACTGCTTTAAAACGACGATTAGATCGTCTAGAAGGCGAACTAGCCATTGAATTATCCTTTGAACAACTAGCAGACATGGATGCACGCTACGAAGGGGAAAACGAAGAGCTTTTCACTTCTCAAGCAAGTGAGTTTTTTACAGGTGAAATCAACTTGCTGAATGATTTGATCGATCAAGCTGCAGAGCTCGTTCAGGATGACAAGAAGCTACAACATTTTGTCGACAGTCTTGTTAGATATCCCCTTAACGAGAATTCAGATGAAAAACTGCTAATTTTTACTGAGTATCGTTCAACTCAGCAACATATCCAGAAAGTTTTGGTTGATAAATTTGGAGCTGAAAAAGTTAATCTGATTAACGGTTCAATGAAACAAAAAGAGCGAAAAAATGCCATTGCTAACTTTGAAGAAAATGGTCAGTTTTTAATTTCAACAGAAGCCGGCGGCGAAGGTATCAACCTCCAAGACCAGTGTCATATCATGGTGAACTATGATTTACCATGGAACCCTATGCGCTTGGTCCAACGTATTGGTCGTCTTTACCGCTATGGTCAAAAGTTACCAGTTGTTGTTTTCAATATGTTTTCACCAAGCACTGCAGACGAGCAAATCATTGACCTTATGTACCAACGTATTAATCAGGTTGTAGAAGACCTTGCCGTAGTCGGTGATGAGTTTAATGAACGCATGAGCGACGATATTCTTGGTCAAATTGCAGAGCTTGTGGATATCGAAGGAATTCTCCGAGAATCTGCAAATAGTAGTATTGAGCGTACAAAAGAGCGCATATCAAGCGCTATGGACTTAGCTAAAGATGCCGCGAGTAAACAGCAAGAAATTTTTGAATACGCTCGGAGCTATGATCCAACAGCTTTAGAGCGTGAGTTCATGCCGACGAAGGAGCACATCACATCTTTCATTGAGGCTATGTTTGATCACCTTGATATCGAAGTCATAAATAAAATACATAATAACCAAGTATGGGACGTGCGACTCTCAGAAAGCGTTTTAAAACTGCTTGGAAGTGCAAAAGGTCGACGTAAGCTAACTATAAATAAAGAGATTGCTCGTAATCGCGATGATATTGAAATTCTGGGCATGGATAACAGCATCATGCAGTTAATGATTACAGAGGCTAAGTCACGAAGTTTTGGTGGTATCACAGCTCAAATAATGTCAAACGACAAGCACAAAGGCATGTTAGCTGCCGGTTATTTGCGCTGGCAAAACGAAGAAGGTCGCCGCCAATCTCAGGAGCTAACAGCTTGGCATGTTAGCGACAAAGGAACGGTGACAGTAACACCACAGTGGCTGCCCGAGTTATTCAACTCTCCTCTAAATTCAACCGTGATCGAATCAAGTAAGGAGCGTCGTAAAGACGTATTCGATTTACTCACTGCCGGTGCTGAAAAACGTTTATCAGAGAAAAGTAATCGTTACTTGCATCCAGAAAATATTGAATTTTTATCTGCTGCACATATCAGTGACTAACTGGAAAAAGATATGAGTGATATCCCTATCCTCTACAAATATATGCCATTCAGGAAGGAGTTCTTCGAGAACTTCTACCTACGCTGTACGCCGCGTAGTGCTTTAAATGACCCATTCGAGCTGCGGCCTTCAGACCAGTACATGAACGACCATAGCTGGGACTTACTTGCTCAGCGAGAGATGACACTAGAGGCAGAGGTAAGCAAAGAGCTGCTCGACTTCAACAGTGAGTTTTTAGAGAAAGCCTTCAACAAAGTGGGCATCGTCTCGTTTTCTGAAACCAACGATAATCTGCTCATGTGGAGCCATTACGCCGACAACCATCAGGGAATCGTAGTGACCTTTGATACCTCACATGATTTTTTTATTGAAGACGATAGCAAGTCCCGGCACTTAGGCCGGATTCACTACCGTAAAGACAGAATGAAAGCCCTGCCGCAGAAATTGGAGAACGGCTTTCATATGTCGGACAGCACGCGGATCTACTTCGAAAAGTCGGATGAATGGATCTACGAAAAAGAACACCGCCTGATGAGCGACCTATATGCCGCAGATGCAACTCTGTGTACTTCGGAGTACTACGACAAGCGACTCAGACACAAACACCCAGGTTACGAACCTGAAGCCGTGACAGACAAACTGGTATCCATCAACGACATCGAAAACAAATGCCACGATGCCTCAGACCCAGAAGTTCTCTGCATGCTAAAGGTGCCGCCAGAATGTATTCTCTCAGTGATATGCGGGGCAAATATGCCCGATGAGCAGAAGCAGGAAGTTCGGGAATATACGCAACGGTTGGGGATTAGTTATCTTGAGGCAGAACCGGACACGGTTGAGTACAAGTTAAATTTTTGCCAGCCTAATTAAAAATCAGAGGTCATCGAGCATTCTGTAAGCAGTATCCCATGGTAAGCGGCTACCTGCTGCCTCCATGTTTCCATACGCTTCGCGAGCTTCTTCTTTCGTTAGTATTTCGTTTTTCACTAACTCATTAACAATCCAAATCGAACCTTTAACGATAACACCTTCTTTTGACGCTGCGCTCCGAAGTGCTTTGTCACCAGTTAATAATGGACAGCTCTGTTGCTTGGCTAGAGCGAGAGAAAAACAGTCATATCGGCTGGGGTCTGCATAGCGGGCCACCAGATCAAATGCCTCCAACATATGCTCGCCATCGAGCTCCGTGAGCTCGAGCCCATAAGCAATAAGCTCTGGATGGTGGTTCGATAACTCATCAGCAAACAACATGTCAGAAACCTGAAAACGGTATGGAAGTTGAAACATCGTCCTCAACAACCCTCCCGCATCCATATCAATCAACACGTTGGCATCGCTGATAAGTATCTGCATTAAGAAGCCATCATCTTCGACTTGCGAAAGTCGTAGGACGACATTTTGAGAAGCTCTGCAGCTTTGGAGTCAGACAGAATCCCTTCCCCTGCGCCTCTGTACACCAACTGTTCGAACAGGAGGGTGTGCTCTCTAGGATATGGCTCGCCCGGTTCATTACTTCGCCAACCATTCTTAGAGAACTCTATACTGAGGCGTTGATGAACTCTGTCACTCAGAATTCCTAAGTCTTTGCCGCGGTACATAATGGCCGACATGCTGACACCGAATTCATGCTTCAGCAGATCCAGCTCTTTCCAGTTAAGACCATGCCTTTCATTACCGAGACTTACCAATACACTGTCCCGTGGAAACAGAAATGCACCAGCAAACCGGTTACAGGCTTTCTCTTCATCCATATCAGATGGCAAGAGGTCATGTAGAATCAGGTGCCCCAACTCGTGCGCGAGAGTAAACCGCTGACGACAGCCGGGCCAGGCGGTAGAGACAACCACAACTGGGATACCTTCAACACTTGCCTGGAGACCATCAATTTTATCTGCATGCTCTAAATCGGTAGTAATCACAAGAATACCGTGGCTTTCCAACAACCCAATGAGGTCACCGATAGCGTCGATACCTAAACGCCAGCTTTGGCGAACGGCTAAGGCGACATCCTCGATTTCTTCGAGAGTTCGAATTTCTGGTAAGTTATCCGGCGCGACAAACTCAGGCATCGGGAACTCAGGCCATAGATTACGCAGTTCAAACCAACGCTCTGCCTGATCCAGCACATCAGCAGTTAGCTTGTTAAGAATCTTTTTAGGGGTGCTGGCTTTCTTCCGATACTCGACGCCGCTCAACTGAACGACATTAGGACGGAAGAAGTACTCAGTTCGCACGCCTAACGCTTTACTGATTGCAATAAGAACACTGGATGAGGGCATGCTATTACCGCGCTCGTACTTTTGAATCATAGTCGCACTGACACCAGCCTTGCTTCCAAGGTCAGCCATAGACAGACCAGAAGCGGCTCTGGCGCGCTTTAATCTCTCTCCAATCATGGGACCTCCGGTTTATATATTTATTATATGTACACAAATTATAAACCAATAGGGAGGTTTCCATTTATAACGATTAGAAATAAGAAAGCTTAATTTTTGATCCGATCAGAGAAGTGCTCTTCATGCTCAAGATTCCAGCTGATTGGATACTATCGGTCATATGCGGGGCAAATATGCCCGATGAGCAGAAGCAGGAAGTTCGGAAATATACGCAACGGTTGGGGATGAGTTATCTTAAGGCAGTTCCGGACACGGATGAATACAAGTTGAAATTTCGTCAGGCTGAGTGAGCCTCTGCTGAAAAAGCTCTTCGCTGGAGTACCATGGCACGGTAACTGGTTAGAATGATGGATAAACGACAGGCATTAAAAAACCCCTCAGCAGCTTCCTCCTTGGAGGTCACCGATCGGGGCCGTGTTAAGGAGAAATTTAGTCCTCGAGAGCGTTATTCGTCAAGTAATAGTTACTCATTTTTAGTAACTATGAGTATAAATTACACAGTAGGAAAGTATGCAAGAGGTGTTGCATTGTTGCCTTACCGATGACGATAAAAATATTTTTTTCGTGAACTTTTAGCTAAAATATCAATTTCAAGCACCGGCAACGACAACAATACTGGGGTAACTTCCGGGGTAACTACAGAGAACAAAAAACAGAAAGTTCTTTATAATCAAGTAGTTAAATATAAAGTTCGGCCTCCTGTGGGGAGACCATTAAGTCTTTCAGTGACTTCCAGCAACACATCAAAATCAGCCACCCCCCCTATAAATACTGACTTCTTACGTTTTTACTGCCCATTAACATCTGTAGACATCCGTAATCTTCTGGGATATTTCAGGGGGGATATGAATTCGATGGGGAGCGATCCCCCTCTACTTTGAATAACTCATTGAAAGAACTTCTGGAAGTGGGCTTGATTCAGCTAACCCGACAAGGGGGAAAAGCCGATGCTCGCTTTATATCATCACTTGGCAACCAATAGACGAATGCAAAGGTAAGACTGATATTGCAGCAACGAAGCAAGCAACCAATGGAAACAGTACCGACCTTAAATATTTCGTGGTCGGTATCTGTATTAATCTAGTCGTTATGTGTATCAATGACCACGACACCAAATCACATCAATAGTTAGTCACTATGTGTGCTTGCACCCCTGAATTTCAGGAATCAATTAGTCGCTATGTGTATACCTTTATATATTACCAAGCCGGTGGGTTATTCCTTTAAACATAAGGCCGCAAAGAGTTTCGGATAAACCAAGGTTGCCTCAAGGGTATAAGCAATAATACAAATAATTAGAGATCAAAGCTCAGACCTCCCCCCAACGTAAATTATGTACCGCTTAAAACTGACGACTCGGGGTATCATATTTCAGCCGGTAACATATCAACGGAATTAATCCGTTTTTTCTTGTCCTTCCGCTGCTCAAGAATGCTCTGGGATTCATGGTAATCCCTTGCTTCAGCCGTGAATACAAACTCTGCTTCCGGAGCTAGATTCAAGGCTTCATTCTTAATCTCATCAAGCGTCACGTGAAAGAACTCTTTGCGAGTATTTACCAAATTTAAACGGCGCTCATCAAAAACACGATGAAGTGTACTTTCTAACGCAGGCGCATCATCACAGTAGATCATGGCATGTACGTCAAAGATAAACGGAACACTGGCATCTCCCAATTCTTTAACACGATCCAGTGGCTCTAAACGGCGTGTCATACCAATTTTGTATACGTCTTTACCGAAGGAACCAATATTAGAAATGACGTAAACATGGCCGGACTTAGTTTGCTGTGCCATTGATAAAGCCCGCTCGCTTTTCTCGTGTGCCAGTCTTAACTCTTCATCCAGCTTGGCAATCTGCTCATTCAACGCTGCCAGCTTATCTCCAGCCGCCTTATTTGCTTGCTCCTTGGCCTTAGTCAGTAATTTAGTGAAACGCTCTTCCTCCTTCACCGCCTGTTCTTTTTCTTGATCTAGTTTGGCTTCTTCGTGTAGTGGCACACTAATTCCGGTCGCGTAATAGGAGGTGCTAAA
>TARA_B110000211_G_scaffold25489_1_pt1 | contig 12527 bp, 10 predicted proteins | sample TARA_B110000211 | Tara Oceans TARA_B110000211 (sample SAMEA4397516) | marine metagenome | biome: Polar Biome; feature: [DCM] deep chlorophyll maximum layer (ENVO:01000326); material: water (ENVO:00002006), including particulate matter (ENVO:01000060) such as... | depth 30 m
AGTTGAAGAGGTAAAGTTTAATTTACCTCAAGAGGCTGAAGATCCTCAAATTAATGAATATAGTAATGCAAATTTTCCTGTGATGAATCTAAGTGTTATTGGTGCGAGCTCCCTAAGACAAAAAGTATTTTATGCAAGAGAGCTTAAGGATAGGTTGGAAAAAATTGAGGAGGTTTTAGAAACTGAGGTCATTGGCTCTCCTGACGAAGTTCTTGAAGGCATTATTAATAAATCCAAGATGGAAGCTTATGGTGTAACGCTTACAGACCTGTATTATTCAGTTGCTAATAATAATGTAATTATTCCTGGTGGTAAGCAAGATACTGGTCTTGGTAGTTTTATGATTGAAGTGCCGAGCGTTATAGAAACGGCTGAAGATGTTTACAGCATACCAATTAAAGTAACTAAAGATGCTGTTGTCACTCTTAGTGACATTGCTAGCATTAGGAGAACTTTCAAAGATTTTAATTCATATGCAAGAGTTAATGGAGAGGATGCTGTTGCAATTGAAGTTATGTTAAGAGAAGGAGCTAATGCAATTGATGCAGCTAATAAAATTGCAATTGAATTAGATGAATTTAGAAAAATATTGCCTGAAAACCTAACAGTTGTTAAGACAAATGATGATACTGTTTGGGCTAATATGATGGTATCAGAACTAAATGGTAATATTATCTCTGCAGTTGTTTTGATAATGATATTGGTTGTAGCAAGTATGGGTTTTAGGGTCTCTATGCTTGTAGGTCTTTCAATACCATTTTGTTTCTTATTAACCTATCTAACGTTATATCTATTAGGGTATGAAGTAAATTTTCTTGTAATGATGGGGCTCTTGCTTGGCATGGGGATGCTTATTGATGGATCTATTGTAGTAACTGAGTATGCAGATAGAAAAATAAGCGAAGGTCTTTCTAGACTAGAAGCATACAGGTTAGCATCCAAAAGAATGTTTACCCCTGTATTAGCTTCAACTGCGACAACAATAGCAGCTTTTATTCCTTTAATTTTTTGGCCAGGATTTACGGGCCAATTTATGAGATATCTTCCTATTACAGTGAGTATTGTTCTAGCTTCATCATTATTTTATTCTCTTGTCTTAATCCCAGTCCTGGGCTCATATTTTGGGCAGAGCTCTTCAACGCTTAAATTAGGAAAAGACAGTGATAAAACTGGAGAACCTTTATTTGATCGACTAGCTGAGTACTATGGAAAGCTAACAAAGCTATTTGTTAAAAATCCAGGTGAAACCATTATTCTTACACTCGCAGTATTATTTACAATTGTTACTACATACAATTTTTACGGAAAAGGAACGGTCTATTTCGCAATAGTTGATCCAGTAAAAGCTGAAATTACAGTTAGAGGAAGAGGAAATTTTTCAGCCTTAGAATCTAAAAAGATAATAGAAGTGGTTGAGGAAAGACTTCTACAAATTGATGAGCTAGAAAGCGTCTTTTTGAGATCAGGCTCGCCTTGGTGGGAGCGAGGTGGAGATAAAATTGGAAGTGGTTATGTTGAAGTGGTAGAGCCATCTGAAAGAGATATTAGTGGTCTAGAGATAATGCAGCTTGTTACAGAGGTAACACAAGGAATACCAGGAATTATTGTTGAAGCTGTGGCTGATCTTGGTGGTCCTCAATTTGATTCTCCTATCGAGCTTAATATTACCGGTGATATTGAATCTGAAGTTGTTGCAGCAGCTCTTCTTGCAGAAGAATATATGCGAAATGAAGTTAAGGGATTAACTAATATATTCTCTAGTCAACCCTACCCTTCTGTAGAATGGAATGTTCAAGTTGATAAGCAAAAAGCAGCTCAGTTAGGTGTAAAAGTTGGAGATGTTGGAGCTCTTGTCCAGATGCTTACTTCTGGATTTAAAGTTGGTGAGTTTCGGCCTGATGACTCTAAAGATGAAGTAGAAATAAGAGTTAGATTTCCCTCAAAGGATAGAACGATAACTGGAATAAATACTCTAAATGTAACTACTGCAAATGGTTTAATTCCTGTTAGTTCTTTTATAACACTTTCACCTCAAGAAAATAGATCAACTGTTAATAGAAGAAATGGTCAATATGTTCAAGAGCTTGCAGCAGCAACTATTGATGAATCTTTGGTAGCAGCAAAGGTTGCTGAAATGCAGTTATGGATAGAGGCGCAGAATTTTAGCAAACAAGGCATCAATATGTCCTTTACTGGAATGCAAGAAGAGACTGAAGAAGTTAATGAGTTTATGGTTATGGCTGGCATTACAGCCTTATTTATAATGCTCATATTGCTGTTAACTCAGTTCAATAGTTTCTATCAATCATTTTTAATACTCTCTGCAGTATTCATGTCCTTTGTAGGAGTTCTGCTTGGTCTTTTGATCTCAAATAGACCATTTAGCTCTACTATGACTGGTATATCAATAGTTACCCTTGCAGGAATTGTAGTTAACAATAATATTGTTCTAATAGACACATTTAATAGATTAAAGTTTGAGTCTCCAGAAACTGACCGTCTTGAGCTTATAAGAGCTACCTGTCAGCAGAGATTGAGGCCTATTTTGCTTACTTCAGCTACCACAATATTTGGATTGCTCCCTCTTGCAATGGGATTAAGTTTTGATCTTATAGGCAGAGAAATAGCAATAGGAACTCGAGTTGTAGATTGGTGGCAAAATCTTGCTCTATCTATAGTTTTTGGTCTTGGTTTTAGCACACTTTTAACCTTAATATTTACTCCTGCAGCTTTAGCATTTCCATACAAGTTAAGAGATAAATATGGTCAAAGATTTGCTGAAAAAATTAAAGCTTAAATAAGTTTTATAAGAATACTAAGTTACAATTAGATATGGGTAATACAAAAGATCAAATAGATTTTGAAGCATCTTTGAAAAAGCTGGAATCTATTGTTGCAAAACTTGAAAATAACGATATAAATTTAGAGGATTCAGTTCAATCTTTTGAGGAAGGCATTAAGTTAGTAAAAGAATGTCAAAAACAATTAAGTGATGCTGAACTAAAAGTAAAAAAGTTACTCGAAAATGGAAGTATTGCTGACCTAGAAGATAAATAAAGTGCCTATAAAGTTCTTAACTCGATCACGAGAACTTATTCATAATAATTTAAAAAATATAATTAAATCTGAATCTTTAATTGATGAGGCTATGAGATATTCTGTTCTTAGTGAAAGTAAAGTTATAAGACCTGGTCTAGTTTTTGCATCTGGTCTATTAAATAAAAATTTAACACAAGCCAGTCTGATAAATTTAGCATCTTCAGTTGAGCTGATTCATACCTATTCTTTAATTCACGATGACTTACCATGCATGGATGATGATGATTTACGCAGGGGTAAGGAGTCTAGTCATGTGAAGTATGGCGAAGCTCATGCAATTCTTACAGGTGATGCTCTACATGACTTAGCTTTTGAAATAATTGTATTAGACAGGGATATGTCTGATCAGAATAAAGTTGAGGCTGTAAGTATATTAGCTAAAGCCTCAGGCGCATCTGGTATGGTTTTGGGTCAACATCTTGATGTGCAATCTGAAAAATTAGTTTCTAATATATCTAAAAATGAAATGGCTAGAATTCACTCATTAAAAACAGGGAAACTTATTCAAGCATCGGTTTTAATGGGGCAAATTAATTCAAATATCAGTAATGATAAGCAAAAGATGTTGGCAGATTTTGGTTCTAAGATTGGTTTAGCTTTCCAAATCTTTGATGATATATTAGATGAAATAGGACTTTCTTCAGTTATTGGTAAATCTGCTAAATCTGATTTAAAAAATCTTAAACAAACATATGTTAAGGTCATGGGTCTTAAAGAGTCTGAAGTTTTAGCTAATGATCTTGCATCAGAATCTATAAATATTCTTAAAGAAATAGATCTTGGAAAAGAAATGGAAACATTAAAATTACTTGCAGAATATATGGTAAATAGGAATAAATAAATTGAAAATTTATAATCAAATACCAGAATCAAAACCCAATACTCCGCTATTAGATAAAGTTAGTCTTCCTGAAGATATAAGATCTTTTTCTTCTAATGAGCTAAAACAGCTTGCAGATGAATTAAGAGAATTCCTTTTATACTCTGTAGGTATCTCAGGAGGTCATCTAGGAAGCGGTCTTGGAGTAGTAGAATTAACGGTAGTCTTGCATTATCTATTTAATACACCTGAGGATAATATTGTTTGGGATGTAGGGCATCAAGCTTATCCGCATAAGATTCTTACAGGAAGGAAAGAGAGTATTCATCAAGTAAGACATAAAGATGGCTTAGCGCCATTTCCTTCAAGATCAGAAAGTCAGTATGATGCTTTTGGTGTTGGTCATTCTAGTACCTCTATAAGCGCTGCGCTCGGGATGGCTCTTGCAAATAAAGAATTATTACAAGATAAGCATACTATTGCTGTAATTGGTGATGGAGCTATAACAGCAGGAATGGCTTTTGAGGCTTTAAGTCATACAGGGCATGAAAAGCCTAACCTGTTAATAATTCTCAATGATAATGATATGTCTATTTCAGAAAATGTTGGAGGTTTATCAAATTATTTTTCTAGAATTTGGGCTTCTAAACTCTACAAAGGGATTAAAAAAGGTGGTTCTAGTTTTCTAAAGAATCTTCCACAAGCTCACCACCTTGCCAGAAAAGTTGAAACTCAAATGAAAGCCATGGTTGCACCTGGAATGATATTTGAAGAACTTGGATTAAACTATATAGGTCCTATAGATGGGCATAATATTGATGAGCTTATTGAAGTGATAGGAAACTTAAAAGACTTTGATGGGCCTCAATTCCTTCATATTATAACTAAAAAAGGTGCAGGTCTAAATCCTGCTGAAGATGACAGAATTGGGTATCATGCTATAACAAAAATTAAACCAAAAGATTCAACAAAAGCTAGTTCACCTAAATATCAGGATATTTTCAGCAAATGGATTGTGGATACTGCTAAAGAGGATGATAAGTTGGTAGCTATAACGCCAGCTATGAGAGAAGGCTCTGGTTTAGTTGACTTTAGCAGAGAATTTCCTAGCAGGTATTATGATGTTGCTATTGCAGAACAGCATGCTGTTACTCTTGCTGCAGGCCTAGCATGCGAAGGTAAAAAACCAGTCGTTGCTATTTATTCAACATTTTTACAAAGAGCATATGATCAATTTATTCATGATGTAGCTCTTCAAAATCTTGATGTTACTTTTGCATTAGATAGAGCTGGTTTAGTTGGAGAGGATGGTCCAACACATTCAGGAAACTACGATATAGCCTATCTTAGATGTATTCCTAATATTGTAGTCATGACGCCATCTAATGAAAATGAAACTAGACTTATGCTCACAACAGCCTATGAGTATAAAGGGCCTGCATCTGTAAGATATCCTCGAGGCTCTGGCCCCAATGTGCAAGTTAGCGATAATTTGGAAAGTCTGGAAATAGGAAAAGCTAATATAATTAGAGAAGGTTCAGATAAGGTAATTTTTTTAAACTTTGGTTCATTACTTCACGAGGCTATAACAGTATCAGAGGCACTTGATTTAACATTAATTGATATGAGATTTGTTAAGCCTTTAGATAAAGAGATTTTAATAAAGTATTTAACAACTGCAGAATTATTTGTTTCTTTGGAAGATGGTTCTATTGCTGGTGGAGCTGGCAGCTGTGTTCAAGAATTCTGTTCTGAAGAAAATATAGTCATTAAATCTAAATTATTAGGTATTCCAGATATTTTTATTGAGCATGCCTCTCGAGAAGAGATGATTAAAGATGCAGGCTTGACTGCTATACAAATAGAAAAAACATTACTGCCATTGATGTAATTGCTGCAAAAATACCTGCTATAACATCATCTAAAACTATCCCTAAACCGCCCTTCACATTCTTATCAATATAAGAAATAGGGAAAGGTTTTAAGATATCAAAAAATCTAAAAAGGAGAAATGCAATTATTACTAGTGCAACTCTTTCATCTTGAGTTTGATATAAAATTGCTGGATATAAGGCAATCCACATTCCAGCTAATTCATCTATTACTATAGATTTATGATCTTTCTCAACTAAATTAACTGAAGCTCTTTCACAAATCCATATTGAAAAAATAGTAACACTGCAAATAAGAATCTCAATATTAGAGACGTAATGAGAAATAAAAATGAATAATATACATGCAAAAAAAGAACCCCATGTTCCTGGAGCAAAGGGCATCTTGCCAATACCACCTAAAGTTGCAATAAAATGAATAGGGTTTTTAAGATCTGGAAATTTATTCATTATTTTAGAAGTGTTCGTATCCTTTTATATCAACATCATAACCTTTTAATGAAACTAACTTAATTTCTTCTTCTTGAGTAACTTCACCTATCTTAAAAAAATTATTATCAAATTTGTCTTTTGGTATTGTGAAACATAAGTCATAGTCATCACCTCCATTAATATCATCTATATCCTCGGTTATAGGAATATCATCTATATTTATTACTCCTCCTCGTTTAGAGGCTTTTAGTAATTTTGTTAAATCAGCCAATAATCCATCTGATGTGTCTATGCAAGCTGATGCATAACTTACAATTTTTTTACCTATTTCAATTTTAGGTAATGGTCTTAGGTAATCTTTAATAAAAATTGAATCTCTTTTCATCTTCTTCCAGTCAGTTAAACCCTTCTTGGCTTTTCCTACCGAACTACTAATACAGATATAGTCTCCAATTTGAGCAGTGTCTCTCCTTAAGATTTTTTTAGAAAATGGAGTTCCATAAACAATAGCATTTAAGTTTAAAGGTCCTTTTGTTAAGTCGCCTCCAATTAGCGATATCTTAAATTCATTAGCTATATCCTCAACACCAATAGCTAATCTTTTATACCAATCAGAATCTATAAAAGGTGAAGTTACAGAAAGGCTAAAGGCTATTGGCCTGCAGCCCATTGCAGCAATATCGCTTAATGCAACAGCAATAGCTCTATATCCGATGTCTTCTGGAGAAGCGTCTGATGGGAAATGAATATCAGCAACTGATGCATCGACAGAAGTAACAATAGGGCTCTGCAAATCAAAAATGGCGCAATCATCGCCTGGGCCAATAATTACACCATTCTCTTTATAATATTCAGCACCTATATGCTGAAATAATTCAATAAGTTCAAATTCTGAAGACAAGAACTAACTTGGGTATCTTTCAAATAACCCAGAAGCTCCCATGCCACCACCAACACACATAGTAACAACACCAAATTGTTTATCAGTTCTTCTAAGTTCACGTGAAATATGACCTACACATCTTGCTCCAGTCATGCCAAATGGATGTCCAATAGAAATAGATCCACCGTTTACATTAAGTTTATCCATTGGTATTCCTAATGTGTCTCTACAGTAAACAACTTGAACAGCAAAAGCTTCATTAAGCTCCCAAAGATCAATATCACTAACTGATAATCCATTTTGTTTTAGTAATTTAGGTACTGAAAATACAGGTCCGATTCCCATTTCATCAGGCTCGCATCCCATGGTTGTAAATCCTCTAAAGTAAGCAAGTGGCTTAAGACCCAACTCAAGAGCTTTATCTTCAGACATAATCAAGGAAACTCCAGCTCCATCTGATAATTGTGAAGAATTACCTGCTGTTACCGAACCATTTTCAGCAAATACTGGTTTCAATGAAGCTAGACCTTCCAAAGTAGTAGTAGGCCTATTACATTCATCTCTATCTACAGTTACGTCAACCTCTTTAGCTTCGCCAGTCTCTTTATTCATTAGCATCATTTTAGTATCCATAGGAACGATTTCATCTGCATAAATTCCAGATTCTTGAGCTGCCGCTGTTCTCATTTGACTCTCTAACGCATACTCATCTTGAGCTTCTCTTGAAACGTTATATCTATTAGCTACTGTTTCAGCTGTAATGCCCATTGGATGATAAATACCAGGATATTCTTCTGCTAGTCTTGGATTAACAAAATTATCCATATTTTGTGCACCCATCATAGAGATTGTTTCTGCACCACCAGCTATAACAGCGTCATAACATCCAGCCATAACCTGAGATGCTGCCATTGAAATAGTCTGCATTCCTGATGAACAATATCTATTTACAGTAGTTCCACCAACGGTGATAGGTAAGTTTGATAATACTGCTGCATTTCTTCCTAAATTATGACCCTGTGCTCCCTCTGGACTTCCGCAACCCATAATCACATCTTCTATAATTTCTGGAGGTAAGTTAGGATTTCTCTCTAATAAAGCGTTAATAATATGGGCAAGCATGTCATCAGGTCTGGTCATATTAAAACCACCTCTGTGAGATTTAGCTAATCCAGTTCTTACGCTGTCTACTATTACTGCGTTTTTCATGTCATCTCCTATAATAAATTTTCATTGCTATTTTAGACTATCATAATCGCAACTTAAAGCTTTATCCGAATTAGGGATAATAACTATATTAAACTGATTTGTTTTTCTAAATATATATGTTCTATTGTATTACGGGCTTAATTTAATATGATAGATTCTGATTATGATAAAAGCTGATAGAGCAAAACTAGTTTCAAGTATTTTAAATAAACAATATCCTGAAACTCCAGTACCTTTAAAACACGATTCTACATATACATTATTAATAGCAGTTCTTCTGTCTGCTCAATGTACTGATGAAAGAGTAAATAAAGTTACTCCAAAACTTTTTCAATTAGCCTCTTCTCCTGCAGAGATGTCAAAAATTTCTCAACAAAAGGTATATGAGATTATTAAGCCTTGTGGACTTGGTCCAAAAAAATCAAGCGCTATTATTTCTTTATCTAAAATTTTAGTTGAAAAATTTGCCGGTATTGTTCCTAAAGATATAATCGAATTAGAAAAACTTCCTGGTGTTGGGCATAAAACTGCTTCAGTTGTTATATCACAAGGTTTTGGCATCCCAGCTTTTCCAGTTGATACACATATTCATAGATTAGCTCAAAGATGGGGTCTCACTAAAGGCAAGAATGTAGTTGAAACAGAAAAAGATCTTAAAAAAATATTTCCAAAATATGATTGGAATAAGCTTCATCTTCAAATAATTTTTTGGGGACGTGAATTTTGTCAAGCAAGAGAATGTTTTGGCACATCGTGTCAGATATGTACCTCATGTTTTCCAAAAAGAACTAAACCTTTTATGCACAAACGACCATAGTTCATTTAAAATAAACATTCTAAAAATTTCCTAATTGGAGACAAAATGTTGTCAAAATCAGATTCTATTTTTAATAATAATGATTCTATAGAGAAATATGATGCAGATCTGTGGGATGCATTAAACAAAGAATCATTTAGGCAAGAAGAACATTTAGAACTTATTGCATCAGAGAATTATGCAACTAAGAGAATTCTTGAAGCTCAAGGATCAATTCTTACTAATAAATATGCTGAAGGGTACCCCTCTAAAAGATATTATGGCGGTTGTGAATATGTAGACATAGCAGAAGAGCTTGCTATAGAGAGAGCTAAACAATTATTCAATGCAGATTATGCAAATGTTCAGCCTCACTCAGGATCTTCAGCCAATGCTGCTGCATTCCTTGCACTACTAAAACCTAATGACAAAATTTTAGGCATGAGTTTAGATCATGGGGGTCACTTAACTCATGGAGCTAAAGTAAATTTTTCTGGAAAAAATTATGAAGGGATTCAATATGGGCTGCATCCTAAAACTCATGACATTGATTATGATCAGGTAAGGAGTTTAGCTCATGAGCATAAACCTAAACTAATAATAGCTGGATTTTCTGCTTTTTCTGGAATAATTGATTGGTCAATTTTTAGAGAAATTGCAGATGAGATTGGCGCATATTTCCTTGTAGATATGGCCCATGTTTCAGGATTAGTTGCAGCAGGCTTATACCCTTCTCCACTGCCTTATGCTGATGTAGTAACATCTACAACTCATAAAACATTACGAGGTCCAAGATCAGGAATAATTTTAGCTAAGAGCAATCCCGAGCTTGAAAAAAAACTAAATTCTGCAGTATTCCCTGGCTCTCAAGGCGGGCCATTGATGCATGTTATTGCGGCTAAAGCGATATGTTTTAAAGAAGCATTGGAGCCTGAATTTAAAGTCTACACTCAGCAAGTATTAGATAATGCTAAAACAATGTGTGATGTAATTCTTTCAAGAGGAATTGATATCGTTTCAGGGAAAACAGACAATCATATAATTTTGATGGACTTAAGAAGTAAAGGTATTACAGGAAAAGATTCAGAAAAAGCACTTGGGCTAGCTAATATAACTGTAAATAAAAATGCTGTTCCAAATGATCCTCAGTCTCCATTTGTGACATCTGGGATTAGACTCGGTACTCCTGCCATTACTACAAGAGGGTTTAAACAAGAAGAAATAATATTAATTAGTAATTGGATTTGTGATGTGATCTTAAATATAGAAAATGAAGAAATGATAAGTAGTATTAAAAATAATGTCATTGAGCTATGTAAGAAATTTCCTGTATATAATAAGTAATTATGTACTGTCCATTTTGCCAAGCTGAAGATACAAAAGTTGTTGATTCAAGGCTAGTTGCAGATGGTTCGCAGACTAAAAGAAGAAGATCATGCGAAGTATGCCAATCAAGATTTACAACTTTTGAAACAGCTGACTTAGCTTTACCAAGAGTTATAAAAAATAATGGTGAAAGACAGCCTTTTAATGGCTCTAAGTTAAAAAGAGGAATGTTAAGAGCTCTTGAAAAACGTCCCTTATCTACAGAAGAGATTGATACAGCATTTGGAAAAATGCTAAATGAGATTAGAACCAGTGGCGTTAGAGAGATAGATTCTTATGCAGTGGGTGAAATAATGATGAAGGTTTTAAAAGATATTGATCAAGTTGCCTATGTAAGATTTGCTTCTGTGTATAGAGACTTTCAAGATATAAATGACTTTTCAGAAGAGATTAATTCATTAAGTAAATCATCCGGTAAGAAGAAGAAAATAAAGAATAATCCAGAAAAAAAATGAGCTATCTTAAATATATGCGAAGAGCTATATCTCTTGCAGATATTTATAAATATACAGCAAAGCCAAATCCTGTAGTTGGAGCAATTCTTCTTAAAGACCAAGTAATAATTTCAGAAGGAGCTCATGAGAGATTTGGACAAGCTCATGCTGAAATTAATGCAATTGAGACAGCAAAAAAACAACTAGGAAAAACTTTTGATTCATTTAATGAATTAACTCTCATTTGCACATTAGAACCTTGTAATCACTCTGGAAAAACTGGGCCATGTAGTGAAGCTATTATTGAAGCTGGAATTAAGAAAGTCATTATTGGCTCTGAAGATCCTAATCCTGAGGTTGCAGGAAGCGGAATAAAAAATCTTATCAATAATGGCATAGAGGTAGAAGTGGGTTTATGTGAAGATCTGGTAAAAGAACAAAATAAATTCTTCTTTTTTAAGCATCAAAATAATAGGCCTTATCTGACTATTAAAATAGCTAGTTCTCTAGATGGAAAATCTCATAATAGAAATGGAAGTAGTACTTGGATAACTAGTAAAGAATCTAGGGAGGATGTTCAACAAGTTAGAGCTAAGTATGACGCGATTTTAACTGGAGGAAATACAGTTGCAGATGATAATCCCAGAATGAATGCTAGGGTAAATTTTGAAGTAAACCAACCAAAAAAAATATTATTATCAAACAAAGATGATTTAGACATGCAAGGAAATTTTTTTAAAAATTCGTCTGTACATATTATTAAAGAAAAAAATATAAAAGAAATAATAAAACAATTTAAAACTTCTGATCACTGTTCCATTTTAATTGAGGCTGGTCCTAAATTAGTTAATGCCTTTTTATCTACAAACAATATTGATGAATTAATAGTCTATGAATCATCAGATCTTCTGGGGCCTGAGGGCGTAAGTTGGTTTACAGAAGATAATGCTATTGAAAATCTAGGTTTTAAACTAGAATCCACTTGTAAAATTAAAGCTGATACAAAGAGAATATATACAAAATGTTAAAAGATAATATTAAAGAAATAATAGAAGATATAAAACAAGGAAAAATGGTAATCATTCTCGATGATGAAGAAAGAGAAAATGAAGGTGATTTAGTATGTGCTGCTGATCTTGTGACTCCTGAAATTGTTAATTTTATGGCCTCTAAAGGAAAAGGCTTAATTTGTCTTCCTATGAGCCCTGATTTATGTAATAAATTTGATCTTCCTATGATGACTCATAAAAATAGAGCTGCTAATAGAACAGCATTTACAGTTTCAATTGAAGCAGCAAAAGGTATTACAACAGGAATTTCTGCAGCTGATAGGTCCCATACTATTAAAACAGCTGTAAACAAAGATTCAAAACCATCTGATATTGTTCAACCTGGACATATATTCCCTCTTAAAGCTATGGAGGGAGGTATTTTAAGTAGAGCTGGACATACTGAGGCTGCATGCGATCTTGCTAAGCTAGCAGGTCTTCAGGCTGCTGGGGTTATATGTGAAATAATGAATGATGATGGAACTATGGCTAGAAGAGATGACCTAATTAAATTTGGTGAAGAGCAT
>TARA_B110000211_G_scaffold182963_1_pt1 | contig 12521 bp, 10 predicted proteins | sample TARA_B110000211 | Tara Oceans TARA_B110000211 (sample SAMEA4397516) | marine metagenome | biome: Polar Biome; feature: [DCM] deep chlorophyll maximum layer (ENVO:01000326); material: water (ENVO:00002006), including particulate matter (ENVO:01000060) such as... | depth 30 m
GGTTATGATGTATGTGCGTTATCCACTTTCGCTTCGAAATGTGGAGGATCTTCTACACGAACGCGGCATCGACATCAGCCATGAAACGGTTTGATTTTGGTGGAACCGCTTTGGTCCGTTGTTTGCCGGAGAGATTCGCAAGAAAAGGGTCAGCCAGATGCGCGCATATTCGAACTGGCAGTGGCATCTGGACGAGGTTTTTGTGAAGATCAACGGTGAAACGCATTACTTATGGCGGGCCGTAGATCACGAAGACGAGGTGCTGGAGAGCTACGTTACCAAGCGCCACGACCGCAAAGCAGCATTGAAATCCCTCAGGAAAACGATGAAACGGCATGGCAACCCGCAAATCATCGTGACAGACAAGCTGCGATCTTATGGTGCTGCTATGAAAGTCATCGGCAATATGGACAAACAGGAAACTGGCCGCTGGGTCAACAACAGAGCTGAAAACTCTCATCTACCGTTCCGACGACGAGAAAGGGCAATGATCCGCTTTAGGCGCATGCGAACCTTGCAGAAATTCGTTGCTATCCACGCTTCCATTCACAACCATTTTAATCAAGACCGAAGCCTCTCCCAACGCAATCACTTTAAGGCCAACCGCACCGCCGCACTGAATGAGTGGCGCAGCCTTTGTGTGTCATAAAAGGACAGGTGTGCTGGCCTAGTAGAGAAGAGTTCGCATTCGTCTGACAGCACTACTATAAGACAACTGGTGCCTTTGTTATGTCATATATCAGATAGATATGAGTTGGAGGGCACTGTCAGACAAAACCACTTGAGACGATAGTGCCACTTTGTAGCATTCGTTGAATGACAAAACCCTCCCCATTTTGTTATCCCAAAACAGGCTCTTCTAAGTTTCACTGCCTAGACGTTCGTGACAACCTTTTTCTAGATAACTGGTGCCTAAGTATGGCGGCCATTTCTGCTTTTGCTCTCGCTGAGTGGCGCTAATTATTGAGCGCATAGATTTAGGCTGTGCCAGTAATTCGATGCGAGTTCTCATTAGTTTGACAGCTGCGTCTTGGCTGGTGCCGAAGCTATCGCCAGAGGCGTTCTGATCCTTGTCGAAGGTATTTTGACAAGTCACCGCGCCAACTGACCAAAATTAAATCGTTTTGAAAAACATATGTAACGTCGCGGACGCTTGACACTTCAGTGGAATGATCAGAGCCTTCATTGTAATCAAACACGTTCACAATGCGAACAAAACTAAAAGCGTGAAGCTAAAAACGGTTTGAAGATCAAAGGTTGACGCAATGACAAATAAGATTTTGAGGGCATCACCCCAAACCTGCCACTGGGGTTATTTTGATGCCACGATCCCATCTAGGCTGACAATCGCAAGTGGCGATGAGATCGTAATCAATACCATCTCAGGCGGACCACAAAACCTGCCGGGTGCCGGTTTCTATGTGCCCCCCGAACTGTTGGAAATGCATGCAGCAGGTGTGCCGCCCGCTCCAGGTCATATTTTGACGGGGCCAGTTGCTGTTTCATCTGCAATGCCGGGCGACGTGCTACAGATAGATATTCTGGATGTGTCCTTACGCCAGGACTGGGGTTTCAACTTTATCCGCCCTCTGGCTGGCACCTTGCCTCAAGATTTTCCTACGTCACATCACACCATCATTCCACTTGATGCTAAAAGAGGCATTGGCACACTGCCTTGGGGACTTGAGCTAAAGCTCGCCCCTTTCTTTGGTGTGATGGGCGTCGCCCCGCCTCCTGCATGGGGGCGCATTTCTACGATTGAACCTCGGGAGAATGGCGGCAACATCGATAATAAGGAACTCGTGGCGGGCACGACGCTCTATCTGCCTGTTTTCACCAAAGGAGCGCTGTTTTCTTGTGGCGACGGTCATGGCGCGCAAGGCGATGGCGAGGTTTGCGTCACAGCCATTGAAACCGCACTTCAGGGACACTTTCGTTTGACAGTGTTAAAAGATCATGACCTGACCTATCCACAGGCCGAAACGCCGACCCATTACATCACTATGGGAATGGCGCCCGATCTAGATCGCTGTGTTGAGATGGCGCTACGCGACATGATCAAACTTGTGTCACAGCGTGCGCAAATCAGCAGCGAGGATGCCTATATGCTGTGCAGCCTCGCTGCTGATTTGCGCATCACCCAGACGGTCAACCGTGAAAAGGGTGTCCATATGATGATGGCGAAAAACTTGATCGACGTTGGTTAATTCCGCCTTAGCCAAACCACTGCAAATTGGCAGTTATGCGGGCACTGTCAGGCGAATGCGAACTAGCGGCAGTGTCAGAGAAACCTACTTGAGATCGAGCGAGTGACTTTATAGAGTCTTCTACTGACAAAACATTCTCCATTTAGCTACCTTAAAACCAGCCTGGACGTCATCCGGCTTGTAGTAATGCTGTATGTTCGTTTCCCGCGTTCTCTTAGTAATGTGGTGGATCTTCTTCATGAACGGGGTGTAGATCGTAGGCAAAGGGGAGCGGTGGAGCGAGTGGAGTAATTTCCAGGTAACTTACGCAACGCCATCGCGGTGTGAAACACTGTTTCCCAATTACACCATAATATACATTGTAAAGCAGAGGGTTATATATGTTGTATTTGTTTCGGTATATTTACTCCACTTGCTCCACCTCTCCCCCCTAATTGGAATGGAAAGTGCTTAGCGGGGGCTGGGTGAGGGGTTAGGTTGGGTGTGTGCGACTGCAGGAACGCCATCTTTATTCACGCATTAATTTCATGCGAAACTGTGCGGCTACTCTAGCTGAGTGACGTCAATTATTGAGCGCATAGATTTCCGTGGTGCCAGCAATCCGATGGGTGTTGGTTTTAGTTTGACAGCTGCCAATTGGCTCCTATTGAGATAATATGTTGACTTTCAGATAGGTGTACCTTTTGATGATTGGTACGGAACCAATTTTGATTTGTCGCATGTTTGGGGGCTAATGTGAACTTCTACAAGCCAATTTCAGACAATACTACACGGGCGCTTAATTGGATCCGGGATCTCGTTGAGGGCGAAGGTTTGCCGCGTGATGGGCGCTTGCCGACCGAGCGAGAGTTGACTGAGCAGATTGGCTGTGGGAGGCGTACAGTACGTCGGGCTTTGGAAGCGTTAGAATTGGAAGGGTTGATTTGGCGGCGTCAAGGTAAGGGCACGTTTATTGGCCAACCACCGGATCCAACTGGCAAACTGGCCGCGCAGATCGCAGAAGAAGTCGACCCCCTTGCCGCAATGGAAGCCCGCATGGCAATTGAGCCGATGCTCGCCGCGTTGTGCGCACGTCGCGCGACGAGTGACGATGTAGAACGGCTTCGTCAGTTGATGGTCCGAACCAACGCCGCGACGGATGCAGATTCGGCTGAACTGTGGGATGGAGCTTTTCACCGGATGATTGCAAGGGTTGCAGGCAATCGGCTGTTGTTAACGGCTTTCGCCTTGCTGGACGAATTGCGCGTGGTTGAGATGTGGCAGGACGTGCGGCTGAAAGCCCGGACTCCCGAAAACAAGCAGATTTATGACGATCAGCACCAACGCATCCTTTCAGCGATTGAGGCGCGTGATCAAAAGGCTGCGAAAGTCGCGATGGAGATACATCTTCAGTCATTGACGATGAATCTGAAGCGGTCTTTGGAGGCGGAACAGTGACCGATGCAGAGCAAAACCTACTGAAGGTCACAGATCTTTCGATCAATGTGGCAGGAGCGTCGCCCGATCTGGTTCGGGGCGTATCATTTACGCTGACCAAAGGCGAAACCCTGTGTCTCGTGGGCGAGTCTGGGTGCGGCAAAAGTCTGACTGCGCTGGCGCTGATGGGGTTGCTGACGACGCCACCGCTGTCGGTGACGCAGGGCAGTGCGACGTTTCAGGGCCGTGATCTTTTGCAATTGCCCAGCGGCAAATTACAGGCCCTGCGTGGAAATTCTATGGCCATGATATTCCAGGAGCCGATGACATCGTTAAACCCTGTGCTGCGGATCGGGGAACAGATCGCCGAGTCCGTGCGCCGGCACAAAGGCGTGACACGGCTGGAGGCGCGCGCACGAGCTTTGGAAATGCTGCAGCGGGTTGGTATTCCGGCGGCAGAAAAGCGGTTGGATGAGTTTCCGCATCAATTGTCAGGTGGGATGCGGCAACGGGTGATGATCGCTATGGCGTTGGCCAATGATCCGGCCCTTTTGCTTGCCGATGAACCAACCACTGCGCTTGATGTCACGATCCAAGCGCAGGTGTTGGATTTGATGCGCGACTTGCAGGCTGAAACTGGCACTGCAATGATCTTGATCACCCATGATCTGGGTGTAGTGGCCGAAATGGCCGACACTGTGGCTGTGATGTATGCCGGGCAGATTGTCGAGATCGGACCTGCTCGGGAGATTTTTGAGGATGCGCAGCATCCCTATACCATCGGATTAATGAGTGCTGTTCCCTCTGTTGGTGCGCGCAGTAAACGGCTTGTCACAATTCCGGGGGTGGTTCCTTCGGCGATGGACATGCCAGCCGGGTGCCGGTTTGCATCCCGCTGCCCGTTTGCGGATGAGATTTGCACAAAAATCCCCTCGCTGGTGGATTTAGGACAGAGGCATCAGGCCGCATGTTGGAAAGCGCCATTGGAAGTCCAAATGGCGCAGGCTGGTCGGATATCGGTATGACAAAAACTGACATTATATTGGAAACCCGTGACGTCAAGCGCCACTTCGTAACGGCCAGGCCCATCTTTGGTGCGCCAACGGTAGTGCGCGCAGTGGATGGAATAGATTTACTGATCCGCCGCGGCGAAACTTTTGCAATTGTTGGCGAATCTGGCTGCGGAAAATCGACGCTGGCGCGATTGCTGACACGACTTTTAACACCTTCAGACGGTACGGTTATCTATGACGGGCATGATATTGGTGACTTGCCAGAGCATGAAATGCGCGATTTACGACGTGATATTCAGTTCATCTTTCAGGATCCTTTTTCTTCGCTCAATCCGCGCATGACAGTTGGCGCGTTGATCGAAGAACCATTGCGCGTGCATGGGATCGGCAATGCGCAAGCGCGGCGCGGGAAGGTTGCAACATTGTTAAGCAGAGTCGGCCTGTCGACAATGAGTGCGGATCGATACCCCCATGAATTCTCGGGCGGGCAAAGACAGCGTATCGGGATTGCGCGTGCGTTGGCCTGCGGGCCAAAAGTGATCATAGGCGACGAGCCAGTTAGCGCGCTGGATGTCTCTATTCAGGCGCAGGTCGTAAATATCCTTGAGGATTTGAAAGAAGAGTTCGGCCTAACTCTCGTGGTCATCGCGCATGACTTGGCTGTTGTTCGCCATATGTCCGACCGGGTTGCGGTCATGTATCTCGGCCAGATCGTTGAAATGGGCCAGGTGGAAGATTTGTTCGCCTGTCCGAAGCATCCCTATACCGCTGCACTCATTGCCGCGATCCCGGTGCCGCAAATCGGAGCCAAGCTTGACCCCGTCCAACTGGCGGGTGATCCGCCAAATCCCATCGATATGCCAAAAGGCTGCCGGTTTCACCCGCGCTGTCAATTCGCGCAGTCACGCTGCCGAACTGAAGCCCCAAAACTTAGCGACACGAATGGCGCGCATTCGGTCGCCTGTCACCGCGCCGATGAATTGAACCTATCTGGCATTCGCGATCTGCCCAACACGCGCAGATCGTCGGCCCGTACCCGTTTCGAACTTTACCGCACCGCGCGTGCACATTCCGACGGCGTGAAAGACGCGCCTGCTACTATCTGAAAGTCATCAACAAGGGAGAATTGAAATGCATATAACCAAACTAAGCGTATTAACGGCGGCCTTGATGCTCAGCGCATCTTGGGTCCATGCAGCTGATCTGCGGATTGGCTTGGCGGAAGATCCCGATATTCTTGACCCGGATCAGTCTAGGACGTTCGTGGGACGGATCGTCTATGCGTCGCTTTGCGACAAACTGGTCGAAATCACACCTGAGCTCGAAATCATCCCGGCCCTGGCCACCGCATGGGAATGGTCTGCCGATGGCATGACACTGACCATGAACCTGCGCGACGATGTGACGTTCCACGACGGTGAACCATTCAATGCTCAGGCGGTTGCTGCCAACATTGATCGGTCCAAGAACCTGCCAGAAAGCCGCAGGAAGTCTCAGGTAAAGTCGATCACCGGGACAAATGTGGTGGATGAATACACCATCGAGATTATGCTGGCGAACCCCGATGCGACGATTATGGCGCAATTCGCTGATCGGGCTGGCATGATGCTATCCCCCAAGGCGACCGAAGAAATGGGTCTCGACTTTGGTGCTGCTCCTGTTTGCGCCGGACCATTCAGCTTTACCGAGCGGGTCCAGCAAGACCGTATCGTACTAACCAAATTCGCAGATTATTATCGCGCAGATGAGATCAACTTTGACAGTGTGACGTTCCTACCGATCGCCGATGACACAGTGCGTTTGGCGAACTTGCGTGCAGGCGATGTTCACATGATCGAACGCCTTCCTGCCACCAGTGTCGCATCGGTTAAAGCAGATGACAGCCTGCTGATGGAGCAAGCCGTGTCGCTTGGATATCAGGGCCTTACGATCAATGTGAACAATTCTGATCGGGCGCAAACGCCGTTGGGGATGGATTCAAAAGTAAGACAGGCGTTGTCACTGGCGATTGATCGCGAAGCCTTGAACCAAGTTGTGTTTGAGGGTGTGTTTGCCGCTGGCAACCAGCCTTTCCCACCAACTTCCCCTTGGTATGATGCTAGCAACCCAATCCCGGCACGTGATGTAGCGGCAGCCAAAGCATTGCTGGCCGAAGCTGGGGCTGAAAACATCGAGATCGAAGTTCAGGTCTCGACCAACCCAGTGGCTGGTCAGGTTGTTCAGGTCGTTCAGGCAATGGCGGCAGAAGCTGGCATTAAAATCAACATCGTCGCCAAAGAGTTCGCCACATTGCTAAGCGAACAATCGGCAGGGGCCTATGAGGTCAGCCAAATCGGCTGGTCAGGTCGCGTTGATCCCGATGGCAACATCCATCAGTTCATGACCTGCGAAGGCGGTATCAACGACAGCAAATACTGCAATCCCGCAGTTGACGACCTGCTGAACAAGGCCCGCACTTCGACCGATATAGCAACCCGCAAAGCCAGCTATGATTCTGCACGTACGATCCTGGTCGAAGATATGCCGATCATCTATCTATACCACCAGACATGGATCTGGGCGTTGGATGATGGCGTCAGCGGGTTCACACCTTATCCCGATGGCATGATCCGCTTGCATGGCGTATCGGCCGAATAAAGACTAACCCACCGGCGGCCACGTGGTCGCCGGCGACCATATTTCCCCAATCCTAGGTGCAAAATGCTAAGTTTTATCGGACGTAGATTGCTGATCGCTATCCCGACCATCCTGCTGATCTCTATCTTCGTGTTCTTCATGCAAAAGCTGCTGCCGGGGGATCCTGTGCTGGCGCTTGCAGGCGAGGATCGCAATCCAGAAATCTTAGAATTTTTGCGCGAGAAATACCGCCTGAACGATCCGCTATATGTGCAGTATTTTCACTGGATTGGGAAGGCGTTGCAGGGTGATTTGGGCATGTCACTGCGTACCCGGCAACCGGTGCTGGAACTGCTGGGCCAAAAACTGCCCGTCACTTTACAACTTGCCACAATGGCGCTGATCATCGCAGTTATGATTGGCATACCCGCAGGGATCATCTCTGCCTATCACAAGGGCACATGGATCGACTGGTTGGCCAATATCGTTGCGCTATCGGGGCTTTCGGTGCCGAACTTTTGGCTTGGCATCATGATGATCCTGCTTGTATCTGTGAAACTTGGCTGGTTGCCTGCGTCAGGGTATCAGCCGTTCTTTGAGGATCCGTTGCAATCTATTCGTACTATGCTGATGCCTGCTTTTGTGTTGGGTACTGGGCTGGCCGCGACTTTGATGCGCCACACCCGATCCGCCATGTTAGGGGTTCTGCAATCTGATTATGTGCGCACGGCGCGTGCCAAGGGGCTGGTTGAACGCACCGTTGTGATCAAACACGCCATGCGAAACGCGCTGATCCCGATTGTGACTGTGGTCACTTTGCTGTTCGGAGAACTGCTGGCAGGCGCTGTCCTGACCGAGCAGATCTTCACCATTCCAGGCTTTGGTAAGCTGGTGGTCGATGCTGTGTTCAACCGAGACTATGCTGTTGTTCAGGGGATCGTACTTTGCACAGCCATCGCCTTTATTCTGATGAACATCCTCGCAGATGCGCTTTACCGTGTCCTGAACCCAAGGATGAACGATCAATGAGTGTAATTGACGAAATTCAGGTAGATGTCTTGCCGCCGCGTCGCAACAGGATCTGGGCAAAGCTACGTAACAATACGGCTGCGCTGTTCGGGGCTTTGATTGTGGCATTCTTTGTTATCATCGCAGTGGCGGCCCCAATCTTGCCGATCCCAGGCCCTGCTGAAACGGACTGGGGTGCGGTACGCAAGGCACCCTCCATAGCCCATTGGATGGGGACTGATGAACTTGGTCGCGATTTGCTAAGCCGAATGATCTGGGGGGCGCAGGCGTCGTTGCTGGCAGGCGTGGTTTCGGTTGCAATTGCACTAAGCATCGGAATCCCTCTGGGCGTGCTGGCTGGCTATTGCCGCGGCTGGACTGACGCTGCGATCAGCCGAGTAACCGAAGCACTTCTGGCTGCACCTTTCCTGATCCTAGCGATTGCGCTGGCTGCGTTTTTGGGGCCGTCACTTCGCAATGCGATGATAGCCATTGGGCTATCAGCCGTGCCAATATTCATCCGACTAGCGCGCGGGCAAACCATGCAGGTTCTAACCGAGGATTATGTGGAAAGCGCGCATGCCATCGGCCTTAGCCACCGGGCCATTATTGGTCGCTACGTGTTGCCAAACATCGTGCCGCCCCTGTTGGTCCAGGCAACCTTGACCATCGCTACAGCGATTATTGCCGAGGCATCATTATCGTTTCTTGGGCTTGGGCAACAGCCGCCGTCCCCGTCTTGGGGATCGATGCTGAACACCGCCAAAGCCTTCCTAGAACAGGCCCCATGGCTGGCAATGTGGCCGGGGATCGCAATCTTTTTCGTTGTGCTGGGCTTTAATCTTTTAGGCGACGGGCTGCGCGATGCGCTTGACCCGCGCAACATTTGACTTGACGCGTAAGGATACGAAGATGACATTCACCACCCGCCCGGAAATCCTTGGCACCTTTGGCGTCGCCACGTCGACCCACTGGATCGCATCGGCAGTGGGTATGTCGATCCTTGAAAAAGGCGGCACGGCCATTGACGCGGGCGCTGCCATGGGCTTTGTGTTGCATGTGGTTGAGCCGCATCTGTGTGGACCACTTGGCGACATGCCGGCGCTTATTCAAGTGGCGGGCGAGGACACACCTCGGGTTGTTTGTGGGCAGGGCACCGCACCTGCTGGGGCAACGATTGCGCATTACAAATCCGAAGGGCTTGACATGATCCCGGGCTCGGGGCTGCTGGCGACTGTTATCCCCGGCGCATTTGATGCCTGGATGTTGATGTTGCGCGATCATGGCAGGCTGCCATTGCGTGACATTTTAGAACCGGCGATCTATTATGCCCGTCACGGTCATCCAGTTCTGCCCCGTGTTTCGGCCACCATTGCCGATCTGGCGGATTTTTTCCGTGAGGAGTGGCCAACTTCGGCGAAAACTTGGCTGTCTGGTGGATCTGCCCCTGCCCCTTCCAGCCTGTTTTGCAATCCAGTTCTGGCGGACACATGGGAGCGTATCATCACCGAGGCCGAAGCTGCAAAAGGCGGACGCGATGCGCAAATTGAGGCGGCACGTACGGCCTTCTACAGGGGGTTCGTAGCCGAGGCCATTGACGATTGGATGCGCGACGCCTGCGTGATGGACGCCGCTGGGGGGCGTCGAAAGGGTGTGCTGAGCGGGCAAGATATGGCAGGCTGGCAAGCCAGCTATGAGGCACCTTTGTCGGTCGATTACAACGGTTGGACTGTCTGGAAACCCGGCATGTGGAGCCAAGGGCCAAGCCTACTGCAAAGCCTCCGTCTGTTGGAACACACGGACGTTGCCAGTGTGGGCGCAAATTCCGCCGATTTCGTGCATCTGGTCACGGAGGCGATAAAGCTGTCCTTTGCGGACCGCGAGGCCTATTACGGCGACCCAGATCACAGCGATATTCCAACCGAAACTCTGCTGTCGCGTGACTACGGTGCCGCGCGCGCTGGATTGATCGGGGCGGAGGCCTCTTTTGAACAGCGCCCAGGGCGGATCGCTGGCTTTGAACATCTTGCCAACGCCGCCATCGCCCGTGCCGCGCAAGACGTGGTTGAGGGGCCGAATGTTGGTGCAGGCGAGCCGACCATGGCGCATCTGACTGAAAAGCGCGGCGACACTGTGCATATCGATGTGATCGACCGCTGGGGCAACATGATCTCCGCCACGCCTTCGGGCGGATGGCTGCAATCCTCACCCGTGGTGCCGGGGCTGGGCATGCCGCTAAACAGCCGTGCACAAATGTTCTGGCTTGCCGATGGCCTGCCAACCTCTCTTGCACCAGGTCGCCGTCCGCGGACGACTTTGTCGCCGTCCATAGCGGGCCGTGATGGCAAGGCAAGTCTGGCTTTTGGTACTCCCGGGGGGGATCAGCAGGATCAATGGCAGTTGATGCTGTTCCTGCGCCTTGTCCATCACAAAATGAACCTGCAGGAAGGCATTGATGCGCCTCTGTTTAACACGGGCCATTTCCAAAGCTCATTTTATCCGAGGGCCGCGCGACCCGGGCATTTGATGGTGGAACCTGCCTTCGGCGAGGCCGTCATCGCCGACCTGCGCGCGCGGGGTCATGATTTGGAAGTGGCTGAACCCTGGACCATTGGTCGCCTGACCGCCGCCAGTCGCGGTGTGGATGGTCTGTTGCGGGCTGCGGCCACGCCGCGCTTGATGCAAGCCTATGCCATTGGCCGATAGAAAGGAATTGCGATGACCTATTCGATAGTTGCCCGTGACCCCGAGACTGGTCAATACGGCGTTGCGGTGGCCAGTCGGTTTTTTGCTGTGGGCGCGGTTGTGCCTCATATCCGAGGTGGCAAATGCGCCGTGGCAACGCAGGCCTTCGTCAATCCGCTGCTTGGGCTGGAGGGTGCGGCGCGTATGGCACAGGGTGAGACGGCTCAGGTAGTGCTTGAGGACATGATCGCCCGCGACGACGGGCGCTTGCAGCGGCAAATCCATATGATCGACAGCGCGGGAATTTCAGCGGCACTTACTGGCGCGGACTGCATCGACTGGGCTGGACATCTGATCGGTGAAGGTGTGTCTGTCGCAGGCAATATGGTGGCGGGCGCACAGGTCGTTGCTGAGACGTTGAAGGCTTATCAAGCCCATATGAACGAACCTTTCGCCGAAAGACTGCTCACCGCGATGGAGGTGGGGGCCGCAGCAGGCGGTGACAAACGCGGCACGCAATCGGCGGCTTTATGCATCCACCGGACCGAGGATTACCCTTGGATTGACATTCGCGCAGATGACCATCCGGACCCGCTGGCGGAACTACGACGCCTGTATGATGTGGCACAAGAGCGGTATTTGCACATGGCTGAAACACTCCCGACCAACGCGGATTTTTCGGGCACGACTGATCGTAGTGGGATCGATGCAGCAATTGCGGCTGAAGAAGCGCGACGTAAGGTCGAAGGGCGGCAAAGTCGATCCTATGCGACGCCATTACCAGATTAAGGATTGATCGACGAAGATAGGATTTTACGGCATTGAATTTCTGGGAGACATACAATGACCGAGATAATAACTGAGGCAGATATTGCTGGGGCAGAGCGTCTGCTGGGTCTTGCCTATACCGCGACCGAACGCGCGCAGATGGTGGGCAATCTGGACGGCCAGCGCGATCTGGCGATTGCCCGTCGCGGGGTAAAGCTGGACAATGCTACACCAATGGCCACTCGATTTGATCCGCGATTACCTGGTTTCGCAATGCCGCATGGCGCAGATTTGTTGGTTTTAAGAAGGATCACATCGCCTTTGCCAGGCAACGCAGAGAATATTGTCTTTGCGCCGCTCACTCATCTGTCCCATTGGGTGCGCTCTGGTCAGATCACGTCGCGTATGCTGACAGATTTGTACTTAGGCCGGATCGCCAATCTGAACCCTCGTCTTGAATGTTTCGCGACCGTAACGCCAGATCTTGCCCGTGCCGAGGCCGATGCGATGGACCTGCTGCTAAGCCAAGGAGTCTGGCTTGGGCCGCTGCATGGGATTCCGTACGGGCTGAAAGACTTGTTTGATACCAAAGGCATCACGACCGGCTGGGGGGCTGAGCCGTTTCAAAACCGGGTGCCGGACAGGGATGCAGCAGTGACGACCAAATTACGTGCCGCCGGGGCCGTGTTGATCGGTAAAACCACATTAGGCGCGCTGGCGTATAACGATCTGTGGTATGGTGGATGGACGCGTAATCCTTGGAACCTGAACGAAGGATCAAGCGGTTCAAGCGCCGGATCAGCGTCCG
>TARA_B110000211_G_scaffold69658_1_pt1 | contig 12497 bp, 9 predicted proteins | sample TARA_B110000211 | Tara Oceans TARA_B110000211 (sample SAMEA4397516) | marine metagenome | biome: Polar Biome; feature: [DCM] deep chlorophyll maximum layer (ENVO:01000326); material: water (ENVO:00002006), including particulate matter (ENVO:01000060) such as... | depth 30 m
TATATTAAATATCTTAATTATGGCAAAAATACAATTAAATGGTCGCAAATTAGAATTAAACAATAAATATTCTATAAACACACTATTAAAAAAATATAAAATTGATAGTAAAAAAATAGCAGTGGAGTTAAACGGCAAAATAATAAACAGAAATAAATATAAATTAACTTATATAAAAAGTAAGGATAAAATTGAAATAGTACATTTTATTGGTGGAGGTTAATTTTTATGAAAAAAGATATTTTTAAATTAGGTAATCAGATTTTAAAATCTAGGTTAATTGTAGGTACGGGTAAATATAAGAATTTTAAAGAAACTAAAAAAGCAGTAGAAGCATCAGGCGCGAGCATGGTTACCGTAGCTGTAAGAAGAGTAAATATTTTAGATAAAAAAAAACCTTTACTGACCGATTATTTAAATCCAAAAAAAATTAAATATTTACCTAATACTGCAGGTTGTTTTAGTGCAGAAGAGTCCCTTAGAACACTTCGTCTAGCCCGAGAAATGGGTGGATGGAAAATGGTCAAGCTCGAAGTTTTGGGTGACAAAAAAACTTTATATCCTGACATGGTAGAAACTTTAAAAGCAACTAAGGTATTAGCTAAAGAAGGTTTTGAAGTTTTAGTTTATTGTTCCGATGATCCTTTGTTAGCAAAAGAGTTGGAGAACTTAGGGGCTTATGCTGTCATGCCTTTAGCTTCTCCCATAGGCTCAGGACAAGGAATACAAAATAAAATTAATTTGTCTATAATAATTAAAAATGCAAAAGTACCCATCATAGTTGACGCTGGAATCGGCACACCTTCAGATGCCACCATTGCAATGGAGATGGGTTGTGATGGGGTTCTCGTTAATAGCGCAATTGCAAAAGCAAAAAATCCAGTTTTGATGGCCGAGTCTTTTAAAAATGCTGTAATTTCTGGACGTCAGTCTTTTCTCTCGGTAAGAATGAAAAAATTAATATATGCTGACGCTAGCAGTCCTTTTAAAGGGATGATTTAAGCCGCTTTTTTCTTTCTTCTTATCCAAAGAGTTCTAGGGGCTTTTTTCTTAATTTTTTTACTAGTATCTTTTTTTACTTTTTCTACGGTAGTTTTTTTAGTTTTTTTATCTATCTTACTATCTACTTTAGAAATTTTCTTTTCTTTTGATTTTGACACACTTTCTTTTTCAAGACCTTCAATTTTATCTATATTTTCTACTTTGTTAATTATTTTCTTATTTTTGTCTAATAAATTTATACTATATTCAGGTATAATTAATTTTGGGCCTGCTAAAAAATTAATTTTTATTTTAAATTTATCTTGGAAGTATTTAATTTCTTTTTGTAAAATTTTATCAATATAAAGTTTCACTTTTTCTGGAATTTGTACATTTATACTTTTCACTTTATCTGTAAATGATAACATTTCTGATTTTTTTACTATTCTTAAAGCGAATGACTCGAGAGACAAATTCGTTTGCCATTTAATTGAACCCTCTCTCAGTCTTTGCCTTGTCATTTCTAATAATCCAAAAGTGCTTATTTTACCTACTTGTATTCTTGCTCTATCTTTTCTAATAGATTCTCTCATTTTTTTTTCAACTAATCTTCTATTATAAAAATTCATCATATCAATAAAGTCTATGACAATTAGACCAGACAAATCTCTAATTTTAATTTGTTTTGTTATTTCCTCTGAAGCTTCCAGATTAGTATTTAGAGCAGTCTTTTCAATATTTGAAGCTTTAATAGATTGACCCGAATTAATGTCAATTGCAACTAAAGCTTCCGTTGGATTGATCACTAAGTATCCTCCAGACTTTAATTTAACCACTGGATCAAAAATATTATTAAGTTCTTTTTCGATCCCAGCCTCATGAAATAAAGGAATTTTACTTTTATGTTTTTTTAAAAATTTTAAACTTTTTGGAATAAGTTCTTTTATAAATAATTTCGCTTTTTGATAGCCTTCACTGCCATCTATATAAATATTAGAAGTGTCATTGTCATAAATATCCCTAAGGGCTCTTTTTATAATATCTCCCTCTTCATAAATTAATGAAGGCGCATTTGAATCTAAAGCTTTGTTTTGAATTAGATCCCATGTCTTTAAAGTATTATTAAAATCTTTTTCAATTTCATTTTTTGTTTTGTTAGCTCCTGCTGTTCTTACAATGACCCCCATACTTTTCGGAATATCAATTTCATTTAAAATACTTCTTATCTTTGTTCTATCTGCAGAATTAAAAATTTTTCTAGATATCCCTCCACCTTTGGCAGTATTAGGCATTAAGACCATATACTTTCCTGCAAGAGATATGAAGGTAGTTAGTGCAGCTCCTTTATTTCCTCTTTCTTCTTTTATTACCTGAATTAAAATTATTTGGCCTGGTTTAATTACTTCCTGAATTTTATATCTTCTAATACCATATGTATTTTTTAATTTTTCTCTTTCATTGATATTTTTTTTATTAATTTCCGGCTCAAAATTATTATCATTTTTTCCTACCTCTGTGGCCTCACCATTTTTTTCTAATGTTTTACTTTCCCCATTTGTTGATTCACTGTCTGTATTAATTTCATTATTTAAATCGTCTAAATTTTTATTTTTTAAGTCTTCTCTTATTTTCTCCTCTGCCTCTTGAAGTTTTTCTTTATCCTCTGTTGGAATTTGATAATAGTCTGATTGAATGTCGTTAAAGGCAAGAAAGCCGTGTTTTGTTCGGCCAAAATTAATAAAAGCTGCCTGCAAAGAGGGCTCAACCCTACTTACGGTTCCTAAATAAATATTATTTTTAAAATTTAGGTTGTTTTTGTCTTCGTACTCGTATTCTTCAACTCCATTTTCTGATTTGAGAACAATTCTAGTTTCATCAGGGTGAGATGCATCGATATATAAATTTTTTTCCATTTTGAGTGAATTCCTTTAGTTATTAAATTTAATGAATTTTGTTTTAAAATTTCCATACAAATAGTATACAAAATTTTTTAATTGTTTTCACTATATCAATGATCTTTAAACACGCCATAAGATAGCCTAAATTTAAGTTTTATCTGTGATGATTCATGTTTAGTCATTTTAATACATTAATTAAGATAGTTATTATTATATTTATATCTATTTTTTTTTTATTATTTTCAGCTCTTTCGTATTTTTCATCAGGACTACCTGATTACAAAAAACTTGAAACATATGAACCTCCGGTTTCGAGCAGAGTGTACGCAAACAATGGAGATCTTATTGCTGAATATGCAATCGAGAAACGATTGTTTATACCTTATGAAGCTATACCAAAACCAATTATAAATGCTTTTCTTTCAGCAGAAGATAAAAATTTTTTTGCTCACCCAGGTATTGACCCAAGAGGTATTATCAGAGCAGTAATTAATAATTTTAAAAATATTGTTAATGATAAAAGGTTAGAAGGCGCATCTACAATAACACAACAAGTAGCCAAAAATTTTTTATTAACAAATGAGGTTTCTCTAAAAAGAAAAGTTAAAGAAGCTATTTTAGCATTTAGAATAGAAAAAGCTTACAGCAAAGAAAGAATTTTAGAACTTTATTTAAATCAGATATATTTGGGCAGTGGAACTTACGGAATCGCAGCAGCAAGCTTAGAATATTTTGACAAGTCTGTTAAAGAATTAAATTATTCTGAAGCCGCATTATTAGCTGCGTTGCCAAAAGCTCCTAGTAAATACAATCCATTTAGATTTTATGAAGAAGCAAAACTAAGAAGAAACTTAGTATTACAAAATTTAAATGAAAATAATTTTATTAACAATAGAGAATTAGAAAAATATAAATCACAAGAAATTAATTTAAAAAAAAGAAAAATTAAACTTCTCCAAGAAGCTAACTATTATAGTGAAGAAATTAGAAGAGTTATTAAAAAAAATTATGGATTTGATAAACTTTATGCTGAAGGCTTATCGATAAAATCTGCCCTTGATGTTAATTATCAACTGTATGCTCTTAGTGCATTAAGGTCAGGAATAGAATCGTATGATAGAAGACACGGATGGAGAGGACCCGTTTTAAACACAAAGCTCAGAAATAATTGGCGTGAAGTGTTGAAAGAAAAAAAATTAGATTCAAGTCTAAAGTGGAGTTTTGCGAAAATTAAAGAAGTTAAAGACTCTGAAATAATTTTTAAAATTTTAAATAAAAAAGAAGAAGGATCAATTTCAGCTAATGATTTAAAATGGGCAATAAGTAAAACTATCAATGAATCATTTAAAACTCATGATATAATTATTGTCCATAAAAATAAAAATAGAAAATGGGAACTCAAACAATATCCAAAAGTCAACGGAGCAATTGTTGTTATCGATCCATTTAGCGGCAAAGTAAAAGCTTTAGCCGGAGGTTTTAGTTTTAATTCAAGCGAATTTAATAGAGCAACACAAGCCAAAAGACAACCTGGCTCTGCTTTCAAACCTTTTGTTTATGCTGCTGCCTTGGAAAATAATTTTTCACCTAACTCTATAGTTTTAGACGCGCCCTTTACAGCAAAACAAGGTGTTGGGTTAAAAAACTGGAAACCAGAAAACTATGGTAAAGAATTTTATGGGCCAACAACCTTAAGAAAAGGAGTTGAATATTCTAGAAATTTAATGACCGTAAGAATAGCTCAAGAGTTGGGTTTAAAAAAAATATTAAAATTATCTAAAGATTTAAATATTTATGATGAGATACCAGAATTATTGTCAGTATCATTAGGTTCAGCAGAAACATCTTTGTTACAAATCACAAGCGCCTATTCTATATTTGTTAATGGAGGAAAAAAAATTAATCCTATACTTATTGAAAGAATTCAAGATAGAAGAGGAAAAACTATTTATAATTCAGAAAAGAGAGAGTGCGTAGGATGCGATAAATTTTCAAAAAAGGAAAACTCTACTCCATACATTAAAGATAATTACAAGCAAGTTATAAGCAAAGAGACTGCTTATCAAATTTTATCAATTTTAGAAGGTGCAGTTCAAAGAGGAACTGGAAAAAAACTTAAAGATTTAAACGTCCCTCTAGCTGGCAAGACAGGCACAACTAACGATAATTATGATGCTTGGTTTATTGGAGCTACATCAAATCTAATAGTAGGTGTGTACATTGGTTTTGATAACCCAAAAACATTAGGCAAATATGAAACCGGATCTCGAGCTGCACTTCCGATATTTAAAAAATTTGTTAGTCAAGCGTTATATAAAGATGAATTTAAAACATTTATGATACCTAAAGGAATATTTTTTGCGGCTATCAATCATAATACCGGAAAAAAAGAAAGTTTTAGCAATCGTGATTCAATTATTGAAGCTTTCAAATTAAGTGATATAGAAAAGATGAGAAGTAATAATTTAAACATAGACTTAAATTATGATAGTTCAGTCAAATTTAGGCAATTTTATTAATGGAATTAATAGAACAACAAATAATTGTAGCTGAAAAAGCCTTAGGTAATATTAGGGGGTATCTTTGAAACCAATAATATTAAATCAAAGTTAGATATTTTAAACGCTGAAATTGCAGAACAAGATTTTTGGAAAGATAAAAATAAAGTTAAAAAAACTGTTAAGGAAAAAAAACGTTTTGAAACAGTTATCGAACTATTCAAAAATTCAAAACAAGAATTAGATAATCTTAAAGATATTTATAATTTAGCAAAAGAAGAATCTGATCAAGAAATAATTTTTGATTGTTCAAACAAAATTGAAGAAATAAAAAAACAAATAAAAAAAACAGAAGTTAGCTGTTTCTTGTCAGGAGAGAACGACTCTCTAGATATATACTTAGAGATTCACGCCGGAGCCGGCGGCACAGAGAGTCAAGACTGGGCTGAGATGCTAAGAAGAATGTATTTGAAGTGGTTTGATAAAAAGTCATTTAGTTGTGAAATTATCAGTGAACACAAAGGTGAAGAAGCTGGAATAAAGTCATCTACTTTGAAAGTAAGCGGTGAATATCTTTACGGGTTAATGAAAAACGAGTCAGGCGTGCATAGATTAGTTAGAATATCACCTTTCGATAGTGGCGCTAGACGGCACACGAGTTTTGCTAGTGTATGGGTTTATCCTTCGATTGATGATGAAATTGATATTGAAATAGATGAAAAAGATTTGAGAATTGACACGTACAGATCTAGCGGAGCGGGCGGTCAACACGTGAACGTTACAGATAGTGCCGTTAGAATAACCCACTTACCAACTAGGATTGTGGTACAATGTCAAAATCAAAGATCTCAACATAAAAATAAAGAAACATGTTATAAAATGTTAAAAGCTAGGTTGTATGAACATGAACTTCAAAAAAGAGAAGAAAAAGAACAAAAAAATTTAGGCACGAAGACAGATATAGGATGGGGACACCAGATACGATCTTACGTTCTACAACCATATCAACTTGTAAAAGATTTGAGATCTAAGATTGAGAGCACAAACCCTGAAGATGTTTTGAACGGGAGTTTGGATCAGTTTATTGAAGGAAATTTATTTTTATAATAATGAAAAAAATCATTTATTCATTTTTTTTAGTTACATTATCACTGCTAGTATTTTTATTAATTTATCTTTCTAGCATTGGTATAGAGACATCCAAGTTTAACAATATAATTATTAATGAAGTTAAAAAGAAAGAACCCAACATTCAACTTTCGTTAAACAAAATAAAGATTAAATTTGATATTAAAAAAATTCAAATATATCTATCAACAATCGAACCTCAAATTACTTATCAAGGCATCAAAATACCGATAATTAAAATTAACCTTTATTCAAGGATATTAGCAATTTTAAAATCAAAAAATGAAATAAACCAGGCAATTATATCACTTGAAAATTTCAAGACCAAAGATATTCAGAAACTAGCCGTACGCATAAAGCCTTCAAACTTTAAAAATTATTTACTTAACAATTTAAATAACGGAGAGGTCGAAAAAATTTTTATTGACATAAAATTTGATAAAAATTTAAAAATTGATGATTATAAAATAAACGGCTCAGTAAAAGAAATTGATTTGAAAGTAATTAAAGATTTTGCAATACAGAATGTAGGTTTTAACTTTATATCTGATAAAAATTTAACGATAATTAATTCAATTAGTGCAAATTACCAAGGTATTTTAATATCTAACGGTTCTGTAAACTTAAATAAAGGTAAAGAAATTGAAATTGAAGGAAAATTTAATTCCAAATTTAATTTAGATAAAGATGAAATTAATAAATTATTCACAAAATCAAATATAAAATTTTTAAATAAAAATAAAGTAAATGTGCAAGGTTCATTACTAAATAAATTTGTATTTAAAATTGATAAAAATTTTAAATTAGTTGATTATAATTATAAATCTAGCGGTGAAATTTCTGAGGGACAAATAATCTTAAAAGATGCTTTTAAAAGTAGTTTTGTAGAAAAAAAAATCAATAAATTATTAATATCTAAAACTAATTTAACAATAGATTTTAGTAAAAAAAACAATATCTTAATATTTGATGGATTATATAATTTAGGAGGCTCAGATAATAAAAAATTTAAAGTTACTCATGATTTAAATAAAAAAAATTCTAAGTATATAATTGACCTTGATTTAGTAGAAGATATTGTTTTTAAACTTATTAACTTTAAAACTAACCACGAAAAAAATAGTAATATTAAAAGTGAAATAGAGATTATAAATAATAACATTGTTTTTAATCATATAAAGTTTACAGAAGGCAACAGTTTAATTTCTGTAAACAATCTTAAATTAAACAACAAAAAAGAAATAGACTCAATTTCTTCTATTGATGTTTTAACTTTTAATAAAAATAAAGAAAATAATAATTTTAAAATTACTTTTAAAGATAAAATTTCAGTTATTGGGGAGAAATATGATTCTACTTATCTGCTTAAACAGCTGTCAGAAGAAGGAACATCAAGTCCATTAAAAAATTTTACCAAAAAGATTGAGATAAAATTAAAAAGAATAATTACCAAGTCATTAATACCTTTAAGTAATTTTAATTTAATAGGTAGAATTAAGAACGGTAAATTCGAAAAACTATTAGCAAAAAGTCAATTTTCGGAAGATGAATATTTAGATATTTCTTTAAAGAAAGATGAGAATAATAAAAAAATATTAGAAATTTATTCAGATTCTCCAAAAGCATTATTAAACGATTATAAATTTTTTAAAGGAATAAGTGGAGGAAAACTACTTTATACTTCAGTATTTGATAGTTCGGGCTCTGCATCTCAAATTAGCATAGAAAAATTTAAAATTACCAAAGCACCAGCATTTGCAAAATTATTAACATTAGCAGATCTTGGGGGGATAGCAGATTTATTATCTGGTGAAGGTATGAGTTTTGATAGCCTAGAAATCAATACTGAATCCAACAAAAACGTAATAAAAATTAAAGAAATTTTAGCACTTGGTCCAAGTATTTCTGTTCTCATAGATGGCTACACTGAGAAAAAAAGTGGTTTAATAAGTTTAAGTGGAACACTAGTTCCAGCTAAGACTTTAAACAAACTAATTTCAAAAATACCGGTAGTCGGCAATATACTTGTTGGCAATAAAGCTGGCGAAGGAGTGTTTGGAGTCAGTTTTAAAATGAAAGGTTTGCCTGGAAAAATTAAAACTACTGTTAATCCAGTAAAAACTATAACACCAAGATTTATTACTAGAGCTTTAGAGAAAATGAAAAAAGAGAATTAATCAATTTTAATTTTATAGTGTTTTTTCTTTCCGTAAGATAATTTAATAAAATCGCCGTCTAAATCATTCAAACTGACAATCCTGTTATTTTCTGAAATAATTTCATCATTAATTCTAATGCTCTTTTCATTAATTGCTCTTCTAATTTCACTTTTTGAATTAAGAATTTTGGTATTATTAATAAAATCTATTGCATTAATTCCATTTTTTAATAACGACTTTTTTATTATAATGACGGGTAAATTTTTTCCAACACCGCTCCCGGTAAAAGTTTCTCTTGCAGTATTCTCAGACTCATTTGATTTTTTTTCTCCATGTAAAATCTTCGTTGCTTCATTAGCTAATAAGATTTTTAAATTGTTAATATTTTTTTCATTTTTATTAAGTTCTTCTAACTCAAAATTATCAATTTCAGTAAAATATTTTAAAAATTTTTTAACATCTGCATCACTGGTATTTCTCCAAAATTGCCAGTAGTCATAAGCAGAAAGCAATTCTTCATCTAACCATATTGCACCGTCTTCTGTTTTCCCCATCTTAGCTCCCGAGGCAAGTGTTATTAATGGGGTTGTAAGACCAAAAGATTCCGCCTTATTAATCTTTCTTATTAAATCAACACCATTGACAATATTTCCCCATTGGTCTGAGCCACCAATTTGTAAAGCACATCCATATTTATCATTTAATTTATAAAAGTCATAAGCTTGTAAGATCATATAATTAAATTCCATATAACTAAGAGACTGTTCTCTTTCTAAACGTAATTTTACGCTATCAAAACTCAACATTTTATTAATTGTAAAGTGTTTTCCAACATTTCTTAGAAATTCTATATATTTTAATTTATTTAGCCATTCCGCATTATTTACAAAAACTGGCATAGTTTTTTTATCTTTAAAATTTAATAGTTTTTGAAATATTTTTTTTATTTTCTTAATATTATTATTAATAGTTTCTTCATTTAAAATTTTTCTTGTTGTATCCTTGCCCGAAGGGTCTCCGATTAGAGTTGTCCCGCCTCCAAGTAAAACCATTGGTTGGTGCCCATATTTTTGAAGTAAGCGTAAACACATTATTTGAAGCAAACTTCCGACGTGTAGGCTAGAAGCAGTACAATCAAAGCCTATGTATGCTTTGATTGATTTATTATTGATTAAGTTTGTTAATTTGTCTTTATCTGTGCACTGATGATAAAAACCCCTCGAAGTAATTTCATTTATAAAGTTATTTTTCATAGAGAGTTTGATTTAAAATTACTTTTACACAATAATAGTTATAAATTAAATAACTATTAATGAACAATTTAATCACATCCATAGGTTTAATGAGTGGTACCTCAAGTGATGGTATAGACGCTTCAATTATAAAATCAGATGGTGAGAATGAAATACACTTTATAGGCAATCAGTTTTTACCTTATGATGAAAAAGTTAAGTATAAGATTAGACACTTAAAAGAAAAAATAAATTTAATTACAGATTTAGAAAAGAATAAATTAGAAATTGTCGATCTAGAAAGGGAAGTAACGCTTCTTCACGCAAAAATTGTCAGCTCGATAATTGAAAAATATTCTCTTAACAAATCTCAAATTAATCTAATTGGCTTACATGGGCACACTATTTTTCACAGTTACAAAGAAAAAAAAACAAAGCAGATTGGGGACGGAATGCTTCTGTCGCAATTAACCTGTACCGACGTTGTTTACAACTTTAGAGAAAATGATATAAAAAGAGGAGGTCAGGGAGCTCCTCTTGTGCCAATTTTTCACAAATTACTTCAAACAAAATTAAAATTAAAAGTACCACTACTCATTGTGAATATTGGCGGCATAACGAACGTAACATATTTTAGTAAAGATAATGAAATGATAAGTTTTGATACGGGTCCAGGAAATATCTTAATAGACAGAATACTACAATTAAAAACTAATAATAAGATTCAGTTTGACAAAGATGGTGAGCTTGCTTTTACAGGCATTGTTGATAAAAATATTTTAGAGAGCTACGCAAATGATCCGTACTATGAGTCTTTACCACCTAAATCTTTAGATATAAATGATTTCAACCTTAGTTCAGTGAGAGGCTTAAGTTTAGAGGACTCTGTAGCAACATTATCTGAACTGACGTCTTACACGATAGTTAATTCATTGAATTTTTTTAATTCTAAACCAAGTGAAATCATTTTGTGTGGAGGAGGAAGAAAAAATAAATATATATTTGAACGAATTAAAAAATTAACCAATATTTCAACAAATTATATAGATGGCTACAAAATAGATGGAGATTTTATTGAGTCTCAAGCCTTCGCTTATCTTGCTGTTAGATCCTTCTTAAAAAAACCAATTACTTTCCCCAAGACTACTGGGGTGTCAGAGCCATGTACTGGTGGAGATTTTATTAAATTTAAATAAGTGCTGTTTTTTCTTTAATATACTCTTCAATTTCTTTTTCTAGCTCGATTTCTTTATTTTTAAAAAAATGATTTGCATTTTTAATTTTTGAAAAAATTACCTCTATACCTTTTTGACTTTTTATTCTTTTGTCTAGCTCGTCTATACTTTCTTTGGTTACCAATTCATCACCATCGCTATAGAGAACCTGTCCTGATGTAGGGCAAGGAGCTAGAAACGAAAAGTCATATACGTTTGGTTGAGGAGATATGGCAATAAAATTATTAACTTCAGGCCTACGCATAATTAGTTGCATACAAATTAGCGCCCCAAAGGAAAAACCTGATACCCAACACTGACTATAATCTAAATTTTCTCTTTCTATCCAATCCAAGGCAGCAGCAGCATCTGACAATTCTCCTTGTCCATTATCAAAAACACCATCACTTTTACCAACACCTCTAAAATTAATTCTAATCACAGAAAATCCATTCTCTAAAAAAACATTATAAGTTGTTTGAACTATTTTATTGTTCATTGAGCCGCCATACTGTGGATGTGGCTGCAACACTATTGCAACTGGAGATGCAAATTTTGGATTTTTATAATATTTCGCCTCAAGCCTTCCAGCTGGTCCAGGTATGAATATTTCAGTACTTTTAGGTTTCATTAGTTAGTAATGATAATTATTTTCAAGAAAAAAATAGATTTATAGCATGTTTTAAACGTGACAATTTATTTTTTTATAAACTTGACTAATTTAGTAGGAATAAGCTAACTAACACACAAAACAAAGGATTTTAATGAAACTAACTACAAAAGGGCGTTATGCGGTTATGGCAATGGCTGACTTAGCTACTAATGAAAATTTTAAACCAGTAAGTTTAAGTGAAATTTCTGCTAGGCAAAATATTTCGCTTTCGTATTTAGAACAACTATTTTTAAAGTTAAGAAATAATCATTTAGTTAAAAGCGTAAGAGGGTCTCAAGGAGGATATGTGTTAGAAAAAAAAGCTAAGGACATAAAACTTTCAAGTATTATTTTTGCTGTCAATGAAGAAGTCAGGACACTTAATTGCAAAAAAGACTCAAAAAAAGGCTGCGGAGGAAGATCAGTAAAATGCATAACACACAATCTTTGGGATGATTTAGAGAAACATATTAATGGTTTTTTTGAGAGCAAAAATCTCAATGACCTAGTTTCAAAACAAGAAAATACTTTTTAAAAAAAACAGATAGAGTAATGAAAAATCAGGATTTAAATATCAATCAAGAGTACAAATACGGTTTTACAACTGATATTGAAAGCGTTAGAGCACCCAAAGGGCTCAATGAAGACTCTATAAAATTTATTTCAAACATAAAAAAAGAACCAAAGTGGATGTTAGATTGGAGATTGAAAGCATTTAGTAGATTACAAAGTTTA
>TARA_B110000211_G_scaffold69782_1_pt1 | contig 12484 bp, 13 predicted proteins | sample TARA_B110000211 | Tara Oceans TARA_B110000211 (sample SAMEA4397516) | marine metagenome | biome: Polar Biome; feature: [DCM] deep chlorophyll maximum layer (ENVO:01000326); material: water (ENVO:00002006), including particulate matter (ENVO:01000060) such as... | depth 30 m
AATGAAAAAGTCTATCGATCCTTATATAGCCTTAGCATTACAGTCCACTTGCCACGCAGTGAACAGGCTAAAGTCACGAGAACAAGTTAGACAGCGGATGGCTCAAACCATCTCTGGTTTGGCAGGGCAGATTCGTGGCAGTAAAGGCTTTATTAGTTCATTTAGTGGCCTCAACACACGGCTTGTGGTGCTACCGGAGTATTTTTTAACTGGTTTCCCGATGGGCGAAACTGTCGAAGAGTGGTCGAAAAAGGCTTGTATTGAAATAGATGGACCGGAGTATGTGGCGCTCGGCCAGATTTGTCAGGACAACGATATTTATCTATCTGGTAATGTTTATGAATTAGATGAAAATTTCCCAGGGATCTATTTCCAAGTCAGTTTTATTATCGACCCTGCAGGCCAAGTAATTCTGCGTTATCGGCGTCTAATATCTATGTTTGCGCCCACTCCTCATGATGTGTTGGACCGTTATTTAGCTATTTATGGGGAAGAGTCGCTATTTCCTGTTGTAGATACAGAGATAGGGCGACTTGCGGCAGTGGCCTCTGAGGAAATTCTTTACCCTGAAATTACTCGGGCGCTGGTGTTGAGGGGTGCCGAGGTGATCTGTCACTCTTCCAGTGAAGTAGGTAGTCCGCTAGCAACTCCCAAAAACATTGCCAAGCAGGCTCGAGCCTATGAAAACATGGTGTATGTTGTGTCAGCTAATAGTGCAGGTATAGCCGATATTGTTTTTCCTAAAGCCTCTACTGACGGGGGATCAAAAGTCGTAGACTTTCATGGTAATATTTTAGCTGAGGCTGATTCAGGTGAGTCAATGTGTGGTAACGCTGAGGTGGATATTTCGGCTCTGCGGAGTGCGCGTCAGAGGCCGGGAATGAGCAACATTTTGTCTCGACAGCGGCTGGAACTATTCCAATCTACTTATAGTAAATTTGACGTTTATCCGGCGAACAACCTACAGGGTGACGATGGGGTCATTGTGCCTGACCGTGAACATTTTATTGCGACGCAGCAACGAGTCATAGAGAAACTAATTAGGAAAGGGTTTTTGGCGCTTTAGGGGCATAATAATATTTTGCACCATTCTTTTTCCGAAGAGACCCTAACCTAAGTTCTATTCTCGAATAACATAACGCCTCTTAAGTAATTTATGTGTATTTAATTTACCCATTGTTGGGGTAGGATGAGATTAAGTGCTGACATTAAATGAATTATTGTTATATCATAGATTCAAATAACAATAATCAGAATTAATTACTTATTCGAACTGCTAGGTTTGTAAATTTATGGATAACAAAAAATTACCATTGCAGGGTATTACCGTAGTGGAGTTTACCCATATGGTCATGGGCCCAACGGTCGGTTTAATTCTGGCTGACCTCGGGGCGGAAGTGGTTAAGGTGGAACCACTAGATGGGGATAAGACCCGTCGCCTTGAGGGTTCTGGCGCCGGTTATTTTCCAATGTACAATCGCAACAAGAAAAGTATATGTGTAGATTTAAAGTCTGAGCGGGGAAAGCAGCTTGCGTTGCGCCTAATCGAACAGTCCGATGTGGTTATAGAGAATTTTCGTCCAGGGGCTATGGAAGCATTAGGCTTTGGTTATGAGCATTTAGTAGATGCTAATCCCCGGTTAATTTACTGTTCTTTGAAAGGGTTTTTGCCTGGTCCCTATGGGCATCGAACAGCGCTTGATGAAGTGGCGCAAATGATGGGAGGACTTGCTTATATGACAGGGCTGCCAGGTAAACCTATGCGCGCAGGATCTTCAGTTATTGATATCGCTGGGGGCATGTTTGGGGTTATCGCTATTCTTTCTGCATTGGAGCGTCGACATACAACAGGGAAAGGAGACAAGGTGACCAGTTCCCTGTTTGAAACTACAGTGTTTATGATGGGCCAGCATATGGCCCAGCAGGCTGTTTCTGGTGAAGCGTCTCCTCCAATGTCACTGCGGCAATCGGCCTGGTCGATCTATGATATTTTTCTTAGCAAGGAAGGTGAACGAGTGTTTGTCGGAGTTGTTAGCGACACTTTATGGATCCAGTTTTGTAAAGAATTCGGATTGCTGGAGTTCTCCGAGGATCCAAAACTTCAGACAAATAGTAATCGAATCGATGAGAGTGAGCGTATTCTGCCTGTTATTAGAGATCTATTTTCCGATATGAGTAAAGATGAATTAATGGATCGTCTTGATCGAGCCGGAATTCCCTTCGCTCCGATTAATCGTCCTGAGGATTTGTTTGATGACCCTCACCTCAATAACGGGGACGGGTTAGTGCCGGTTACCTTATGTGATGGCAAGAAGGCTGGGACTCAGACCAAGTTGCCCGCACTCCCTATCGAGCTGGGTCAGGAAAAATTCAAGCTTCGTTACGACTTACCTCGCGAGGGAGAGCACGGAATCGAGGTAATGCGCATGGTCGGTTATAGTGAAGAGGAAATCGATCAGTTGCTAAGTGATGGCTTGGTGAGTGTTCTTCCGTAAATCTTGGTGTAGGTCTTTGTTACCGAAGATAGATCCATGGCCTTCTAACCTTATCCTGTTGTTCAAAGTTATTTATTGTATCATTTAGAGTTTGCGTTAGGGTGATTGAGTCCAGCCCATTAAGCAACATATCCTTTTGTGCCTTATCCAATTCAAAATAAAAGCACTGCCCATCATCGGTCTGAATAGACTGGCTTGCTAAATCGATATTAAGGCAATGACATTGCGGGTCCTGTTCAATAAAAGTAGCCATTTGCCTGATCGAAATGTCTGGCAGAGTAATAGGCAAAATGCCATTGCGAACACAATTACTGTGGAAGATACTGCCAAATGAAGGCGCGACAATCGAGCGAATTCCGTATTCCTTTAGTGCCCAAACCGCATGTTCCCTGGATGATCCGCAGCCAAAATTATCACCGGAAAGAATAATGCTAGTATTTTGATATTGTGCCTTATTAAGTATAAAGTCATGATTGATTTCGCGACTACCAGGTAAGCTATAGCGCCAAGCTGCAAACAAACCTTCTCTCAGTCCCTGTTTGGATACTCGTTTTATTTCTCGTGACGGAATAATCGTATCGGTATCGATATTTGTTTTCAGTAGAGCGGCGGCAACTCCTCGATGGGTAAGAAACTTCCTCATTAACTAGCCCTCGGCCATACAAATGTAGCCTTTGCATGCAGATGCGGCGACCGTTAGCGGGCTAGCAATATGTGTGCGAGTCGCCGGGCCTTGGCGCCCTTCGAAATTTCTATTGGTGCTGGAGATCACTCTTTTTTTAGTGCCAAAGGTCTCGCCGCCTGCATAAAAACACATTGAGCAGCCAGACTCTCGCCATTCAAAGCCTGCTTCCTTGAAAATCTTATCCAAGCCTTCGGCTTCCGCTGCCTTTTTGACTTGCGTGGATCCTGGTACGCATATCGCTGAAATCCAGGGGGAAACTTTTTTACCTTGTAAATAGTTGGCAGCTGAACGCAGGTCGCTCAACCGACCATTGGTGCAGGAACCGATAAAGGCGGCGTCTAATTTTATGCTAGCTATTGGGGTCTCTGGGTCCAAGTCCATATACTCAAGAGCTCTGATCATGGCATTTTGAGACTTATGGGTTTTAGCCATTTTCGGGTTTGGGACTCTGCCAGTAATACTGACTGCATGTTCTGGGCTGGTGCCCCACGTTACTGTGGGTTTGATATTCTCACAGTGAATAGTGATCGTTTTATCAAATTCAGCACCAGTATCGCTATGCAAGGTTTTCCAATGATCTACGGCCGTCTTCCATTGAAGACCAGTCGGCGCATATTTCCGATCGCGGACATAATCAATGGTAGTTTGATCGACGGCTACTAATCCGGTGAATGCCGAAAACTCAACGGCCATATTGCATAGTGTGAGGCGAGACTCGAGTTCTAATTGGGCGATTGCCTCACCGGAAAATTCAACCGCAAAACCTGAGCCGCCGGTGGTTCCATGCGTAGAAATTAGATGGAGGATCATATCTTTTGCAGTAACATTCCGGTTAAGTTTGCCAGAAAAATTCACCTGCATGGTCTTTGGTTTTTTAACCCTTAGGGTATTGGTAGCCATTGCATGCTCTGCTTCAGATGAGCCTATTCCCCATGCTAGGGCTCCAATCCCGCCAAGCGTGCAAGTATGACTGTCAGGGCAGACCAGTGTTGCGCCTGGTAAGGCGATCCCTAATTCTGACGATACGACATGGGAAATACCTTGATTTTCATCATCAATATCAAAGAGTTTTATTGAGGCTTTGTGGGCGGATTCTCGAGTGGTGATAATGAAGTCTTTGCCGTTTGGCATCATAGTTTCATCACCGCGACCAGGGGTAGTATCGATAATATGGTCCATTGTGCAGAAGACATGTTGAGGTGTCTTTATAGAGCGACCTTCATCTTCTAGGTCCTTGAGGGCGATGGGTCCGGTGCGCTCGTGAAGGAAAATACGGTCGATGAAAACTAGATGTTCTCCGTTTCCAATGTTAGCAATTTCGTGAAGTGCCCAAAGTTTTTCAAACAAAGTCTTTAACATAGATGTTCCTGGATTCCGTAGCCTTAAAGCTGTGGTGTAATCCTGCGGCTCCCTAATCGTCTGACCTATATTAATGGCTAAATATATGATGAGTAGATAATTTAATAACGGTTTAAATTAAATGTTTTAACCTTTAATTTGTTTTACTCGAAACAGGTTAGATAAGAAATGGTTGAATCGTAATTATAACAAGAATATAACAAAAAGATATAATCACCTATCAATAATACATTTTATAATCCTAATAAAGAGAGCGCTAGCGTCAAGTGATATTGATCAAGTGTGAGCCAACAAATGAATTCTAATATTATACTTTTATGTGTTCTGTGGCGACAGTTGCCTTTGTGCGCACATTACTTGGCCCAGATCATTATCTGCCGTTTGTCGCCATGGCTAGATCTCGAGGTTGGTCGATCGCTAATACTGTAAGAATTACTTTGTTGTGCGGGGTAGGACATATAGTCGGCTCAATAATTTTGAGGTTTATAGGGGTATTTATAGGTAGTCAACTGGGCTCTTTGGGGTGGGTAGAAGATGTAATAGGTTCCCTGGCTGCGCGGGTGCTATTTGCCTTTGATTTGGTTTATCTGGTTTGGGGGGGTGCGTCATGCTTACAGAAACAAGGCTACATACTCACAGTCATTTTCATTGCGGTATATCACAGACATCAGCATACGCTTTATGAAAGCCATACCCATGACCACACAAGTAAAACGGCTGATGGATCTGTTGGTCCATGGACTATTTTTGTAGTGTTCGACCTGTAGTTATTGTTGAAATTAAAATTGGGCCTAATGCAGATATGAAAGGCATTTGCACCGCCAATGGGCTACACGTATTAGGAACGTATTACAGTTGATACTACGTATTAGCGACCTTCAGGTCCATTTTGTACTGGAAGCGTTCAGGGTTGTAGAGTACGTGAAGATAGTCCATGAGGTGCTCTTTATTGTTTACTCTATTGTATGAACGCCTAATGAGAGACAGCAGTGGGCTGCCTTCTGCAACGTCCAACGCAAGGGCTATCTCGGCTGATGCGGCACAGGCACTTATGGTTTGGGTCACATGGGTGATATCCAGTCCGTTATCACGAAAGTAAGTCAGCCGCGGCGTAGTTTCAAATAACTTTTGGTTGGTCGGCTTTTTGACTCCGCTGGTCCAACTCATGTAGTAGCCAAATTTCAAGCCGTCTATATCGCGAACACGAACAAGGTGCAGTGCGGCATCGCCAGGATTTAGCGCCAGTTCATCACGGATACCTTGAGGAGGCTGCATTATCTCACATTCTATAATGGTCGCATGAGAGTTACGTGCCATGCTCTCAATTTCCTGAAGCATTCCGGTCAATGGTGCTTGTACTGGTTTGGGTGTGTATTTATAAATTACATGCGTTCCTTTACCTCGTTTTCGCTCGACGAGATTTTTGGAGGCCAGTTCGTCCATAGCGCGTTTTGCGGTAATTCTTGAGACTAGGAACATTTTCGAAAGTTGTTCCTCAGTAGGCATGCGCGCTCCGGCGGAAAGAGTGCCGTCCATAATAAAGCCGTTAAGTAGATTATAGAGTTGGTGGTAGAGCGGCGTTGGGGATTGCTTGTTTAATCCGTCGCGTATTCTTTTAGTAAATATTGTGTCTAGAGGGAGGCTCATTGCAAGTATTCCTATCTGCAGTTGTTATAATGATATATCAAAATAGATGTAATGCAAGATAATGAACTAAATATTTTTTTATTCCCTACCCGTTAAGTTTCGGGGAATATTTTTGGATGGTAGCTGGATGAAAGACCACCATGTTTATTGTTGTGAGTCAGAGGTAAGTGGAAGAGTAAAATTAATTGTCAATCTTGTTATATAGCAATAATAATCTTTGCTAAGATAGCATGATCTCATATTAAATTCCGCACTATCGGACGGAAGAAAGCAATGGGTATTTCTGAGCTGGATATTCTTAAATGGCTGCATATTATTTCCATGGCTTATTGGTTGGGTGCTGAGCGGGGTGTTTTTCAGACCTTCAAGAACGTTATTAATCGAGCTCTTAGCATGGAAGAGCGGCGCCGTCATTTAAAAACCCTATATCGAATTGACATTTTAGCACGCACACGAATCATTATGTTGCTGTCACTTGGTATGCAGATGGGCTATTTTTGGCGTGTTCAGCCGTATGCGGGAAGCATTTTAACGGGTATGTGGATATAGGCTATAGGTAGTGGCTCTTTGTTGGGCGTCTTTTGTTTGTCGAGAAACGGACCGTGGGATCAGCTTGACCGAGTGGGATGAGCGTATTCGCTATCTAGTTATGCCTATTTTTTTTGCCTCAGTCTTGTCTTTGATGGACAAGGGGCCATTTCTTGCTGGTGAGATGCAAAAATGGTTCTCAATGAAAATCATGGGCTACAGTCTAATGTTGATGATAGGTTTAAAGCTGCGTTTTATTATGCGTGAGTGGACTGATATGTTTCGTATTCTTACTAGCGGGCCTAATTCTGAAGTAGAGAATTTGTTGGCAAAAGCACTCCGCCTGGGCCGTGGGTTGGCCTATGCCTACTGGATTGGTGTAGGTACTATCGCCTTCTTGGGTGTAACTAAATTTATGTAACCTCGCGTTATTGCTGGGCACTAAAAGTGTCCAGTATATCTCCTGCGCTGGCACTCCACACTCCAGGCTGAGAGGTAATATAATCAAGGACCTGTTCGAGCTTCTTAATTCGATGTGGCTGGCCAAGCATCCAGGGATGAAGGTTTAGCGCCAGAATTCGCCCGCCCTGATTTTCCGTTTCTTGCAAAAGGAAGTCACAAGCATCGCAAATTTGCTGCACATAGGCGTCTTCTGAATGCAGGTTATCCATCAGGATAAAGCGGTCTTCCAATTCGTTTGATAAGGGCATTGCCCATAAAGGACCGTTATCGGTCCGGAATAGGTAGGGCATATCGTCATTGGCCCAATCACTAAAATATTCAATGCCATGGGCCGCCAGTAGTTCTGGTGTGTTAGCACTTTCATTGCGAGCGGGGCTTAACCAGCCACGAACCTTCTGGCCAGTGATGTCTCGTAAACGGCCTACTGATCGGTTTACTAATTCACTTTCCAGGTTGATGTCTTGACCCCCGTAATGTATGGCATCCATATGCCAGCCGTGGCAATTAATTTCATCGCCGCGTTCCATGAGTTGATGTAGCAGGTAAGGGTTTTGCTCTGCTAGTCGGGTATTGATGGCGAAGGTGGGTTTTATGTTGTAGCGGTCAAAGGCTTTCAGGAAACGATAAATGCCTACCCTGTTGCCATAATCTCGTAAGGTAAAGTGGCGAAGATCAGGGTAGGGCATAGTCATGCCGCCTGGTACAGCAAAAGGTTTACTCTGCTGGTCTAGAGGGAAAAACTGTAAACAAACATTAACCCAAATAGCGAGTTTATTATTCTCAGGCCAGCAGACGGGTTTGCGATCAGACAGCATTGACCAGTCATAGCGGTCATGATCCATGCCATAACTGCGATGCGGATATTCAAGATATTCTCGATCCAAGGCCATGTCTAAACCTCCTTCTTAGCGGCTATGTCGGCGCTAGCTGCATCGTAATAGTGCGCGATAAAATAGTCCGCTATTTCCCGCCCTGTAGTGACCCATACATCAGAATGGCCCGTTATGTATTCTAGGGCCTCTTCAAAGGCTTTCATTCGGTGTGGGCAGCTTACTTGATAATTGTGAGTTGGAATGCACATAACTGTGCCGCTGTCATTGCCTTCCTCATACAGGCGGTCGAAATTATCCTTAATCATTTGCCCATAGCGGCGCGGCTCAACTTTGTTAACTACATAGGCGATGGTGTCATTCATCTCAAGCGAATAAGGGATAGATATAAATTTATTACCACTACGGGTGTGAACTGGGGTTGGTTGATCATCATGAAATAAGTCGCAGGTATAGCTCCCTCCTGCTTCGGAAAAAAGGTCAATGGTCTGTTCTGAATGAGAAAGTGCTGGGGCTAGATATCCAGCGGGCTTTTTCCCAGTATGTCGCTCAATAGTTGCCACAGAATCCAAAATCATTTCCCGCTCTTGATCTTCGGACAGGCCGTAGGTGTAGCGTGTGTTGTAGATGCCATGACTAAAGAATTCCCAGTCACGCTCCTTACATAGTTCGATAATCTCGGGATGATGGTCACACAGTGCGGCGGATAACGAGATCGACCCACGGATTCCGTATTTTTCTAAAAGGTTCATTTGTCGGTGATGGCCGACCCGATTACCATAATCGCGAATAGTATAGCCGGGAAGGGCGGGGTAAGGTTGTGGCCAGGCTTTACGATAAGCGTTAATCGGTGGGTTAAGTTCATAGTATTCAATATTGGGTGCTACCCAAAAAGCCAGTTTTGCACCATTTGGCCATTGGATTTTTGGGCGGTTCTGGTAGGGCCAGTAGTCGTATAATGCTGGGTGTTCTTTCATGCGTGTAGTTGCCATTGGTCAGTTATCAAAGTTCAGCGATCCCGTAAGTCATTGATTTAATTTGTCAAAAACTTCCTGTATATCAAGCACGTCGGCATATTTAATGGCCAGATCTGTCAGATTGGCAAAGTGATAACTTTCGTGTTTGTCTGCTACACACTGTTCGGGGATTATAGTGCGATAGCCTCTAGATAATGAATCTACCGCTGTGGCACGAATACAGCCAGAGGTTGAGCCACCAGTTAAAATAACGGTGTCGATTTTGTGCCAAACACAGAGCGATTGCAGTTGCGTCTCAAAAAAGGCAGAGGGCATTTTTTTACAGTAAATAACATCGGTTTTCATGTCAATTTCAAGACGATCGTCAAATTCACTTCGTTGTGAACCGAAGCCTATATTTTGAAGAGAATCTGGGGTGTCGGTTCTGGTCCCCCACACCCCACAATCCTCTCCTGATTCCATATAGGCCACTTGGGTCCATACCACGGGCCACCCAGCTTTTCTGAATTTTTTGGCGAGTGCGTTTATGTATTGCATTTGATTAGGATCTGTTTCGTAGGCCGTTTTAAATAGGTCTGTTCGCGTATAGGCCTTTTGTGGATCGATGTTTACTAAAATGGCCTTATCTCCAAAGCCAAAGCGTGGTCTAGACGGATTTGATTTTAGATCAAAGTATATTTCTCGTGCCGTTTTTTCGCTGGATTCCATTTTTTAAACCTGTGCTTTTAAATGCGGAATAATTAAATTCTTAGATATTTTTAGTAATGGTATCCTAGTCAAAAAAAAATATCTATTGTCATAAAGGCATAGCATTAGTACAATAAAAGAAACAGTGACGTTAAGTCAGTGCTTATAGTTAATGTGTTTGAGACAGTTCGATAATGAAGCTCTACGATCTCGCTAACTCGCCTTACTCCGCTCGAGTGCGCATTCAAATTCGATTAAAGGATTTGCCTGTCGCAATTGTTGAGCCTCCGTTCGCTTTACGTAGCGCTGAGTTTTTGCAAGCGTTTCCGCTGGGTAAGCTGCCACTTCTGTTGCTCAAAGATAAAAGTACTATTGCTGAATCTACAGTGATAATGGACTATTTGGAGGCATTGTTTCCAGAGCTCCCGCTAATACCGGCGAGTCCTGTCGATTGCGCTCACAATAGTATGCTGGTTCGTTACGCTGACAATCACCTCGCGCAGAGTCTATCTCCTCTTTTTGTTGAGTTCATGTCCCTTAGAAACAATAAGGCTGGTATAGCCGATAAGCTTGACAAGCTTCAGAGTGAATTGAGCAAGTTAGAGGTACTGTTAGCGACGCTGCCCAATTTCCGTAATCGCAGTATACAGACAGGGGATATCTGTCTTGCGCCAATAATATATTATGCGTTAGAGTTGTCGGGCTGGTTTGGTAAAGAGCAGGTCAATCATGATTTGCCGGCAGTCTTTGATTGGTGGAGTTGGATCAATGAATATCCTGCAGTGCATCATACTATAAGGGAAATAGACCGTACCCATAAGGCTGTTATTAAAAGGTTACAAGGAGAAGGTTGATGCCTCATCGTACTATCCGCGGGAGTATTAGCTATACGAGTAAAAAGCCTGAACGTCTGAATCAGGAGCGCGGGCGAGAATATTTTACCTTGACACAGCAAGCTAACGGTATTGATGTATTGTTGGCGCACTGTGAGATAGATGATAAGCCCAATGTGATTCGGGACATTTCTTTAGCACTTCGACACAAAGATTCGAGCCCTCTGGATTGCTCAGTTCGATTGACGGTGGGAGACCAATTTGAAGGTGCCGGGTGGATGCGTTTTTCTGATGACTATGCTGAGTGTGAAACTTTTAATCGAAAAGACGGACGCATGACGCAACGGCTTGATATTGATAAGCCTGTGGCTTGGTTGCAATCGCACCCTATCGTTGGGGATGCCTTGCTCATGAAGCTTTATGATCTTAAACGTGGGCCAGGTAAAGTGTTTTTCCCTGATCTATTTCTTACTTCTCCTGACCATCGAGGTGCGACTGGGCCGTTGTTATTTGTTGCTGGTTTTGCAATCGTATATGTTGGGGAAGAAAGAGTTACGGTAGGGGCAGGCGACTTCAATGCACGACATTTTCAGGTAACTGGAACGGCTGGCAATTTGCCTGAGGAACATCCTCCCTATGATGTTTGGTGTACGGCAGATGACGACTACATTTTACTGAAGGCCAGTGCCGGAGGATACATGCAGACTCATTATGAATTAACAGATTTAATACGAGATGAGATTAGAGAATGACTCAGCCGCTTACAGGTGTAAGAATACTTGATTTAACGCATATGTTGTCTGGGCCATACGCTGGGATGATCCTGGCTGACCTTGGTGCTGAAACGATTAAAATCGAACCGTTGAGGGGGGAGGGGACGCGCAAACTATTGTCCACGGACCCTAATAATTCATTGAATGGTATGGGCGCGTATTACCTCACTTTAAATCGCAATAAAAAGAGTGTTTTGATTGACCTAAAAACCGAGCAAGGGTTGGAGGTTTTTAAGGGTTTGGTTACCAAGGCGGACATTGTAATTAGCAATTTTGGCGCTGGTGTCCCAGAGCGCTTAGGAATTGACTATCAATCTCTCTTTAAAGTGAATCCCCGCATTATCACCTGTACCGTGTCAGGTTTCGGATCCGACGGTCCAGGGAGTCGACGGCCCGCTTTTGATCAGGTGGCGCAAGCCATGGGCGGGGGTATGTCTATCACTGGTGCCGATGCCACATATCCGGTACGAGCTGGGATACCTATCGGCGATCTTGGGGGTGGTATGTTTGGGGTTATGGGCGTTCTGGTGGCACTCTATGAGCGCGAACGTAGTGGTGTTGGTCAGCATGTCGATATATCAATGCTTGACTGCCAAATTTCGATGCTCAACTATATGGCGACAATGCATTTTCTCTCAGGAGAAGATCCTTATCCCATTGGCAATAGTCATTTTGTCCACGTTCCTTACAATACTTTTAGTTGCTCTGATGGCAGTATAGTAATTGCAGTTATTACAGATAATTTTTGGCAGTACCTTAAAGAGGTGGTGAACTGCGCTGATTTCGATAATAGTAAGTACGATACTCAGCCTGGTCGCTGGGAAGACAGAGACATGATTAATAGCACTTTAAATCAATTATTGAGTACCAATACTTGCCAGTATTGGCTAACGGAGTTTGAGTCTAAGAGAATACCGTGCGCACCAGTGAATAGTTTGAGTCAGGCGCTTTCTGATGAGCAGGTTCTTCATCGGAACATGGTTATTGATCTAAAGCACCCTGACGGCAGTAAGACTAAAGGGCCTGGAAACCCTATTAAATTGTCAAGGACTGACGATGAAATATTTACGCCAGCGCCAACGCTAGGGCAGCATACCGATGAGGTTATGACGAGTTTACTAGGGTTTAGCGCTGCGAAAATCGCTCAACTAAAAGAACAGGGGTATATAAAATGATGTCAAATCAGGTTGTGATCACTGATGTTGGGC
>TARA_B110000211_G_scaffold214830_1_pt1 | contig 12483 bp, 10 predicted proteins | sample TARA_B110000211 | Tara Oceans TARA_B110000211 (sample SAMEA4397516) | marine metagenome | biome: Polar Biome; feature: [DCM] deep chlorophyll maximum layer (ENVO:01000326); material: water (ENVO:00002006), including particulate matter (ENVO:01000060) such as... | depth 30 m
TCGAAGGCCTTTTTTATTGTACTGTTCGATATTTCGTTGTTCATAGTATGTGACCCAAAGTCAGACAAAAGGACAAAATGAACCTTGCCATTATCATTTTTCTTATCATAAATGAGCAATTTTATAATCGCTGCGATATCTATGTCACTGAACGTTACCTTTGGAAAACTTCGAAGTATGGTTTGCGTTACTATTTCCAATTTAGATTTGGGGAATGCATTCTCTTCGCTAGATATGTAGGTTGCCAAAATCATTCCAATCGCAATTGCTTCACCATGTAATAAAGCTTCTTTATTGCTATGTTCGAGTAGGTAAGACTCTATTGCGTGTCCAAGTGTATGCCCATAATTTAATGTTTTCCTACGTCCGTGTTCGTTTGGATCTTCTGTAATAACTTCATTTTTAATTTCTACCGAGCCCCATATTAATGCATCCGTTTCAACCTTGTTTTTGATGTCAAAGCGCGAAGCTGCGTTCCAGTACGACTCTGAATGTATTAACCCGTGTTTCAAGATTTCAGCATAACCTGAAATTACTTGTTCCTCTGGGAGGGTTTCCAAAAACGTAGAATCTATAATAACACACTTTGGATTTCGAATCACTCCAATCTGATTTTTTAAAATGCCTAAATCAACACCGTTTTTACCACCAATTGAAGCATCAACCATCGCCAAAAGAGAAGTGGGGATGTTTATAAATTCAATACCTCTTTTAAAGCTAGAAGCAACGAAGCCTCCTAAATCGGTAACTACGCCACCGCCTAAATTTATGAGTAGGCTTCTTCTATCGGCACCCTTTTCTGAAAGTTCACTCCAAAGCGCAACGGAGGTCGAAATAGTTTTATGCCTTTCGCCGGCAGATATGGTTAACACCTCTGGAGCTATATTAAAGGGCACATTTTTCAGAAAGAGCTCTAAACAGTGGGTTTTAGTATTAGTATCAGTTAAAACAAACACTTTGCTAGGGCACAAATTTTCTAGGATGTTTGAAAGCGTGGCCCACGAACCCTCATTAAAATATACAGCTCCGCGGTCTTTGATAATTTTCTTCATGTTACAGATACTTATAATATATAAAATGTCAAATCTAACTATATTTGTGAAGATAATATTTCTATATGATGCCTAAATCTATCTTTGATAACACTAAAACCGCTTTTAAGCTGAAAAGTGATTCTGAATTAGAACGTGCGTACTTCTTATTTAAAATGATTTCAAAAGAACCATTGGTTCGCATAGGAACGGCAGCCACCAAATTTGCTCTTAATTTAAACCTACCGGTTGAGGGATTGATTCGATCTACTGTATTTGATCATTTTTGTGGTGGGGTAAATGAAAAAGACTGCATGCCAGTTGTTCAAGGGCTATCGGAGGCGGGTGTTTTTTCTGTGCTCGACTATTCGGTTGAAGGAAAGGAAGAAGACGCTCAGTTTGAGGCTACCACCAAAAAGGTAATTGAGCTTACCGCCTTTGCAAAAGAAAAGAATTCCATGCCTTTTTCAGTCTTTAAACCTACCGGACTTGGACGTTTTAACATATGGAAAAGCGTTACATCTAAGGAATCTCTGACGAAATCTCAAGAAAAAGAGTGGCAAGATATTATGAACCGTTACCATAGCATATGTTCTACAGCTTCCAAATATGATGTTTCTTTATTGATAGATGCAGAAGAGTATGCCATGCAAGGTGCTGCCGATCAATTATGTGAGCAGATGATGCAGGAATACAATACAGAGAAAGCCATTGTCTTTAATACACTACAGTGTTATCGTTGGGATCGTTTGGATTATCTAAAGCAACAGCACGCTAAGGCAAGAGAAAAAGGCTATAAACTAGGCTTTAAAGTGGTGCGAGGCGCCTATATGGAGAAGGAAAACGATTATGCGGAGGCGGGCAACTATCTTTCGCCTATCTGTGCCAGTAAATCTGAAACCGACCAGAATTTTGATGGGGTGATGCGTTATATACTCGACAACCTAGACGACATTTCATTATTCTTAGGGACGCATAATGAATCCAGTAGCTTTTTGGCGATGGAGATCATGCAAACAAAGGGAATCGCTAAAAATGATGCCCGCGTGTGGTTTGGACAGTTGTACGGAATGAGCGACCATATTACCTTTAATATTGCTTCAGAGGGCTATAATGTGGCCAAATACATTCCATTTGGCCCTGTAAAAGACGTGATGCCTTATCTAATTAGGCGAGCGGAAGAAAACACCTCAGTTGCGGGGCAGACGAACCGTGAACTCACCTTACTAAAAAAAGAAAAAAAGCGAAGAAGGCTGTAAGCCATTTGGAGTTATTTTCATGCTTTTTTAATCCATTAAAAAGCATTATAAAATTTCTTTTTACCCCTAGAATTTTTTTGTTTATCGCCGTTGTTTTTAAATGTACCAAGAAATGCACATGTCTTTGGCGTTCGTAAATTTTTTAAAAAAAAAGAAAGCAGAAAAGAGATTTTAACCGCACCAACTCCCCAGTTAGACTTAATTTTAAAATTCTTTAAACTGCCTTCTTATGTCGTATTGACACCGTAAATATTTGTATAAATAAGCATTAATACAAGCGGTCTTTGGCTCATTTCTAGAATTTGTTCGTCTTAATTTAAGAATCTTGCCTTCTAAAGTTTGATGTAAATAAATGAAAATCAGAATATTAATATAATAGAGTATCTATATTTTTTAGAACACCCAAATTTGTGCTGATTGACCCTATAATTATCTTAAATTTATATAGTTGTAATAGTCTATGAATTATATTTTCACATTTTTATTTTTTACACTAACTTTTTTGATGCAAGGTCAGAATTATTCATTGTCTGAATTGGAGCAACTTAAAGATGAAGAGTTGCTTGCGTATTTTGATATTGTCGATAGTGATTCGATTGTTGGAGAGCAAGTCGCTAGAGTTTATTTAGACCGTGCTAGAAAGAAAGGAGATACTATAAAAATGGCAAGAGGTTATGATCGCCTGGCTAGGATTTTCCATCCAGAAAAAAACATCATGTTTGCGGATAGTCTTATAGACCTAACAAAAAGAATCAAACACAAGACTTATCCGGCTTTAGGATATATAATTAAAAGTTTTGAACATTATTATAGAAATGATCTTGTCGCGAGTTCAAAAAATGCAATTAAAGCATATGGGTTGGCCGTAGAAAACAATAATATTTCACAGATAATATATATATCAGATAGGTTAATACATGATAAGGCGATTTGGGGAGATAAAAATGATGCCTTGAAATTACAGATTTCAAGACATAGGTTAATGAGTGATCCAAGTTTTTATGAGAATTTAAAACAATCGACTAGAGAAGGTTTCAAGGGGAATATTGAAGAGGTTTATTTGTATAATAAAATTTCATCCATTCGAAATTTTATTTTCTGTTACTTGAATTTAAGAAAGTTGGACTCAGCAAGAATATATTTGGAGCGAGGTTTAACTCTTAATAACCAATCAAATAGTTCCTATAAAGATTCTAATTTAAATTGGTTTGATGAGGTTTCTATTGAAATAGATTACTACTCAGGTAATTTTCGAAATGTTATTATTCAGAGCGATGTATTATTAGGTAAAAGAAATTCAGTTCTATCGGAGTCATCAGTATTTAATTTAAACATTTTCAAAGGACTTTCATCTTTACAATTAAATGAATTGAGACCTGGAATAAGATTTTTAACCCTCGCAGATTCTCTATATGACTTGAACAATTTCTCTTTACAACCATATCAGCGCGAACTTTTTGAACAACTTTTAAATTATCACAAGTCGAATGGAAATAATGACGAACAAATAAAATATCTTAACAAATTAATAGACACTGATAGTATATTTAAAATAAACTACCAGTATTTTGAACCTACCATTATAAAGAATTTTGAAACCCCGTGGCTAATTCGAGAGAAAGAGGTTCTTATAAAGGACCTTGAAGCTCAAAATAAAACTTCCCAATACATCATGTATGTTAGTTGTGTACTTTTAGTTTTTATGCTTTTTTTTCTTGTACACCTCATTTATCTAAAGTTTCGTGATAAGAAGAGGTTTTTATTGCTGCTAGCCGAGAGTACTAATAGGGGGGGGCACTTTAAAAAAACTTCACAGAAACCGAAAATTGGAGATGAAATAATTGATGAACTCTTAAAAAGATTAGATCAATTTGAGCGTGACGAAAAGTTCTTATCACAAAGCATCTCCCTTCAGAAACTAGCTGTCACATTTAAAACAAATACGAAATACTTATCCAATATTATTAATCATGAAAAAGATAAAAGTTTTCCGCACTATATTAACGATTTAAGGGTAGATTTTGCCTTAAAAGAAATTACTGAGAACTCAAAATTTAGAAAATACACTATTAAGGCGATCGCTGGTGATTGCGGTTTTAATAGTGCTGAGTCTTTTTCAAAAGCTTTCAAGAAGAGACATAAGGTGGCTGCATCTTACTTTATAAAAGAATTAGAAAAATTAAAAAAAGGACCCTAAGTCAATTCACTTAATTTACCGAAAATTCTAAAACAGTCGCCTTCATCTCACAGTTTTCTACTCTAATTTTATATTTTTTAGTTTCAATAAGCCCAGCTATAACATATTGTTTGCAAGAATCTAGGCTGGTGTCGCTCTCTGAAAATAAAACATCACCTTGCTTTAAGAAAATAGAAATGGCAGCTGTGTCAACTTTATAATTACTAAATTCCTGGAGAGCCTCATTACTAAAAACGAGTTGCTTTAGTTTTATGTTTTTAAGAGTTCTAGCTTCGGGGCCATAGTCACAAGATGTCCTTTTTCCATTTAAAAAAAAGAAAAGGAGCATAAGCCCAATTACAAATCCGCCCGCATAAAAGCCTAATCGATGTACAAATTTCATAATTGTGAGAAAAAGTTAAATAAATGAATTCAGAAACTAAAAAATCAACAAATTTAAATCGCTGTGCGGCATATTAAACCAGTCTCCAATGGCCTTGTTTGTTAATATCCCTCGGTAAAAATACAACCCATTTTTTAATCCACTATCAAATCGGATCGCATTTTCTAGTCCACCACACTCTGCAATGCTTAATAAATAGGGTGTAAAAATATTACTAATAGAAATAGATGCGGTTTTAGGGTATCGGGCAGGAATATTAGGCACTCCGTAATGAATCACTCCATTTTTTACAATAGTAGGTTTGTCATGACTCGTCATCTCTGTAGTTTCAAAGCAGCCACCCATATCGACACTCACATCAATAATTACAGCGCCATTTTTCATATTCTCTACCATTGTTTTAGAAACGACAATAGGGGAGCGGTTCCCTCCTCTAACTGCACCAATAGCAACATCGCAACGTCGCAATGCTTTCATAAGGTTTTTTGGCTGTATTGTGGACGTGTACAAGGTTCGTCCTACATTATTTTGAATATTACGTAACTTAGTAATCGAACTATCAAATACTTTAACATTTGCACCGAGCCCTATGGCAGATCGTGTCGCAAACTCTCCCACAGTACCAGCACCAATAACAACAACCTCCACAGGAGGAACACCACTAATATTTCCAAACAAGAGGCCGTTTCCTTTGGTGGCATTGACCATGAGTTCTGCTGCAATAAGTACGGATGCTGTACCAGCAATCTCACTCAAAGCTTTTACGGCAGGGTAGCTATTATCTTCATCTTTAATAAACTCGAACGCAAGAGCTGTGATTTTCTTTTCAGTGAGCGTTTCGAAATAATTGGGTTGCCTTGTTTTAAGCTGAAGCGCAGATATTAGGACAGACTTTGGTTTAATAAACTGCAACTCTTCAATAGTTGGAGGCTCTACTTTTAAGATGATAGGACAGCTAAAAACTTTTTTAGTATCTGCGGTAATTACGGCTCCTGCTTCGCTATAATGCGAGTCTAGGAAACCCGCTTCTAACCCCGCATTTTTTTCAATAAGAACCCTATGGCCATTGGCCACTACTGCGGCAACCGCATCGGGCGTTAAGCAAATGCGCTTCTCTTGAAAATAAGTTTCCTTTGGAATACCAATAAATAATTCACCCTTTTGACGAGATATTTCTAAGGTTTCTTCCTGCGGAAGGAGTTGGGCTTTGGTAAAGGGAGACTTTGACATTGGCTTTGTATTGACAGCACCAAGTTACATATTTAATCTTAAAAAGGAAAGTGAAACTATTACCTGAATAAATCCTTTATTTGACCCCACAAGGTCTTTTTCGCCATAAGATCTTCTTCAAAAGTACCTAGGTCATCACCTCGTAGGCTATTAAATAATCTAGCTCTAATTAAATAAACCGCGGGAATTAAGAACATCATTAACGGTATTAAATAATAAATTTCTAGTTCATCATACCCACCACTTTCATTAATCAAACCCCATAATTGAAAAGAATACATTGCTATGGGCACTAAAATAATCCAATGCCACCAATGCTTGCAGGTGAAAAACCAAAGTAATAAAAGATATAATGGAACTATTTTTCCGATCAAATACCAAGCATAGGCATTCCAATCACGAAATCCAGTTTCTAGGGTAAAAAAAGAAGTTTCCCAAACTTTAACGCTTGGGAAACTTCCATAAGAATAAAATAATATCGGAGAAATTGCTATAAATAAAACAATAACTCCTCCAATAAATAGAGCAGCCCTACCCGTTTTGGGGCGGTCTGAGTTTATTGTCGATTTGTTGTGGATTTTGTCCATCTTCAACGTTTTCTGGCGTACAGGATGCAAATAATCCCATCCCAAAAATTGCTACGATAATCAGGTTTCTTGCTACTTTCATAATACTTGTTTTTTGTGAGGTTAATAGTACAAACCTAATACGAAATTCAACAAGTATTCTAAAAAGTTTAGCCGTATCTTAATTAGTTGTTTTGTCGTCACTTTGCTAACAAAACCAAATTACGAAAATAAATGTAACATTCTTATAATTAAGCGGTTATCCTAATTCAATCAAAGCAATTTTTTAATCACCATTTTCTCTTTTAAGGTTCTACTTCCGTTTTTATTTTTCAACAACTCTATGCTCATTTTTTTTTCAGGCAACAAATTTTCTATTTTTTCAGGCCATTCAATAAGGTTCCAATGATTCGAAAAAAGATAGTCTTCTATGCCAATATCTAAAGCTTCTTCTTCTGATGCTAATCGATAACAATCAAAATGAAATAGCTTGTCATTTTCAAGTTCATATTCATTCACAATTGAATAGGTTGGACTGCTAATTATTTCAGTTACACCAATACGCTTTGCTATCTCTTTAATAAGAGTTGTTTTACCAACCCCCATTTCTCCATAAAAAACAATAACCTTAGACGTTGCATTCAATACAATATGATCTGCAATTCGCGGTAAATCTTTGAGTTTGATAGAATTAAACATGATTTCAAATGACAGGCAAATATAACAATTATTTCGGGTAATATCCTATAATTGTCGATAAACGACACAATAGTAGGAATAAACCTACAGTTATTTAGGGTCTAACACCGCAAATGGTATGACCATTTCTTCGAGAGATACGCCTCCATGCTGATAGGTATTTCTAAAATATCCAACATAGTGATTGTAGTTATTAGGATACGCAAAGAATGTGTCACCTTTAGCAAAAATGAATGAACTACTCATATTTATTGAGGGGAGGTGAATTGTCTTTGGGTTTTTAGCTACAATCACATCCTTATTGTCATACGTTAAGCTGCGACCTGTTTTGTACCTTAAGTTTAAACTGGTTTGTTTATCGCCAATAACCTTCGACGGATTCTTAACGTTAATCGTTCCGTGGTCTGTTGTGATTAATAATTTAAAACCAAGCTGTGACGCCTGCTGGATAATAGCCATTAATGGGGAATTTTTAAACCAACTCTGTGTAAGTGAGCGATAGGCTTTATCTGTTGATGCAAGCTCTTTAATTACCTCCATCTCTGTTTTAGAATGCGACAAAATATCTACGAAGTTGTATACAACCGCCGTAAGATCTTCGTCCTTATGAATCTTAAAATTATCCACAAAACGCTTTCCTTGCTTTAAACTTGAGATCTTGGTATAACTCCAGTTTAACTTTAGCCCGAGACTTTTTAATTGCGCTTCAAGAAATTCTTTCTCGTATAGATTCTTTCCGCCTTCATCGGTATCATTGAGCCAAAGCTTGGGATGAAGCTTCTCCATATCTGCAGGCATCATGCCACTAAATATTGCATTTCTTGCGTATTGGGTAGCTGAGGGTAAAATTCCAAAGTACATCTCTTCGCTCGCTTTTTTGTAGTGATTTGAAATGAATGGCTCAATAGCCTTCCATTGATCATATCTCAGGTTATCTATGACAATTAATAAGGTTGATTTTGAATTATTAATATGAGGCACAACTTTATCTCTAAACAACGTATGTGACATTGTAGGGGCATCTGTCTTTGCGTCGAACCAATCGGGATAGTTCTTGTCAATAAATTTACAGAACTGAGTGTTGGCTTCCATTTTTTGAGATTCCAAAATTTCAAACATTCCAGGATCTTCAATCCCTTCCAATTCTAGTTCCCAATAAACGAGCTTCTGATAAAGATCTGCCCACTCTTGATGCGAATTTACCATTGAAAGATCCATTGCGATTTTTCTAAATTCCTGTTGATAGTTTGACGTTGTCTTCTCTGAGATCAGGCGTGAGTGGTCCAAATTCTTCTTTAAGCTTAGTAATATCTGGTTTGGATTGACAGGTTTTATAAGATAATCGGCTATTTTTGAACCAATAGCCTCCTCCATAATATATTCCTCTTCACTTTTGGTAATCATAACCACCGGCAAAGACGCTTCAAATTCTTTTAATTCAGAGAGTGTTTCTAAGCCACTGAGACCAGGCATGTTTTCGTCGAGAAATACAATATCAAAACTTTGCTTACGTACCTCCTCGAGCGCTTCTGTTCCACTTTGACAGGTTGTCACTTTATAGTTTTTGTTTTCTAGAAATAGGATGTGTGGTTTTAATAAATCAATTTCATCATCTACCCAAAGTACTTTTATGTCGCTCATATATGTATATTTGTTTGGTTTTTAAAGAAGGTTTAGTTCGTTCTAGGATGCACTTGGGACAAAACAAAACTACTTCCGAATCGCTCTAGATTATCAACTATTAGTAATAATAATACGTTAAAGTTTGAATCAACATCAGAAACTTAAAATAGTAAACGATCCTATCTATGGTTTTATTACCATTCCCAATGGGCTAATTTATGAATTAATTGAGCACTCTTACTTTCAACGCCTACGTCGTATTTCGCAAATGGGAATGTCCTACCTCGTTTACCCTGGTGCCCATCATACTCGATTTCATCACGCGCTTGGAGCAATGCATTTGATGCAGAAAGCTGTGCAAGTACTTCGCCTTAAAGGTGTTGTGATCTCAGAACAGGAGGAAGAGGGCTTGTGCGTTGCAATACTTTTGCATGATATTGGGCACGGGCCTTTCTCTCATGCTATGGAGCATAGTATCGTGAATAACCTGAGTCACGAGCGTATTTCTTTGTTATTCATGGAGCGTCTAAATTCTTTATTTAACAACAGATTAACTTTTGCCATAGAGATTTTTAAAAATGAGTATCCGCGAAAATTTTTAAATCAGCTTATTTCTAGTCAACTTGATGTAGATCGCTTGGATTATTTGCGTCGCGACAGTTTTTACACAGGGGTTCCTGAGGGTGCTGTCAATTCAAAACGTTTAATCACCATGCTTAATGTTGTAGATGACAAATTAGTGGTTGAGGAGAAAGCAATTTATTCAGTAGAGAAATTTATTGTTGCTCGCAGATTGATGTATTGGCAGGTGTATTTGCATAAAACGAGTCTAGTTGCAGAGCAACTTTTGGTACGTGTATTAAAAAGGGCGAAGGAGTTAACGAACAAAGGAATAGAGCTTCCCGCCAGTGATGCGCTTCTGTTTTTCTTAAAGAACCCTGTTTCTGTTGACAGTTTTACTGATGAGATGCTCGTCACGTTTTCCGAATTGGATGATTATGATATTATCTCAGCATTGAAATCTTGGTCTAAAGATGAAGATTATGTGCTTCAAAATCTTTCTAAAATGATATTGAATCGAGACTTGTTAAAGATAAAATTAAAAGGGAAGCCTTTTTCACAGAAGAAAATTGATCAAGAGAAAAATGAGTTTATTAGCAGACACAAGCTGTCTGATCACGATGCCTCTTATTTTGTTTTTACTGGAACGGTTTCTAATCAGGCCTATGATATGGAGCAGGAGACAATTAATTTACTTACCAATAGAGGAAAAGTAATAGACGTGGCGAAGGCGAGTGATCAATTAAATCTTGAGGCACTCTCAAAAAAAGTAGTAAAATATTATCTATGTTATCCTAAAAGCAATTACTAAACCTTTTTTTCTATTTTTGCAACGATGAAAAGTACACTAATTCAAGTTTTATTGATTTATAATTCCGTGATTATGGCGTGTACAATTCAAATCAAAATCAATCAATGAAATTTACAGCAGCTCAAATAGCAGGTATTTTAGAAGGAGAAGTGGATGGTGATGGCGATATCGAAGTATCTAAATTGGCAAAAATAGAAGAGGGAGTCGAAGGAAGTCTAACCTTTTTGGCAAACCCAAAATACAAACCCTACATATACACTACACAAGCGTCAATTACGATAGTCGATAAAGATTTTGTTGCTGAAAACCCGGTTGAAACAACCTTAATTAGAGTTGAAAATGCATATAAAGCCTTTTCAAAACTTCTTGAGTATTACAATCAGGTGAAAATGAATAAAACTGGAATTGAACAGCCGGTATTTATTTCTGAGTCAGCTTCCTATGGTGAAAATTTTTATTTTGGTGCTTTTTGTTATTTGGGTGACAATGTGAAACTTGGTGACAATGTTAAAATTTATCCGAATGTTTATATTGGTGATAACGTAACTATTGCAGACAATGTAACTGTTTTTGCGGGTGCTAAAATATATTCTGAAACTGTTATTGGAAAGGATTGTATGATCCATAGCGGAACGATTATTGGCGCCGATGGTTTCGGATTTTCTCCAAATGAAAAAGGAGAATATATAAAGGTACCACAAACTGGAAATGTGATTATTGAAAGTAATGTTGATATTGGAGCAGGTACTACTATAGATAGAGCTACTTTGGGGTCAACACTTATAAAAAGAGGAGTAAAGCTTGATAACCAAATACAGATTGCGCACAATGTAGAGATAGGTGAAAATACTGTCATTGCTGCTCAAACGGGAATTGCTGGCTCCACCAAGATTGGAGAAAATTGCATGATAGGAGGTCAGGTAGGAATCGCAGGGCATTTAATTATTGGAAATAATGTAAAAGTACAAGCTCAAAGTGGCATTGGAAGAAATGTCAAAGAAGGGGAAACGCTTCAGGGGTCTCCTGCTTTAAATTATGGTGACTATAACAAGAGCTATGTGCACTTTAAAAATTTACCGAAAATAATGGATCGATTTAATGCCATGGAAAAATCAATAAATCATAAGTAAGGCTATGAAAAAACAGCATACCATTGCAAAAGAAATTACCTTAACAGGAGTAGGACTGCATACGGGCAAAGAAGTATCACTTACGTTTAAGCCTGCGGCAGTTAATTCAGGATATACCTTCGCTAGGATAGACATGGAAGGATGCCCAGAAATAAAGGCAGATGTCAATTTTGTTGTAAACACTCAAAGAGGTACTAATATTGAGAAAAATGGCGTAAAAATCCAAACATCTGAGCATGTTTTAGCAGCCCTTGTAGGAATGGGAGTAGATAACTGTCTATTAGAATTAAATGCTTCTGAACCGCCCATTATGGACGGTTCATCAAAGTTTTTCGTTGAAGCTATTGAAAAGGCTGGCGTTGTGGAACAAAATGCTTTCAAAGAAGAATACGTTGTAAAAGAAGTCATTTCATATGTAGACGAAGCATCTGGAAGTGAAATACTGGTGATGCCTTCTGATGATTACCAAATAACGGTCATGGTCGATTTTGAAACAAAAGTTCTTGGAACCCAAAATGCGTCTATTCAGAATATTTCTGAATTTAAAGAGGAAATCTCAGATTCAAGGACCTTTAGTTTTTTACACGAAATTGAAATGTTATTGGAGCATGGACTCATTAAAGGAGGTGACCTTAATAACGCAATTGTTTATGTGGATAAAGAACTATGTCCTAAAACCATGGAGAAATTAAGGTTGGCATTTGGCAAAGATGAAATCGCTGTAAAACCCAATGGCATACTAGATAACTTGACGTTGCATCACCCTAATGAGGCGGCACGGCACAAGTTACTCGACGTAATTGGTGACTTAGCATTAATTGGAACCCCGATCCGTGGAAAGGTTATTGCAAATAAGCCAGGACATTTTGTAAATACGGAATTTGCAAAGAAGCTTTCGAACATTATTAAAGAGGAAAAGAGAAAAAAAGTACCTCAGTTTGATCTCACGAAAACTCCGGTCAAAGATGTCAACCAGATAATGGAAATGCTGCCA
>TARA_B110000211_G_scaffold97818_1_pt1 | contig 12480 bp, 11 predicted proteins | sample TARA_B110000211 | Tara Oceans TARA_B110000211 (sample SAMEA4397516) | marine metagenome | biome: Polar Biome; feature: [DCM] deep chlorophyll maximum layer (ENVO:01000326); material: water (ENVO:00002006), including particulate matter (ENVO:01000060) such as... | depth 30 m
AAATAACGCTATTTGGACCCATAAGCGCTGACGTCAGACAGGTGAGCGTAAAGAACTGGATGCTGCAATCAATTCCCTGCGTAAGGGTGACAAGCTGGTAGTTACTAAGCTGGATCGTCTGGCACGTTCTGTAAGGCACTTGGGTGACCTGCTTGAGACACTAGAGGCCAAGGGTGCTGGCCTTGTTATACTGTCCATGGGTGGTCAACAGGTCGATACTACTACAGCGACAGGCAAGATGATGCTTAACGTAATGGCTTCAGTTGCACAGTTTGAGCGTGAGATGATGCTGGAGAGACAGAAGGAAGGGATAGCCAAAGCTAAGAAGGATGGGAAGTACACAGGACGGAAACCTACAGCAATGAACAAGGCTGATGCTGTGTTGTCGTTACTCTCATCTGGTATGCCCAAGACTAAGGTTTGTGAGCATGTCGGGATTAGTCGGGCTAGCCTTTACCGTATCATTGCACAAGCTACACCTATTACACCCTGAGCAATTCCTAAGCAGGGGATGAACAATTTTCACGTGCCTCACTGGATGAGCAATTTTCACTTAGGCATAGAAGTTGTGGGACCCTCCAGATTACAACCTGAAGAATTGGGTCTGGCTCCTACACACCTACAAATTCAAAACAAAGATTTTACTTTAGGTCTCTATAGTGTTGCTCAAAGCAATAAGGGGGACACCAGATATACTCCTGCCCCCCCTTTTTGAAGTCGCTCTGCAATTCATCTTCTTCACGTTTCTAGGTAGTTAGCCTTGAGAAATTTGATGAGTGCAAATGCCCATTCATTTACTCGCCAACTTTCTTTGGATTTGCGGGCGAGACAGGTGTGCCGTCATTTACAAGAGAACTACCGATATTGCCCCAGCCGCCCGTGCCGAGTGGGCCGCCTGGACGAAGCGTGCTCGCAATGTTTGCAAAACCTGGGTCTGCTTTAAGTGCTTCAGTCATATTTTGTGCACGGTCCTTTGCAGTAGTGTTGTGGCCACCAGCGAACACAGCCGAAGAAGTTGCGAGTGTTGCCAGAGCAGCGATAGTTGTAATTTTGATCATAATAGCCTCCAATTTTGATTGATATTACTGATGCGGCCGTATGCTCTGGCTGGATCAAATAAAAAGCTACGCAGGTTGCCTTGAGACGATTTGGACAGCAGCCCACCCATAAATCCAAGAGCAAATCTCAGGTTAAGATATAACCTTATAAGCAGCGGTGCTGCGCACCTAGAGAAAGTATGAATTCAACAAGTCTATTTTGATTGGTCAGTTAACGTTCCAGCCTTTACCCAAACGCTCGTCCATAAGTTTGTGAGTGGCGATCATTAAATGATCCAAGAGGTTGCCTGCTTGCCGCCGATCAGTTTATGGTCCAAAGCTGCATCTCCGGATGAACTTAAGAACTATGTGGTCCTCATGATGCCTATTCTTGTACAAGTTATTAATCTGGACAGATCACCCGAAAGGCTGCCTGCAATCGGGAACGATCTGGATTTGGCAGGTTTGCAATGGTCTCGGTTGCGTGCCGTCGAGCCTGACACAGATTATGTGACGGCAATAGACGTTTACGATAACGCCCGTGCCAATTACCTTTTCGGGCGCGACCTGACGCGTGGCGAAGTAGGGTGTTTTTTAAGCCATCTCGAGGCTTTGCGCGCATTGAGCCAGAGTGGCTACTATATTGGCCTGATCCTTGAAGATGATGCACAGCTTTTTCACGATGCAGCGCCGATGATTGCCGAGATTTCTGCTGCTTTGACTGGTAAGGTACCCCATTGGGCTTGTGTAAATCTCAGCTATACAACGCACCTACGACGTCGCTCGGTTGCATCTTTTACCGACAACACGCTGTACAGGGCCTATCAGTTTCCTCTGCTGACGTCCGCGCTGCTTTGGCGGACAGAACAAGCAAAAGTATTTGTTCAATGGTGCGAAGCCACGGGTATTTATGCCCCATTTGATAATCAACTGCGCGACTGGATCGCGTTGGGATATCATGGCATTTCATGCCAACGTCCACCTGTTCAGTTACGCGCGTTTCCATCAACAATTGCGGATAGGCCCAGTGCGACATCTGCAAGCGGCGATGTGCCAAGGAAAAATAAATTCTCGAAATATGAGCTGAGGCAAAAACTGCCATTGTATTGGCGCAGCGGAGTTTCGTATCTGACACGACGATGAAATCGTTGTCCTTGACCGCACCAAGCCCTCTCAGGCTCAATCAGTCGTGAGCCTGAGCAATCCTGACGTGACCTAATAGCTTGAGCTTTCCCCATGAGAGGGGGTCACCAGAATTTTATGGGACCCTCTCCCGTTTGGCCCAACGGATTGACCAAGCCGCGTATCCACCTATGAACCCAACAGAAGAATTTACTTTGCGAAATGAGCTTTCTTACTTCGATACTGTTCCGCTTGGTGGGCATGACACTGCGGCTTCACAAGCAAAAGGGGCATAGGACTAAACTACACCCCTTGGGCAGTATCTCACACGTTGGACGAATAAGGGGTTAAACGCATTAACGATGTGAAAAGATTATCAAAAAACGTTCAAACAGCAACTGTGGCAAAGGGATAGTCTAGCTACCCAAAAGGATAGTACAGTTGATGACGTACCGCGATAGGTCAATGTGGTAGCTACAAGCGTTTAGAGCCAAGTACGCCCTAGTGGAGGGGCGTAGTCCCGACTACTTGGCTAACCAGGGATGCTTAACAATTCCCTCAAGTGGAAAAGGAGGTCACCCCAGGAGATGATTGGGAAAAGCCTAGGGTGACCAATAGGTGTCTTATGAAAACCTGAGAAAAAATATAACCCTGCCGCTACGGTGCAATGATTTTTATCAGTCTGGCTTGCCAGTGGCGCTTCTCTACAGCAAAGGATGCTTAACGAGTTCCTCAAGTGGGTGCATCGTGTGTTAAAAACAAATCTAGGGTTAAAAACGGTACAAGAATCTAGACAAAACGGTACATAGCCAAACAAATCTGAGCCACTAAACCCCTTATTTATATGAATATCAGGAGATAAGTGGTGCGGGCGGGGGGACTCGAACCCCCACGGGCTTTCGCCCAACAGATTTTAAGTCTGGTGTGTCTACCATTCCACCACGCCCGCATCTGGCGTTGTCTTCAAAATTCGGTTCCAGGCCAATAACAGGCCAAGAAACCGCCTCGTCTACGCAACGCCTTGTTCCGTATGCATATTGCAGAACAGACGCAAGGATTTTAAGTTCCTGCGTCAACCATTCCACGGCGGAGGCGCACGTTTACGTCTATGCGCGCGGGCGATGTGGTGCAATATGTTAGATATCGGTTCCGGCAGGTTCTCTGATCAATGCATGCTCGGACAACCACGGGTTCAGCGAAAGCGCCCCGCGCAACGCCTCTTGGCCTTCATCATTGCGGCCCATTCCCATCAGGGTCAGTCCCTTCCCCGACAATGCGGCAATATGGTTTGGCATGATCTCAAGCGCTTTGTTCAGATCAAGCAACGCGGCGTCGTAATCACGTTGCAGAAAGCTCGCAAAAGCCCGCTGATTATAACCTTCGGCATAGTTAGGGCAGTATGCAACCAACCCGTCAAGCGTGGTGCGCGCGCCGAGAAAATCAAAGCTTTCGCGCTGCGTCATCCCTTCATCTAATATAGCTTGAGCGGTCGAGACAGGCGCATCTAGCCACAATTCCCATAGTTCCTGCGACAAAGGCCGCGCTGCTTGATGACCATTTGCACGGCCAAGCTCAAAAATTATCTGATCAAGACGCGCCGCATGATCTGGTCCGACAGGACATGGATCAGCGACGGCAGGCGCGGAAATCACCGCAAAAGAGATAAACTATTTTATACCCCATAATGTGTATCAAACTGCCGTCAGGTCAAATCACATCCGCAGCACTGGGGGCCTTGGGCGCAAGCCCCTCTTCTTTCAAGGCCTGCATGGCAACATAAGTTGACGTATTGGCGACATGTGGAAGTGTAGAAATTTTTTCTGCTAAAACAGCGCGATACCCTGACATCCCAGCGGTACGCACCTTTAGCAGATAGTCGAAATCACCCGCGATCAAATGACATTGTTCAATCTCAACAATTTTCATCACCGCCACGTTGAACGCGGCCAATGCGCTCTCTCGGGTGTCAGTCAACTTGACCTCAACGAAAGCAACATGATCGCGGTCCAACCGGATCGGATCGTATAATGCGCGATACCCACGGATCACACCGCGATCCTCTAGCCGTTTTAACCGTGCTTGGGTCGGCGATTTAGACAATCCGATACGGCGCGCAAGCTCCGTCACGCTGATCCGCCCCTCGACGGCCAGGACATCCAGAATCTTACGATCAAAGCCGTCGATGGGTGCAGTCTGTTCGGTCATGTAATTGCCCTCATTTCAGTCAAACGGGTTTCTGAATCACTAGATAGCGGTCGAAATAACTTACCGCAACAGGGTATCCTAGGCCAAATCACATATTGGAGAAACACCATGACCCGCGATACCTCCTCTTCCCTGCGCACCCAAATCGATGCGGCAATCTACGCCCCAGAACACAGCACAGTCGCGAATTTGCGGAGCGCAGCCAATTTATCGGACTCAGATCGTGCGCGGATCAGTGCCAGAGGCGCTGATCTGGTTCGCCAAATCCGCAATAACGCAGAACCGGGGCTGATGGAGGTCTTCCTTGCAGAGTACGGTCTATCCACTGACGAAGGCATCGCGCTGATGTGTTTGGCCGAAGCACTGTTACGGGTCCCCGACGCCGATACCATCGATGCGTTGATCGAAGATAAGATCGCGCCATCTGATTGGGGCAAGCATTTGGGTCGTTCCGCCTCATCATTGGTCAATGCGTCCACATGGGCGTTGATGCTGACAGGGCGCGTTCTAGACGACGACAAGCCAGGTATCACACGGCACTTGCGCGGGGCGGTCAAACGTTTGGGTGAGCCTGTCATTCGGACTGCCGTTGGCCGTGCCATGCGTGAAATGGGCCGTCAGTTTGTGTTGGGTGAAGACATTCATAAGGCCATGAAACGCGCCGAAGGGATGCAAGCCAAAGGGTTCACCTATTCCTACGACATGTTGGGCGAGGCCGCCCGCACCGACGCCGATGCCCGCGCTTATCATCTGTCATACAGCCGTGCGATTTCCAACATCGCACGGCATTGCACCAACGGGTCCGTTGCAGAAAACCCCGGCATCTCGGTCAAACTGTCCGCCCTGCACGCCCGCTATGAGGTCGCCCAAGAGGCCCGCGTTATGGAAGAATTGGTGCCGCGTGTGCGCGCGCTTGCCATCCTCGCGAAATCCGCAGACATGGGATTCAACATCGACGCCGAAGAGGCCGACCGCCTGTCGCTATCGCTTGATGTGATCGAGGCCGTCTTGTCGGAGCCAGCCCTGCGCGGCTGGGACGGATTCGGGGTTGTCGTGCAGGCCTATGGACAGCGGGCGTCATTGGTCATCGACCACTTGCATGCTGTGGCCACAAAACTTGATCGCAAGATCATGGTCCGCTTGGTCAAAGGCGCCTATTGGGACGCCGAGATCAAACGCGCCCAAGTCGAAGGCATGGCGGGCTTTCCAGTGTTCACGCAAAAGGCACACACAGATATCAGCTACATCAGCAACGCCCGCAAACTGCTCGGCATGACCGACTGGATCTATCCGCAATTTGCGACCCATAACGCGCACACTGTCGCCGCTATTCTAGACATTGCAAACCTGCAAAATTGCACGACTGCGGATTACGAATTCCAGCGGCTGCACGGCATGGGCGAAGCCTTGCACAAGATCGTCTTGAAGGCCGAAGGCACCCGCTGTCGTATCTATGCCCCTGTTGGCGCACATGAAGACCTGCTCGCTTATCTCGTCCGTCGTCTTTTAGAGAACGGCGCGAACTCTAGTTTTGTGAACCAGATCGTCGACGAGGAGGTCAGCCCTGAAACAGTTGCCGAAGACCCGTTCGAGATGGCATCAAATGGCATTATCTTGCCAGTTGGAACCGACATATTTCAACCTGAACGGACAAATTCTAAGGGCTTTGACTTGACCCACCAACCGACATTGGATGCCATTGATCAAGCCCGTGCACCATTTACCATTCAGCAATTTACCGCACAGCCGTTGACTTTTTCGCCGCATAAATTTGTGAAGGCCACACGAAAACCAATTGCCAACCCTGCCAAGCTTGACGATCTTGTCGGTCACGTGCAGCCTGCCACGCCTGACATCATCGCCGCTGCGCTGACCGACGCGACCCCTTGGGATGCGCCTAGCAACGATCGGGCAGCGGTCCTAAACAAGGTCGCTGATGCTTACGAGGCGCATGCGTCGGAACTGTTCGCAATCCTTGCACGCGAGGCTGGAAAGGGCCTACCCGACGCAGTTTCCGAATTACGTGAAGCGGTGGATTTCCTGCGCTATTACGCCGCCCAAGCCCAATCAGACACCACCCCGCGCGGCGTTTGGACTTGCATCAGCCCGTGGAATTTCCCGCTCGCGATCTTCAGCGGTCAAATCGCGGCGGCATTGGCCGCAGGCAACGCGGTCATAGCAAAACCTGCGGAACAGACGCCAATCATTGCCGCACGCGCGGTGCAATTGATGCATGCGGCCGGTGTGCCAGTGTCCGTGCTGCAACTTTTGCCCGGTGACGGCGGCGTCGGCGCGGCACTGACCTCAGATGCCCGGATCAATGGTGTGGCGTTCACTGGCTCGACCGCGACCGCGTTGAAAATCCGTGCCACGATGGCCGATCATTGCACTCCCGGCACGCCGTTCATCGCGGAAACTGGCGGGTTGAACGCGATGATCGTCGACAGCACCGCCCTGCCTGAACACGCGGTGCGCGATATCGTCAACGGGGCGTTCCGGTCCGCTGGTCAGCGCTGCTCGGCCTTGCGGTGCTTGTACGTACAAGAGGACATCGCCGACAAACTGCTGCACATGCTCTACGGCGCGATGTCCGAACTGACGGTCGGCGACCCTTGGCATCTGTCCACTGATCTTGGCCCCGTCATCGATGCAGCTGCGCGCAATACCATTGCCGATCACATCGCAGATGCCAAACTCGACGGACGGTTGTTGTTTGAAATCGCGGCCCCCACCGAAGGTACATTCATCGCACCAACCGTGGTCAAAGTGAACGGGATTGCCGATATGACCCGCGAAATTTTTGGTCCTATCCTGCACGTCGCCACATTCAAATCAACTGAGATTGACCACGTCATCGCGGATATTAACGCAACTGGATACGGGTTGACGTTCGGGCTTCATACACGAATTGACGACCGTGTGCAGGCTGTTGTTGAGCAAATTCACGCGGGCAACATCTATGTCAATCGTGACCAAATTGGCGCGGTTGTTGGCAGTCAACCGTTTGGCGGCGAGGGCATGTCGGGCACTGGTCCAAAGGCGGGTGGTCCACATTATCTGCCGCGCTTTACTGCACCCACGCCAGCGACAACGACACAATGCTGGGACCATATCGCTGACATCGCTGATTTGACAAAACGTCTGTCCGCACCGCTTCCTGCCGCAAGCACACCAACGGATCTGCCCGGCCCAACAGGCGAATCTAATCGGCATAGCATGGCGCCGCGCGGACCAATTTTGTGCATGGGACCGGGGCATGAAACATCCCAAGCCCAGATCAAAGCCGTCAACGACTTAGGCGGCCTCGGCATCGCAGCTGACGGCACTGTACCGCCCGAAATCTTGACCGACCTGCACATATTGGCTGGCGTCATTTGGTGGGGCGATGCAGATACAGGCCGCATGATCGAACAAGCCCTGACCAAACGCCAAGGCCCGATCACCGCGTTAATCACAGCGAGGCCAGATGTCGCCTACGTATTGCATGAACGTCATGTGTGCATCGACACGACGGCAGCAGGCGGTAACGCCGCCTTGTTGGCGGAAGTTGGCAACGCGTGAACAGTTGACAATCGGGGGCGGCGCAGCAAACGTCGCCCCTATGTTACCCATTCGCGATCATAACCCTTCCCAATCCACGCCATATGTAACTTACACATTGATGGCGCTAAATATTCTGATTTTTCTGGCGGGTTATTTGATCCTGACAACAGATCAAATGTTGTCACAGTTCTATTACGACTATGCACTCATCCCCGCGCGGATCTCGGCTGGCGAAAACTATATTGCTTTGATCACTTCGATGTTCTTGCACGCAGGATTAATGCACCTTGCAGGTAATATGCTGTTTTTATGGGTTTTTGGCGACAATCTTGAAGACAAGATGGGACCGATCTGGTTCCTGATCTTCTATATCGCCAGTGGCGTTGGCGCTGGTCTGGTCCATGTTTTCTTCGACCTGTACACGCCTATTCCGCTTGTCGGGGCCTCTGGTGCCATCGCTGGGGTTATGGGCGGCTATTTACTGCTGTTCCCCAAGGCAAAGGTCGATATTTTTATCTTTTTGATTGTGTTCATCCGCATCCTCCCGATCCCCGCGTGGGTAATGCTGGGGCTGTGGTTTGCCATTCAATTATTCAGCGGGATCAGCACTGACATATCTGACGGAGGTGTCGCCTATTGGGCGCATGCGGGTGGGTTTATCGTCGGGTTTGTGCTGACGATTCCGCTGTGGCTACGGCTTGGCTCGGGCGGCTGGTGGGTGCAAACGGATTTCCATCCGGCGCACCCAGACGCCACGTACTCATCGCGTTTTCCAGTGATTAAGCGCTAGGCTTTTTGCGGATCACTTTGGCGAATGTATCAAAGATTGGCTCGTTGGCGATGATGACGTCACCGTCTGTCAAGATATCGCCACTCGAGTTCAGCGGCTCGACGATGCAGCCTGCTTCACGCGCGATGATCAGGCCAGCAGCCATATCCCAGGAATGCAAATTGCGTTCCCAGAACCCTTCATAACGACCCGCGGCGACGTATGCCAGATCAAGCGACGCAGCCCCAAAACGGCGTACACCGGCACAAGCGGGCAGCAGACGCGCCAAGTCTTGCAACGTGTCAGGCAAATCAGCACGGCCCGCAAACGGCAGACCCGTTGAAAAAATGCTTTCGATCAAGCGGTGACGCACAGATGCACGGATACGGCTTTCGTTCAGCCAAGCACCGCCACCTTTTTCAGCCCAAAACATTTCGTCTTTCACAGGGTCATAGATGACGCCCGCAACAATCTGGCCTTTATGTTCCAACGCGATGGACACAGCCCAATGCGGCAATCCGTGCAAAAAGTTGGTCGTGCCATCAAGAGGGTCAACGATCCAACGACGGGTTGGGTCTTCGCCGTCAATCTCTTTGCCTTCTTCGCCAAGAAACCCATATGACGGGCGCGCATAAAGCAAATCTTCGCGGATGGTGGCTTCGGCCTGCTTGTCGGCACGGCTCACAAAATCACCGGGGCCCTTTGTCGACACCTGAAGGTTCTCAACTTCGGTAAAATCCTTAAGCAACGCACGCCCTGTTTTGCGGGCGGTTTTCATCATCACGTTTAGATTTGCGCTACCAGCCATGCGAGGGCCTCCGGAAGGTTCATGTGTAAAACGCCGCTATAGGCCTATGTGCGCGGGCAAACAAGGGGCATCAGGCACGTTGCATGCGGACGGCTTCTTGTCGTGCGAGCCGGATCAGATGGGCAACAAACGGGCGCTGAGTATCTTCGGTGCGCGTGGCGGCAAATAGGCGGCGGGTCAGACCGCCCTTAGTCAACGGGCGGGTCACGTAATCGGCGTTATATTTGATCTGGTTGACCACCCAATCGGGCAGCACCGCGACACCACGGTTCGATGCAACCAACAACAAAATAACAGCTGTCAGTTCCACTTGGCGAACGGCTACCGGTTCGACCTTTGCAGGTATCAAAAGCTGGGAAAACACATCCAATCGGGCGCGGTCCACCGGATATGTGATCAGCGTTTGATCGCGAAAATCTTCAGCCTCGATCACGGTCTTTTTTGCCAGCGGATGCGTAGCTGCGGCCACAAAGACGGGTTCATAGTCGAATAATGGAGTGAAATTAGTCTCGGTCAAATCCTCTGGGTCCGACGACACGACCAAATCAACTTCCTCGCGGCGCAATGCAGGCAGCGCGTCAAACGCCAATCCGGGGCGGATATCCACATCGACCTCGGGCCACGCCTTGCGAAATTGTTCCAATACCGGAAATAGCCATTCAAAACATGCATGACATTCGATCGCGATATGCATGCGGCCCGCCTTACCCGACAAAAGGCCAGCGAAATCAGCCTCTAGCGCGGCCATTTGAGGGAGGATTTTCTCAGCCGCTGCCAACATCTTAATCCCCGCAGCCGACAGGCGCAGCGGTTTGGTGCGGCGTGCAAATAACGCGACACCAGCCTGATCCTCGATGCCTTTGATCTGATGGCTCAGCGCAGATTGGGTCATATGCAGCAGGTCCGCGGCGCGAGCCAATCCGCCAGTGTCATGAATGGCCTTAATCGTGCGTAGGTGCCGAAATTCGATCCGCATTATGAATGGTCCGCATAATAAAACTGAAATTAATGAATTTGTTTCACAAGAAGCGCCATGAAACAAGAGGGCAACTCACAAAGGACCGCCGCCATGACCCACCCTGCCCTGTCGTTCGAATTTTTCCCACCCAAAGATCTGCCTGGCTCATTCCGGCTGTGGGACGCTGTGCAAACCCTTGCACCATTAGACCCAAAGTTCATATCCGTGACCTACGGCGCTGGTGGGGCAACCCGAAAATTAACCCACGAAGCCGTGCAAACGTTACATCAGCAAACTGGGTTGCGCGTGGCAGGGCATTTGACCTGTGTAGATGCCAGCCGCGATGAAACCCTACAAATTGCCGATAGCTACGCAAAAGCAGGTTTGCGCGACATCGTGGCCCTGCGTGGCGATGCCCCCAAAGGACAGGCGAAATTCACGGCACACGCTGATGGATTTCAAGATTCCATCGAATTGATAACGGGTCTTGCAGACACAGGACTGTTTAACATCCACGTCGGAGCATATCCTGAAACCCACCCAGAAGCCGAAAACACGGCCGCTGACATCGCATTCCTGAAACGTAAGTTCGACGCGGGGGCAAAAGGGGCCATCACGCAGTTCTTTTTCGAGGCGGATACGTTTTTCCGGTTCCGCGATTCATGCGCGGACGCAGGTATCATTGCACCAATTGTGCCGGGCATCCTACCCATTGAAAACTGGTCAGGGGTGCAAAAATTTGCGGCGCACTGTGGGACAGCCATTCCACAGGTCATCCGCGATGCGTTCACCAATGCGACCCGCGACGGGACCGAAACATTGCTCGCCACTGCGGTCGCGGCCGAGCTTTGTGATGATTTGATCTGTGGCGGGGTGGATCATTTGCATTTCTATACACTCAATCGGGCCGAACTGACCCGCGATGTTTGCAATGCACTGGGATTTGCGCCCAAACGGTCCTTGCAAAACGTGGCCTAAAGCCGCAAAAATAAGGGCATGTTTACAGCCAAATCACCCGCCGAACTGCCAGACCGCGACACAGTGTTGTTGATGTCCGGCTTAGACTTCATGCAAGCGATGTTGCGAGGTGAAATCGCAGGCCCGCCGATTTCAGGGTTGCTCAATTACCAAATTGATCAGGTTGAACAAGGCCGCGTTGTGTTTCGGGGCACGCCAGAATTCGCGCACACCAACCCGCTAGGCGGCGTGCATGGCGGCTGGTATGGCGCCGTGCTTGATAGCTGTATGGCTTGCGCCGTCATGACAACCGTGCCCAAAGGGTCAGTCTATACCACTCTGGAATATAAGGTGAATTTAACCGGTGGCATTCCGCTCGGCATGGAGATCCTTGCCACCGGCATTGTCGATCATGCTGGTCGGACAACCTGTGTGTCCCACGGCGAAATTCGTGGCGCCGACGATGGTAAGCTTTATGCGACGGGCACAACGACCTGTTTGATCATGAAAGGCTAGTCTGGCATCGCGGTCGGATGAACGCTTTCTGATGGATCCGTCAGCATAATGCGACGACGGCGAGATAGGAAAAGCTTGCTCCATCCACGCCATCTGCCAATCGACAGGGCATCCGGGTTTTGCGGAAATCTGTCTATCCAGCCGTCCGGCAGTTCAAGATTGCAGGCTTCCAATTTTGTCAGCATCCAAACAAGCGGAATATTTGCCAACGGCCTTGCGGCTGGGAACTCCACAACTTGGCCACCCACATCTCCATGCGTACCCCGAAACCAGACCTGTTCAATATGACCCTCCCAATCGGGCGGCGCTTCCCACATGACGGGCGCATAGGCCTCACGGGTTTCATGCAATGCCAGCGCGTGAAACCCGTTACGCACATGATCGCCAAGCCGGTGATTGTGATAGGCATGCTGCGCCTGCGCCCAGCGCCAAACAATCGGCATCCGCAGACCCAGCGCCTTAACCGTGTCCCAGACAGCCACCGCCTCAATCTGTACGTCATCATGAGAAAAGCGTTTACTAAACTGCCTCATCGCATCTGAGTGCGCGCCGGATTTATAGTGTC
>TARA_B110000211_G_scaffold234912_1_pt1 | contig 12477 bp, 12 predicted proteins | sample TARA_B110000211 | Tara Oceans TARA_B110000211 (sample SAMEA4397516) | marine metagenome | biome: Polar Biome; feature: [DCM] deep chlorophyll maximum layer (ENVO:01000326); material: water (ENVO:00002006), including particulate matter (ENVO:01000060) such as... | depth 30 m
GTGTACACGTTTACCATTACGGGGGTCTATTATTTTATTCCACATATATAATATATAAATATTTTAAATATTTATAATAATATTAACTAATTTATCTGGGTAATCATTGTGACATAAAAAAAATACAATAGTTGATTGATCCTTTATACAACTATTAATTGTATTCAGAAATTGAGATATCCATTAGGAGTGTGTTATCGCACCCATCAATAATGTAGGATGTGTTGTTTTTCTTAGAATAATTAGTAACAAACCAATCAATGATACGGAGTGAAATATTATTGAAGCCGGCTATTATAGGAACGATCTTGCTTATATTTTCTGGTCTTGAGAAGAAAATATCCCGTAGAAGGTTCACCGTGTCGCACTATAACCATTCGTCCGACATTTATTCGTACGTGGGGTATACAATTTCACCTTCGTCCATATATAAATTAAGACCCCCGTGTTTAATCAGGTGTGCTTTGTGGTGCTTCTTGTATTCCTTTAATGTGGTACATAACTTTTTGGGACTCTCACTGCGAAACCGCAATACGCCCCACGGACGCACGTAGTCCCAAAAAGCGACATCGGGCAAATACGAGACGCTTCCGCGCACAAGATCCGCGGGTTTTATCTTGCTCCATATTTCCACACCCACGGGTTCCAACTCATCAGAGTTCCAGGAGGCACGATCGAATTTAGCATCCATCCAATAACCCGATGGAAACTTGGGTCCAATTGAAAAACCTTTGCCAATATGACCATACTCGTCATACTCGGTATCCAGGGCACAGATTTCTAACACCGGCTTTTGACCAGGGGTCGCCGTGTTTTTTATAACATATACCCCAGTCGTTCTATATCCGGACACCGAGACATTTTCAACTAAATCCCCGTGTTTGGGGGAATCTAGTGTTTCTATAAGAGCGTCGAGAATGTGGCGCTCCTCCTCAGCGACCGCCGCCGCCGAGGCTGTCCATATTTCATCCTCGGGTACAATTTGCACAACCTGTCCGATCGGCATCTCTCCGGGACGACTGAGTCGATAGAAAAAATACCCATCACTACCATCGGCCAGTGGGATCTCTCCGCGATGGAACCCCAGTTCCTCATATTCTTTCTGAACCGGAGGATCAAATCTCACCGAATGGACCGTGGCAACACTCTTACCCCCCGCCCCGCCTTTTAACTGTTCTACATATTTATTTAATATACTTTGTCCCAGTTTCGTATTCACGGATACCTTCCCGCCAGTTTTAGGATTTAATATTGTCGACCACATTCTGTATAATATATTACAATATAAAAAACGGTCAGTTAAAAGAACATGAAATCATTTATATAAATATACCAGCGACGTATGAAATATACACTCGGGCAAAAGTTGGCGGAGCGCGCAAAGGGTGTAAACATGTAGATTTGAGTATAGGTAATTTTAACCCTTGATAACTGATTTTGAGATACATCAAAAGCTCAGCTAAAAAAAGATATATATGAACTATTCTCGTTATTTTCTAATGTGCCAAGTATTCATTTGAAAATCGAGTGGTGTAAAATGTTAACAGGCAAATATTGAGCGTAAATCCATCCCAGTTGTTTTTCGAGATCCACCCGAACCAATCTTCGTAAATGGTCCGACACATTTCGCCAAATGCGAGTGAAATGTCTGGGAGTTTGAAAAACTTGATCGGCACTTGCTGCAGATATACCCGGTCGCAGTTTTAATTTTAAAACTTTCGGGAATGTGTTTGCGACCATAGTGGATTTGGACATTGCCGTACATTGAGCACGGGTCGGCGAATGAACACGACGCATGGGGGCATGTATATGAGCATGTACTGTGTTTCCGTCGAATATGCTGATTAAGCTGTTGCTTGCCGGTCGTATGATAATTACACCGTGGGCAAAACATTTTGGGTCGTGTGTGATCCAAAATGTGTTTGCGAAATGCGCGCTCTTGTTTACTCCCTTTTTTCCCCGAATCAAACGTCTTCGTATAGGCACAGGTCGCATAATCGCACGTATATGTGTGCGGCATACTAGATGACTCATAGTCGCCAATAGTAACACTTTTATTTTTTACAGTACCGCTCTCTCGTACGAGAGCCGTGTAAATGCCCTCCACGACTCCTGTAATTCGCAGTCTTTCTACGGCGTTGCTAGCAATGCTATCCAATATCCGATCGGCCTCACACGCCATAGTGTCCGCCTATAGCTCTAGGTTATGTAATGATTAATAAACGTAATGATTAATAAACGTAATCAAATTTTTTTCAACGATAGTCTCACTATCGTGATACTTTAACAATATCATATTTCACACGTATTAACCATCTATAACTAATGATGGAAGATATTTTATATGAGATTTCTCTAATAACATATTAAGTTGTTCATTGCGCTCTTTTGATTCCTTCATGGAATACGACGAAGCGCGCATCAGTGCCAATGAGATAGAACCAGTGCATCCAGCTACAAAAGACAACGTCGTATTATTAAAGACTCCCGATGAAAACGCCAAAACAGTCGATATCAGCGATGAGCAAAGCGCTAATAGCTCACATATATCACCGCTTTTGCGGAAAATAAACCGCCACTTAATTGTGTCCCGTATATCACGTTGAATGGTGCGATTTAATTGTTCTTTGATATTTTCGCGCGTCGTATTAAACAAAAACTCACTCGCTTCTGTATTCGTGGAATTTGTTTTAGTTTTGCCGTCCGCCGCGAGTTCATAATTGCCTCGCGAAATATTATCAAATCTGGTATCAATAATACTCGTTAATTCTAAAGACTCCGATAGATCCACATTAATAACTGTCTCTCCGTCGCTCCCAGTTTCCTCGTTAATTATATTTATAATGGTTTCAGAAGAATGCGCATCATTTGCGTCCACATTAGAGTTAGGTGTATTCATTAAAATATACTCCCCTTTTATTTACACCTTTGAAACTTTAAAAATCTATATTTTACTTTAACTGTTTTCCTTCCGACGAGTGATATTTATACATAGTAGTATTCGATGACATACCATAAAAATATTTTTAAAATTACTTAAATTGTACGTCACATTTATAATTAATAATGAGATCGTCCACAAAATTAATCGGCGCGTGTTGTAATATTGGCCAACAAAAATTAGGAGTCGAGAGTGCGCCACATATAATGCAAAAATTTTATCCTAAAAAAAAAATAGAAATGATTCAAACGGAGGGGTCCGGATTCTATAAAGCCTTATTTGACCACCATAATGAATGTTTAGAAAATAATAATGTTATAACAATTGGTGGCGACCATTCAATTTCGTTAGCAACCGTCGCTTCGGCCGCGGCAAGTTTTGGCCCGGACTTAAATGTCGTATGGATTGACGCACACGCGGACATTCATACACGAGTAAGCTCCGAAACAAAAAACGTACACGGTATGCCGGTAGCGTCCTTGTTGGGACATGATAACTTGTTTAATTTTCCAGAAATTAAGGAACATCAACTAACCTACGTTGGCTTGCGCGACGTAGATGAATACGAACAGCTTGTCTTAGATTTTTCGACCATCCGCAATTATGATATGTCGTACATTGGGCGGCATTCTATTGAGAAGGTTGCGGATACACTATCGAACATTGACGGCCCCATCCACGTGAGCTTTGATGTAGATTCAATTGACCCATTAGAATTTGCGAGTACCGGGACTCCAGTCAAAAATGGACTATCTATGGCTGACGTCTGGAAAATACTGGGAGCGCTGCGTGATAAAACTGTAAGTACAGATTTTGTAGAGTTTAACCCATATATCTCACCGCAGATATGTGAGCCATCGAGAGACGCACACATTCTATTCGAACTTATTGAATTCATGAGCGACGCAGACGAGGAACGCGGTCCCCGATGAGTTGTATTATGTTGACACCGTCCCGCAAATCTTATTAATAGTAGCATGACACTTAATATATTGAAGTAAATATTTTAAGCGTCTAATATTTACGGACCTCATGATAATTTTCACCCGTGAAATTTAAACTATTTAATATAATAATATTTATAACTATACTTAATTATATTATTTGGATTAATTGTATTATTTAATATCTTTGAAATAAACTACTCTTCTGAATATAATTTTGAATAAAAGAAACTTGCTGTTTAGTATATTCTTTATATTTATCATAAATTATGGTACAATTCGTGACATAATGAAGAATATCAATTTATATCATACCCGTATCGTATCAATCGCAGCCAGTGCGTTATTTAACGTGACGATTTTTTTATTAACCATATCTCTCTCCCCCGCAACACCGCCGTTTTCTGATAATAATTCATTCACGGGTTTATCCTTAATAGCATTATATAGAACACTTGATATTTCCTTCTGCGCACCGTGTACCAAATGATACATTATTTTTTTAGGAATAGTATCTTGTAATATATAAATGATCGCACTGTAATAATTCGAACATAATGTCCGCATAATATCAATTTCACTATGTGAAGCATTATCCAATGTGCTCATAAACGTACAGTCTTCTGTCCATATATAATTTTCTTGGTATTCAACTTCGAGTGAAATGATCGCTTTTATTTCTTCTAGTTTAGGAATGAAGACGTGCTCAATACATGCGCCCTTAATTAACGTGCACAATTTAGGGTACCGAGTTAACCCTAACTCTTTTAGTATTAAGTCGACTAGGTTAGTTAATTCTACCCTAATATTATCGACACATTGATATGCGATCGGAGTAACTTGCTGAACAGGTCTAACATTGGGGTCTTTTATTAATTGCTCTAATACCTCGACTGGTGGCGACGGGAAAGACATATGATTACCTTCGCAGTTAGATATAGCCACTTTGATATATGCATCGCTCGCTTGTTTTTTTCCAAACGGCTCCAGTGCGCCAATTTTCCTTCTTAGTTCGACAAAGCAATACTTTATATTCCTCCCTGTATCTATATTTTTCCCGCGGTCTTCGAGTATTGAAATAAATGAGCGAGCAACGGTACCTACAGTATTATGTAAATAGGCCGTACGTAGAGCGGTATCGTCGGGCAAATATGGACCCAGTTTAACAACGCGTAAGTTATAATCAACTAATTCCTTTGAAATCTTTTGTCGAATATCGGGTAGTGTCGAGCTGATGGCTTTAACTAATACTGAATTAATACTCTTTGAGAGAGCGGGTATACCCAGGCAGTGCGAATATTTACTGTTGGAGTATACGCTATGATTTTTAAAATATTTCGATTCACTTTCAATACCCTCTCTAATATTCATATGTACCGATTGTAATGTATTACGATTTTTTACCGCAAAGTAGCCTAATTTCAACTGGAGGTCTTTCGATACGTTATTTTCCAAATAACGCGAAATATCACTCCCGTCATTCATTAAATCTAACTTGGTTAATACTCCAATCGTTCGAACACCATTTGGGTCAAATTCTTTTACAAGGGCCAGCCCTATATCGGTTTCAATATCTGTTCTGGCGGGAATAACAGCCATTATGATTGCACTTTCGTCACGCATGTACGTCGCCAACAAATCACGTATCTGTTTTTTGATATCTTTAGGCTGCCCCTTGTCTGTACATGCTATCATCGTTAATCCCGGTAAGTCTACTAAACTGATATTTGGTATATGTGGTGAAAATATTCGTACATATATCGGGGTTGTAGTAATTCCCATTCCTTCCCCCGCGTATTTAATAGTAAGCAATTTTATAATGGAACACATTCTCGTTTTTTGATCCATGGTTGGGTTGGGAAACTGTATTGGAACTTTATGCGTTTCATTGAACTTCCCGTCGACATATTCCCCGAACACCGCATAATTATCACCCTGGGTCTGTGATAATTCTAGCTGTAATGGACCACGCGTAACCATACTATTTCCTGTCGGCAATATATCCATGCCTAATATAGCGTTTAATACACTGGATTTCCCACTAGACTGACCGCCGATAACAGTTAATTTAGGAATACCCATGTCTTCGCGGTGTATAAAAATAGAATTTAAAATATTTCCAATTTTGAGGATCTCGCTATCTTTCCCTAACATTTCAAAATTATCCTCTCGATTAAAATAGTTATATACTTGCGCTAAGTGTTTCGCCATTTAATATATACTAACATAATATAACGTAATTAAAAATTTGATAATACCGAAGGCGTGCATGTGGAATATAAATCATGGCCAGGGTGGACGATTGCTCATTATGCTTGAGCCCAATGGTCCGGCCCGCTCAACTTAAGTGCGAGCATTGGTTCTGTATAGACTGCATAGCTGCTAATATTGCGATCGCTCACTCTAATACATGTCCACTATGTCGTGCGGAAATCTGTAGCGCTGTTAGAGACTCACTTTCCGACTCAACCATTGATCTAATTGAGGGTTTGGAAGATGAGCTTGATATCGTATCCCAAGACTGTGAGTTTCTTCAACTGGAGGTATCTATACTCCATGGAGGCATACTTGGGCTGCGAAAAGAAAACCAACGCCTGCGGGCCTCGCTAGATAAAGAGTCAACCGTATGGAAATGGGTAAAAGACCGGCGGCGCGGCCGTGTCTGTGGGAATTGCCATAATAAATGTACAAATAAACAAACACGGGGGGACTGTGAGCGCTGCGGACAAATTAAATATTGCTCAACATCATGCCAAAAAAATCATTGGAATAAGGTTCATAAATACCAGTGTAAAGAATTTAAACAGAGGGGAGATGATGAGAGTCGAGTATCCATCGATCTAGGGAATGCCCTAGACTAAACACATGATTATGCATTCTCAGTTTGCTTTTTAAAAATAATATAATATATCCAAAGTTGCTTCTTTTACATTTTTTGGAGAAATATAGTCCACGTGAGAAGCGTTGTTATACATGGAAAGGAAGATGATTTAGGTAGGGTGATGCTGAAAGTCTTAAAACGGGACATGTATGGCTCGTATTACTTGTGGAGTAATTGGATATAGTATGAATCATGTAGACTAATTTATACATCGTCGTTTTGATTATTTAAAATTATTATCTCCACATCTTTTCGCAAACGCTTCGTTAATTCGGGAATACGTTTGGTGTAGGATTCAGTAAATGATTGCATGTACTGATTTGTTCCACTATAGTGCTCATTAATAATTGTAAATGCTTTATTAGACATCGAATTAATAGTTCTTTTCTTATCTTGTATTAACCATTCCTTTCCGTTATATATCTGTGCATACGGTTGTTTTTTATTAGATATTTTAATATTATGGTTCTCTTTGTGCTTTGGGTTAAAATGGATATATTCTAACAATTTAGGTATGCTTTCATAGGGCCCATTATTTATTAATTTATTAACATAGTCTGGTGAGATATACTTCACATTTTCCTTCCCAAACGGATTTATAACGATATTGTACGTGTTTGTATTATAGGTATTACCAACTTTATCCAACAATACTCCCACCTGTGTCTTCAAGTCGCATATAAGGGCCATATCACGCTGTCGCATTTCCTTCTCGCGTAGAAGTTCATTTCTAAGTTCATTTATCTGAGAGGTATCCTGTATTGGTGGGTAGTGTTTGCAATATTTCACCATATGTACTTTAAGATTGTCTTTGCGTGTAAATTCTTTATCGCAGTGCAAACATGAATATGTTTTTATAGATTTTGAACAGCGTGCCATGTCTAACACACGCGGTTCATTTATTTCATTTTTCCCGACAACGGTTTGTTCACTTTCTCGATTTCTCAGTGAATCCTCAGGGTTTCTCAGTGAATCCTCAGGGTTTCTCAGGGTTTTTTTAATGAAATTAGTCGATTTCTCAGGGTTTCTCAGGGTTTTTTTATAAGTTTTTATAAGTTTTTTAAGTTTACCGGCGTTTAACGCATCAATACATTCTAATATGGAATAGCTGTTATGCACTATGGTACATGCTCGCTTGCGCTTAAAATGATTCATAAGGTGGGTCCTGATAGTGGTTGTATAATAGCACCTCGGGCAGGTGTAATCAGGCATACTATACTTAATATTGACTTTTTATTTAAATGCTTTTTAAGCCATTCTGAATATAAGTTTTTATAAGTTTTTATAAGTTTTTATAAGTTTTTATATCCTTCGTTGTTCCGTGATTTTTAAAGGCAGCATTTCACTAGATAATTGATATAAGTTTTTATAAGTTTTACGAGCACATCGCGAGTCTATTTCTTATAAAAACTTATAATTTAGAGGGGGGGAATAAATATTTTTTTTTGTAAAACTATTTTGAAAAATGATTGCGAAGAATTAAATTTTGAAACTAATTCTAAAATTAATACTTAAAATAAATGGATACACGCTACTACAATTGCTCATTTATAAGGGGCAAAGCTAGTGTATGTATGACTAATTATCAATCGATGGATGCAGTATATTATTGTGGTGAAATTACCCTACGCTCATCAAAAATCAAAATAAAATTATACGGAAATCTCAAATGGGCACCTTCTCAAATTGTATGTGAATCGGCAAAAGAGCGCAAATATTCAAATACAACATTATTAGTTTCGAACTTGCAAAAGTGCATTAGGAGAGGGTGTATAGAAAAGGCTCTATTGACGGCGTACAATATAATTTTAAATGATCCTGTGGTGTTTTTAAGGAGAATATTAATTATTGCGGTTGAAGATGTCAGTGTATTAGAGAATGGAGATTTTATAGCCTGGTTATTAATGGCGTATCCAAATTTTGAATGGAACGATGAAATTACGCAACATTTATTAAGTACGGTATATGCTCTATGTATAAGCAAGCGCACTCTTATAAATACCAAGGATATAGTTGATATTTCCCACGAAGAGTACCTACGTTTTATCGAGTGTCCTATTAAACGTGCTCTACTCGTCCGGATGGAATACGGCGGATTACGGGGAGACATGCGAATGCTTCGAAACTTACTGCTAACGAATATGGATAACATGGTGCTCATACCCGTTTCTGGTAAAATTTTCCTAAGACGGTACATACATTCATCCGATATACTCTTAGAATCGATCGATTTCCACATAACTAAAAAAATGATCCCTTTTATTATACATCACAGTCCAATTAAAGATCGGGACTATATTAAAAAATTAGTATGGGATAATAACTCGTGCTGTAATTTTCGCAAGGCGCCGTGTGGTAGTTCGATACACGATTGGAATAAAATCAAACGGTATGTTTCCAGATACCAAAGAGAATACGATATATGGTAGGTCGGTGCACAATTAAAATAAAGATACATATTAAATGAATATCGAATTGGTATCGTATTTTTTAGTTATGGCTCTGGTGATCTTCGGTATTTTTAAAAACTCGATTACACTCCACCCAATACAATTTAAGTGTGAAAATTATATTTTGAACACGTATTTATATCTGATTCTTTCATGGGCGGTAATCATGAGCACAAATGCCGTATTATCTAGTTATGATGTACAATTACATGATTTATTTTCATCACAGCTCAGTATAGTACTAATGATTGGGTGCATGGGGCTATTGATGGCTGTTATGTTTGTCCCGGCGACATTTTTCTTTTCCAAACATGCCCTGTATATGTTAGAATTAATTCTACTGGGACTATTCGTGTACCCACATTATGTAAATAACAAAACGGCATTCACATTCGCATCACTAAGCGCATTGGCAATAATTGTTATATTATCCCTGGGTGCATTTTTATTTCCCGATAAAATTAAAGATTCATGGGGGATGTATTTGGGAATAGGTCTTATATCTTTATTCGTTGTCCGCATAGTAGATATCTTTCTACCTAAAAAAAAGCCGCGCCATAAATGGATTGCGTATCTATCAGTTGTACTATTTAGTATCTATATTTTATACGATACGAAGAGAGTCCTTGAACATTCAAAGACGTGTGTTAACGCCGACTATATTAACGAGGCAATGGGATTGTTTTTAGATTCCTTCAACATATTTGTAAATAGTATTAACTAAGTCATTAAGATACCTATTTAACCATCGCCGCTTTTAAAAAATATATATCTTATATATACACAATGTCCGATGTAAACTTCGTGACCGTGACAAATTCAGATATAAGGAAAACAACTGAACCGCTTAAAATAAATAAAACAAAGACATCTCTTAGTTCGGGCCCCCCCGATACACCCGTACATACGCCCACAAGTTCATACATTCGAAATTTTTATTTAGAATATATATGTGCCACTCTTTTCAAAAAAAATTGATAACCATTTCAATACTAAATGTTTTAAAATGGTTTCATCCGGCTCTCCTTTAATTGAGGGCTTAGTTAACAATATGCTCGACTGTGCGGTGGAACATCTAGTTCGCACGAGCGAACGACACAGTGAAATTCCTTCAGACTCTAGAGTACAACACCTACTTTCAATATTTAGAAATGGCACAGTACATATCCATATCGACCCACGGATAAATTTTAAAATAAATTTACATCCGAGTTTTAATAGAAATTTAAAGAAAAAATCTAATACTAATATAATGTTAAAAAATATCGCCCATGGCGACAGTGATGAATCGTACGTATATAGTTTTCGGAACGAACACAACGTCTATACCGCCCCAATCGGGGGCGTCCTATTAAGTCCTTCGCCGGCTCAAACATCAATCCGCTCCGCTCGCAAGAAACTAGGGAAGTATTTAAAAAAACTTGATATATCGACACTAAACAGCATGAAAGTTATCGACAAAAACTTCAACGATTCTCAACTGTATTGTGTACCGCTGGATGATGTACAATATTTGATTACTAATAAAAAACAGATAGTGGGTAATGTATACAGTTGGATTGATGAGTGTGACGAAGTTCCCATTGACTATAAGACTACTGATAATATAGTATTGCATCCGAATAATCAGTTGCCGATTATTGAAATTCAAATTACGAAAGTCGGCTCGATGTATGCGAATATAAGCAACGGTATTTACCGCGAATATCACTATGATGACGAGTTGGAATGTTTCAGAAAAACGAATAATATTATTAGCGACATAATGACATGATTTTATAAATTTGATTATTGTCGGATATGTTCAGCGCTATAAATGCTTTTAAAGTTTAAAGCATTTGTACAAAACCTGGAATATTATGTTATACACAATTATTCCCAGATAAACAAGGATATAGTCCTTCATATTGTAGTTCGACTTGAAATATTTAAACGATACGACTCATCTAAATGTTGTGCCGTGACTAATAATAATGTTCAATGTGTGCGGGGGCGGAGGTATATTAAGCATGGGGTCTTAATATCTGATACATTTTGCGGACTTCATTATTTCGGCGATAAAATAGTAAATCGGAAATATGACGACACTTCTAAAACAGTTTCCCCGCGTGATAATTTTAAAATATATGACCAAATTGTACGATTTAATAATTCTGTACATTATAAAAATAATACACAGGATAGACTTCGCGATATTACCATTGATAATACAAGGTATTTAATCGATTATAAAAATAAGGATTTGTACGAATATGGTACACGTAAATATATAAGTAATGTAAGCAAGTGGGATATCATGCCTTCTTAATTATTAATTTAACAAACACGGGCTCGTTAATAATTAGATCCAATGTAATTATTATTTCTATTGTAAATAGCACCTTTTTGCGCTCATTCAATGTATACGCCTCATATATATTATGCAGTAGAGCTTGTTTACAACACGGGAACATATTTATTGATACACCGAGGGTTTGTTGTGTGTTTTTTTTTGTAGAGAGGTGTATATTATGCTGTAATAAAATTTTACCTAAGACATTATAATTATAGTAATGTGCGCATTGATTTGATAACATTAATATAGTTTCTAAATAATCTGGAAAATTGAGAGTAATATATTCTAAATATTCGTAAAAGGTATCGAAGGCGTGATTATTTATAAGTATAGGAATTCGCTTCCAGTCAGATTTAACCGCCTTGATTAGTGTTGTTTTATCTTTGAAGCGCATGCTTTCAAAATAGACTGATAATGGTATTTTATACACAATCGTATAGTCTGTTTTATTTATTTTTTCCATTTTTAATTTAAATATAGAATTAATATATAATGTCTTTTTATGTGGATAACATAAGTCTACGAATCGCGGAGTTGGAAGAGGAATCCAGTCTAATGAAATGCTTGATCGGCGACATGACGACGACCTCGCACTATAATTATCCAAACATGAGTTCTGCGGAGCTGTACTCCCACGGTCGCTCCTCATTTGGTGCGCGCCCCGAATATTACATTGCGCCGAAATTAAGTAATAGGGCCCCCCGACTAGGTGCGGGTGCGCCCAAATGCCCTGACACCCACGACAAGCACCATGGAGATGATCACCAGGACAAGCACCATGGAGATGATCACCACGACAAGCACCATGGAGATGATCACCACGACAAGCACCATAGAGGACCGTGTCACGGAAATGGACACTGTGGCAAGCACCATAGAGCACCGTGCCACGGAAATGGACACCATGACAAGCACCATAGAGGACC
>TARA_B110000211_G_scaffold187598_1_pt1 | contig 12467 bp, 9 predicted proteins | sample TARA_B110000211 | Tara Oceans TARA_B110000211 (sample SAMEA4397516) | marine metagenome | biome: Polar Biome; feature: [DCM] deep chlorophyll maximum layer (ENVO:01000326); material: water (ENVO:00002006), including particulate matter (ENVO:01000060) such as... | depth 30 m
CAGTAAGTGGCACAAACGCGCCATGTCATACCTTCAGTATGGGTTATCGCAGGCGGAAGGGTTTATTGTTATCACAGGTGATATTGGTACAGGGAAAACCACCGTCGCAAATAGTTTGCTGGCTGAAATTCAAGACGATATTTTTGCGGCTCAAATAGTCACCCCGAAACTGTCGCCTGATGAGTTGGTAAAAATGGTGGCGTCAAAGTTTGATATCAACACTGACGGAAGAAGCAAAGCTGAAATTTTAAAGATGCTTGAGGTGTTCTTATACGACCTAAGCACCCAAGGGCGCCGCGCATTACTGCTTGTTGATGAAGCGCAGAACTTACCCTTAGAGTCTATTGAAGAGCTTCGTATGCTGTCTAACTTTCAGCTTAATGGTAAGCCATTGATACAAAGTTTTTTATTAGGGCAAGAAGAGCTGCAACCTATTTTACGAGCACCCAATATGGAGCAGTTCAGGCAGCGTATAGTGGCTTCATGCCATTTAGCGCCGCTCACGTTAGATGAGTGCAAAGAGTATATTGAATATCGCTTGCATCACGCAGGCTGGAACGGCGAAGATTTATTTTCAGAAGGGGCCTATGAGCGTATTTATCAGTTTACCCGCGGTGTGCCCCGCAAAATAAACACGCTGATGGATCGTATCATGCTGTTTGGCTTTTTAGAGGAGCTTAAAAGCTTTGATGAAGAGGCGGTAAGTGAGGTAATAGATGAAGTTAAAGCTGAAATGTTTGAGCCTGAGAGTGGGGTGGGCCATTCAACATCCCAAACTCATGACTTTGCAGAGCACCCTGAAAACAAAACGATTATGACTCCCGGTGGGAATATCATACGAGATAGTAAGTACTATCTTGATATGTTGGCGGAGTTAGTAGATGCGTTAGACGATGCAATATCGCATAAGGTTAAAATGACGCAGTATGTAGATAAACTGATGAAGAAGAAGTTTAAAACGTACGTAAGGCTGAAGAGTACTGATAAGAGTGAGTAGGAGAGAGGTCGCTATGCCTCACTCAGAATAAGTTACATATAATTGTAAATAATCGAAAGGGTAATTCGTTGATCTGTGTAATTAGCGCCGAATTGCCCGCCAAGGTTGAGATCACCACTCTTTTCGATATAGTTATAATCGATACTCGTCGTAAGTGAACGGCCAATTTTACGTTCCAAGCCTAACGACGCATTCCAGTTATCGGATTCACCAGTGGCGATATTCTCGCTATTAGAACGTTCTTCGATATTTGCGTAAGTTATGTTGGAATTAAGATACATATAACTACCAAGTTTATAGGCTAGTGTAGTACCGAAACTATAGGTTCTCCGTAATCTATCTTCATCTAAATAATTACTCTCATCGTAACGCCAAGAGAAAGCTAGTGTTAACCTTGAAAAGTCGTACCCCGCTTGGAAGTTGGTACTCTTTAAAAGAATAATGTTGTCATCAAACGATACGTTTTGTGTAGTAAGTTGAATGAATTGCTCATCTGCACTTGGAGTGTAACTCAAACTGTTAGGTTGGAAGCAATCGGAAATTGAAGAAGAATTCGTAGGGCATATAAATACCCCCAAGTTATCGAAATCGGTCAACAATTGAGATGTATTAGTTACGTCTTCAGAGTACGATAAAGACGTACGGAAATACTTTGAGTTATACTTGATATCGGCAGAGGCTGAATCTCCGTAAAAGCGTTTACCGTAGCTTCCTGCCACAGAAGTTCGGCTACTCAGTGCCCATTGTAGATCAAAGCCTATAAAATTATCGCTACCTTCGTCTGATATCTCTGAATCACTCGAATTAGCTGTAACCGAAATATATCTATCAGCATTTTGTCGGTACGTTAAACCTGCGCCGTACGAATTAAATTTTCTAGTGCTACTTGAGGTATCTATTCTGTTGGAGATCTGATTCGCTTCGTGGCTTGCAGTAATCCTGAAAGCCCAATTTTCAATAAACACCGTATCCACGTATCCATCAGCAGTACGTGATATATAATCATTAGATGAGGTTTGGTTTCTTTCTGTATCTTGGTATGTACCTGAAAATTCCCAGATAAAACGCTGTGCATGCTCAGAGTTTTGTAAGGATCCAGAAAACTGCATGGTGCTGTTATCTAATCCATTCTCGGTATTAGTTGTTGAGCTTTCGCTCTCCAAAGCAGAATAAGAGGCAGTGCCATAGGCACGTACCCAATCGCCTCTATCAATAATTGCTTGGGCAGCGACTCTGTTAGTTCTTGTTTTAGATAATGAATCAGCATTACTCAGAAAGTCAGAGACTAGGTAGTTACTAGAATCGGTATTCTGATAGGTTAGGCCACCAGATGCTTCAAAAAAAATAAATCTATCAAAAGGTGCCCAGTTTGCAGAGTAACTATATTCACCATAAGTATCCTTTCTGCTATTTATTTCCTTATCTCTCTCAAGGTGAGTTACTGAGCTGGTCCATGTCCCCGAAAACGTTCGAGACTCATAAATCGCATTTACTTTAGGGAGCAATGATACAGTCGTCAGTGATAACTCACCCTGTTCTTCTGAATTGACATCTTGAAAAGTCATTTCAGCTTCCGCGGAAGCTTTTATATCGAGATCAGCATACACACAAGCAGGAAAAAGCGAGGTTATGGAGAACACAAACACGCTCGTTCCATATAGACTCAGTATATTTTGATTTCCCTTAAACTTTACGCTCGGCATAGTAATATCCATAATATCCGCTTCCATCGGTATCATGATGGACTGATTTGTTCACCACATATCCGATTGCCATATCGGGGTTGAGTCGCTCCACCGAAATTTTTATATCGCTAATTTTAGCTTTTCCTTCTTCGACGACGACTACCGCCTGGCCTGCAAAGTTCGCTAAAATAGCGCTCTCATTAATACCGATTAGTGGGGGGGTATCGAAGATGACTACACGATCAGGGTACCGGTTAGCAAATTCATCTACAGTTTCATGCATTTTTTGGCTAGCAAGCATCTCTGTCGAAAGGTGATGAGATTTACCCGCGGGGATTATCTTTAATTTATCTATATTGGTGGAATATAGCACTTCAGATATGTCACTTACATCGCCAGCTAAGTATTCCATCAAACCTTTTCGCCGTTCAAGACCGAGCGTGTTCAGTACGTTGGGTTTCAGAACATCTGCGTCTACAAGCAATACTGTTTTATCTTGTTCAGATGCAATGCTTAAGGCTAAATTTGTAGCCGTAAAAGTCTTTCCTTCCGATGGGCGACTACTGGTTACCATTATGATGTTTGGATTATTAAGCGTTTTAGAAAGTCCACCAAATGCGTTCGCTAAAAGTTTACGCTTAATTTCACGGTACTCTTCATTAATCTGTTTTCGCTCACCCAATAGTGCGATATGACCACTTTCACTCAGACGCTCTAAATCTATATTAAACGGCTCTAACTGAGGAACTTGTGAAGTACTACCATGTAGGCTGTTTTCTAGCTTAGGAGACGATGTGGAGGCTTTTGATGAATTAGCATCATATTCATTATTGGTTTGCTTTGCTTCTTTTTGTTTTTGAAGCGCTTTTTCAATGGTATTGCGCATTAGAAGAACCTCTCGACAATATTTATATTCATTATTTCCGCTGCGACTAAAGCACTATAAATAAAAATAATAGCAAGGGACGAGAGTGCAAATATAAGTAATCTAACCCTATTTCGTTTTTTAATATTCTCAAAATCCAAATGAGTCACTGTGCCCCATATGGGGTAATCAGACACGCGAACGAGTTGGTTAGGTCGTGTCAGTATAGGACTAAGTTGGCTTACCACAAACGCTAAACCAATACCGGCACCAAAACCAACGAATAAAACTGCCGTGTATAAAATCAGACGATTGGGGCCAGAAGGCGTATTGGCAACAAGGGGAGGTTCTATTATTCTAAATTGCATTTCCTCAGAAGAAACTTCGGCACGGCGAGACAGGTCTGCCGACTCTCTTCTAGCTAATAGCTCTTCATATTTATCTTTTGTAATTCCATAGTCCCGATTTAATGCCGTAGATTCAGCCTCTATCTGAGGAATTAAATCGACTTTAGATTCAAGCTCTGCCACTTTATTTTCTAAATCGGTTTCTTTAACTTCTAGTGACGCAATTTCGCTCTGCAATCTGCTCATTTCTAGTTTTATTTGCTGAGTAAGCTCGTTTAGCGGTGCGCTGTCGTCATTACCCATATTCGCTAAAAATGATTCAATTTCTTTGTTTCTAGAATTCTCTAAGCTAGATAAAAGCTGCTGGGTCTCAATTACATCAGGATGAAGATCCGTAAATCTTAGTTTTAACGTATCGAGGTCTTCCTCCAGCTTTTTTATCCTATCGTCATATCGTGTCTTTAAAGTTAGTTCTTCTTGGCTTGTTACTCCGAAACTATCAGTGGCTGGGTCTCTCTTAATTTGAGATCTCAGAGATTCAACTTGCTGTTTGGTTTGTTTAATTGATAATTGTGTTAAACCAAGTTCTGAGTTCAGGTCTTGCAGACGGGAGTAATAAGTACCAGACATTGGAAGTATATCATTATACTGTCGTTTGAACTGGGCAAGTCGTTGCTCAGATTCACTTAACCGAGCTTCATACTCAGCAATTTGCTCTTGAAGAAATCTACCCGCAGTGTCGGTATCGCGCCGATTATTCCCTAACGAACCTTCGACAAATAAATCTAATGTTTCTTGAACTACCCTCTGCGCGGTTGCGGCATTAGGATGATTGTAAGAGATATTATAAATGTTGTCTCTACCTGCCGAGCTTAGTTGTATCTCGATTGCTAAACGCGTTACAAGGTCTTCAAAGTCCCTTTCTGTTTCGGTAGTAATATCCAAATCGCTTTCACGAGCAATAATTTCTACATTTGAACGGCTGAGGAGAGTTCTTGCCATCATTCTTACTTCTTCATCAGGATCGGATTGAATGGCTAAACCTTGGAGTAACGGTTGTAAAACTGAGCGAGTATCTACGTAGACTTGAGCTTTAGAAGTGTACTCGTCTGGTAAAGTTGCCACCATGACAAAACCAGTTGGGCAGATAAGCCAAGACATAATAATGACATGGCGCTTTTTAATCCAAATCCCTTTTACTAAGTCAAGGAATTGGATTAACGTTTGTTGTAAGTCCTGCATTTCAAGATGTTCCGTATACTACTAAGAACTAAAACCAAGCTTCTGGAATTATAATTATATCGCCTGGGAGTATGTCTACGTTCTGTTGAATATCGCCGGTTCTGATTAGATCGTCGATACTTAGCGCAAAAGTTGACTGTTGTCCGTTAACAACTCTGACTAGCTTTGCGTTATTTCCATCAGCAAATTCGGTTAAACCACCTACCGCTATCATAAGATCCAAAAGTGTCATATGTTCGGTGTAGCTAACAGCACTAGGGTTAGTAGCTTCTCCAATAACCCTCACTTGTTCGCTCAATGGACCTGAAAAGTTGTTAACGCTTACGGTTACTCGTGGGCTATTAATGAAAACAGAAAGTTGCTCCTCAATTTGACGAGCAAGCATAGAAGGCGTGCGTCCAGCCACATCTATGTCTTCGACAAGTGATGTTGTTACTTTTCCATCTGGCCTAACTATAAATTGACCAGAGACTTCAGGGTTTCGCCAAACAAATATCGTCAACGAATCTCCAGGACCTATCAAATATTGATAATCATTAACATCTGTTGTTAACGACGCTCTCGTTGTGGCCTGAGGAAGGGTTGCGGTGTTTGAGCATCCCGCTAGTGTTGTTATGGCAAATAAAAGAGCATACCTTTTAGGTGTGCGTTTAAACAAAAACATAAGAGATCATCCTACACTCATTATGGTTGATTATAGCATTCGTTGTTTACCCTACGGGAAATCTCACTATAATGCCAACAAGAATTCTAGTCTATTAGAATAAATCCCTTTATGATGGGTTTACTTTGAAGTGTTAAGGGGCCAAGGGGTGGCAGTAAATAAGCGGAATCAAAATAAACGCTCTAATATTCTTGTATTAACAGAGGCGTTGCTCATAGCTTATATGGGATATATTACGTACTTTATCCTTACGCAAGTTGGGCTTATATCAAAAGTTCCTCCAGAAAAGTTAATTATCAATGTAGGGCTACTTACCGTATCGGTATTGTTGTGCTCATTGTCAGTAGGTCTTTACGAAGCCAAACTCAGAGAAACCTTTCGCGGAATTATTAGACGGATATTTGTCAGTGTTGGGTTGAGTTACTTTCTTGTCGAGATAGTAAGTAGAGCATTATTCGATAAACTGGTTATGGACGCTTACTTTTTACCTGCTGCCGTATTCTCCATTATCATTACGCTTGTCATTTTCCGCTATTTTACCAATCGTTTAGGGCTATTAGGGCTTGGGAAGGTTCGTATTGTGGTGCTAGGAGCGGGTGAAAGAGCGTCGATAATTGAAAAGCGCATGCGAAGAGACGTCGATAGGATTGGTTTTGAAATGGTTGGGTTCGTGCCAATTCCTGGCGATAACCGAGAAGATGGCATTCGCAGAGAAAAAATTGTTCACATCAAAGTAGACGAAAATTTCCAGCAATTTATCAACGATAACGATATTGAAGAAATCGTCATCGCTTGTGACCAGCGTCGCGGCACACTGCCTGTTGAAGTCCTTTTTGAATGTCGCCTCCGTGGTATAGAGGTTACAGAATTACTTGATTTCATGGAAAGAGAAACTGGCCAAATTGTCGTTAACCTGATGTACCCAAGTTGGGTTATCTACTCCAACGGTTTCCAAAGCCAAAACTACTTGAGAGATGCGCTTGATTATAGTCTCAATGTATTAGTGGCGGCATGTGTATTGGCTTTTGTTTGGCCTATCATGTTAACAACGGCACTAATTATATATTTAGATGATGGCCGTCGAACTGGTGTGTCGGTTTTTTACGCCCAGGAAAGGGTTGGCCTCAATGGTCAATTATTTAAAATTCTCAAATTTCGTAGTATGCGCCCTGATGCCGAAAAAGATGGTGCTAAGTGGGCGAGTAAAAACGATGATCGCGTGACTCGTATTGGGCATTTTATAAGAAAGTATAGAATAGATGAATTACCTCAGTTGCTAAATGTATTCAAGGGTGAAATGTCTTTCATTGGCCCCCGCCCCGAAAGGCCTCAATTTGTTGAGCAGCTAGTTAAAGAAGTTCCTTATTATAATCAGCGTCACAATGTAAAGCCTGGGTTGGCTGGGTGGGCACAGCTAAATTATCCTTACGGCGCGAGTGTAGAAGACTCTATGGAAAAACTAAAATTTGATCTTTACTATGTTAAGCATCAGAGTTTATTGCTGGATATTTTAATATTAATAAGAACTGTAGAGGTGGTTTTATTTGGTAAAGGCCGATAGAACCACTAACAAAACAGCAGTAAAGGGAATGTTGCGGCATGAGGAACGTCTTTAGTAAATTGAAACATTTCTGGGTACTTTTATTACTTGTGGTAACCTGGTTATTGTTCAATTATCCTATAATGGAGACAATTTGGGATCATGGATTCGATGACGGTACCTACTCTCATTCTTTTCTTGTTCCATTTATAGTTATCTACTTAATGTATATTCTGGAAGTTGAACAGCGGGTTTCTTTTCGTAGTTCGGTAAGTTGGTACTGGAGTGGTGTTCTTTTAAGTTCTGGTATTGCCCTGTGGATTGCAACTTGGTCCCAAATTAGCCTTTTATATTGGCTCATGTCTCTCATAGTCCTTATTACTCTAATTTTTCAAGTTTTTAAATTTAATATATCTACTCTATTTCCTGTAGCCTATCTTATTTTTATTTTCCCTTTCTGGGGTTCGCTAGCGATAGTTTTCCAAAATATATCGGTATTCATGGTAACGCTGCTAATGTCTTTTACAGATATACCAGTGTATGTTGAAAACGAGTTTGTAAATATTCCATCAGGAATTTTTGAGATAGCAGAAGGTTGTAGTGGTCTACGCTATATAATTGTAGCACTCGCAATCAGTAGCCTTTATGTATTTTTATATTTGCGAACCGCAAAGTCAGCAATCATCTTTACCGGCTTTGCTCTGTTAGGGGCCTTAGTAACCAATTGGGTCCGTATCCTACTCCTCATTATTATTGGGCATGTGACGGAGATGGAAAGCTCACTGATGACAGATCATAATAACTTTGGTTGGTACATATATATTCCGGTAGCACTCGCTCAATTCTATTTGGGCAGTAAATTAGAGTCTTTAGAAGCTAAATCTGCTATTAAATCGAATTCCACTGATAAAGAAATCAAGCCCAGTCGGTACTCTAAATCGGCTCTGTATTCAGGGCTAATAATTGTAGGTGTATTTTCTTCAGCAACTGCGATTAGTCTAATACATGAGGAAAAAACAGATAAGTGTGATAACGAGTCCACGGAATTGAGGCCCGAAATAGCTGAATACTTAACAGTTTGCAATAGTTCCAATGAAGATGTCGTAAGATTAATCTACTTTTTTAACGGAAAGGATTTGGATAGTAAAGCAAGCTATTTTTTAAATGATATGCACCCAAGCGACTTTCACCTAATCGAGCAACATAGTAATGACGCCTGGAACGTTGAGGAATTGGCGGGGCGAAGGGGCGCTTTGTATCTATTGGCCTACAGATACAAATTCAAATCTAACTACTATTTGAATTTTACCGAGTTGAAGAAAGCTAGATTAATGGGGGCGTTATTAGGAGAAACTAATGTTGAAATTCAGTGGCGCTTTACTAAGTGTGAACAGAGTTGTGAACTCGAAGATATAGAGCGAGTGACAATGTGAATCATTCACAGAGTATGTATGTAATAGAAAATCTAGAAGAATTAAAAAAATTTAAAAAAAATTGGTTGTCTCTTTATTCAAAAGCTCATGTGAAGAATATTTTTAATAGCTATGAGTGGGTATCTATCTGGGCTGAAAACTATAAGAGACACATCGAGCAGCTTTTTATTATAACATTTGAGATACGCTCGGAGTTAGTCGCCATTATTCCCTTGTATATTAGGAAAGGTGATAAAAGTAAGCTGTGGTACGTGGGTAGCGGTGAACCCCTGGATGCTGAAAGTTGCAGTGAAGGGCACGATATTTTGTGCTTAACCGATGAAATTCGCCCAAATATTAGTCTACTCCGTGCGGTGTTTAGTGAATATAAAATAAAAAATATTATGCTGACTAATATTCGTCAACATAGCCTGCTATTAAAATGGATAGAATTGGAAAGGTTCAAATTTATCAAGAATAAAATTGGTTTTCGATTCTATAGTCCAACGCTTCCACACGATGATAAGCTAGCGAAAAAAACAGTAAGAGGAAGAAGAAACGCAGATAAGCTTAATTTGGTAATTAGACGTGTTGAAACTGTTGGCGATTTAGAAAAAGTTTTTCCCAGTTTAGTTAGGTTAAACAGTGAGCGTTGGAAAGAAAAGGGCGATAAAGCTATCTTTGAAAACCACACGTTTCGCCATTTTCACTACTCGCTCACTCGTGCACTGTTAATATCTGATAAATTATCAATGGTATTGATCGAAGATAAAGATGAAATTATAGCGGTTAATTATTCTATAATATCCGGTGAGGATCTTATTTTCTATCAAAATGGTGTCAATATAAAATACAAACCAAATATTTCGCCAGGGTTAATATTGCACCATTACCAATATTGTATTGCCCAGTCAATGAAGCTAGATTCGTACGACTTTATGACATCTGCTGACCCGAATAACTATAAGAAAAATATAACTAGCCATTCAGAGATTATTTACGAATTGGATGTTTTTCTCAATATTAATAGCTATGCGTTGTCTAAAGCAAAAAGTTTGAGTAAACACTTTTTTAAAAGAATTATAAGTGCATGATATCAGAATTAAAAAATAACAAGAATTCTAGCAGCCAACCAAACATGTCCTCAGCTCCCTTTGGCTTTTTCTTATTGTGTATTTATACCGCACTGGTGTTAATTAGACCTCATGAGTGGCCTATTTTTGATATACAGTTCCCCATTTTACGAATTATATTAGTATTAACATTCTTTACTTATTTAATCACTCTAAGGCCTAAAGCTTGGAACACACAGTGTACCCTATTGATACTGTTGTTTCTTTCGATGTTGCTTTCAGAGGCAAGAGCTTTTAGGTTTTTCTCAGATTTAGGCCCAGTTATCGATTGGATAAATTCTAATATTATCCCGTTTATAGTTTACTTGGGTTTTCTAACTACTTTAAAACGGCAAAAGACAATATTGATTATTTCTATACTTTCTTGCGTTGTGTTTACACTGCATTCCTACGTACAGGTAACTAGTCTTCTAGGTGAGGGGTGGGCGGAGACAGTTATTACTCGATATGACGGTCCAGAGCCAATAATTCAGGCACGGTACATTGGTATATTTAACGACCCAAACGATATGGGTATGTTTCTAGTAATGAATATTCCCATTGTTTTGTTTTTCATGTTTTCTACGACAAGTTCTATGAAGAAATTATTTTGGGGGGGGATAATTGTTTGGATGCTGCTCGGAATATATTGGACGGGGAGCCGTGGTTCTTTAGTAGGATTATTGGCGGTTATGGCTGCCATTTTTTATTTCAAATACGGAAAAGTAAAGTCTATTATAGTCGGATTAATTTCACTACCTATGATCACAATAGGACTCAGCTCATTTAGGACTATCGGTAAGGATGACCAAAGTTCACTAGACCGTTTAACAGCGTGGTATCAAGGGATACAAATGTTTAAACATCGCCCTCTGTTTGGTTTTGGAAAAGAAAGGTTTCTTGAATACCACTCAAAAGTTGCGCACAATAGTTATGTAACTGTAATGGCCGAACTGGGCGTGTTTGGTTACCTTTTGTGGATGTCATTCTTACTAATTACCTTTCTTCTGCTAGTTAAGATTGTGAGGCTCAAAAAGCCTAATGATTTGACTAACAGTGTGATCTGTAATGAAGAAATTGTTTTAGCAAAATACTTATTTATATCACTAATTGGATATTGCTCAACAGCATTTTTTATTAGTCGAAGCTATATTATGTTCTTTTATATGTTCGCCGCCATGGCAGCTGCAAGCTATATTCGTATTGGACAATATGAGCCAGAAAAAATTAAAGCTTTATCAGGTAGCGATATTGGAAAAGTTTTCATATTGAGCGCAATAAGTCTAATTTTACTATACGTATTGATAACTGTTTTGCTCAACTTGTAATATATTGCTAATATTAATCATGTTCAAAGAGAACATGCTTAAATAAGGTGTAATATAAGGGTTTGATTTTAAAAGTTCGCAATAAGCTTGTTTTCGATAGCAGCTGCCTTCAATACATGATAATTTAAAACATAATCTTCTGGCTGTTCGTTAGATAGCTTCTTAAAATTGCTCGAATAGTGATGAAATGGAACTTCTAAAAAGTTGTATAACTTCTTTAGTGTAATATCTAAATTTTCTATAAGATCTTCGTAATAAATAGTTATTACTCTTTCAGGAGGTAATGCTGTTATTTTTTTGCTGAAGCTACTTGATTCTGAAATGTCTTTTTTTAATTCATCCAGTACCTTTTCAATATCTAGTGAACCCTTGGGTTTACTCGTGTCGCCACTAGCCACTTCATTTGCATGTGCTATACCTGTTGATTCCATATACACTTTTGAAATAGCTCTATTTAAAAGATTCTTTCTTTTCAAGTGAATAATTTTGTCGGTGTTCTGACTTAAATATCCCCACAGTCCCCTATTTCTTTTTTCTTGAGAATACATTAGCTTAAACCCTGCCGAGCGACACTTGGGAGAACTTCGGGCCATTGAAAAAAGCTCGGTAAAGTATTCTTTATACAAATGCTCTTTTAGAAAGGTACGTTTAAGGAAAGAAGACGATTTTGCAAAGTGTTCAAAAAGCTTCATATCTGTACTTGCATATCTCGGGAAATCAGCATCTGGATTAATTCGAAATAACTCAGTATATGATTTTATGCTTTTGTGGCTATGGAGGATGTCGCATAGCCAAGTTGAACCCGTTCTCTGAGTGGTAAAAATGACATAACTTTGTATCTTGTTGTCAGACATAAATCTCCAAAGAATAACTCGGAATTTGAAAAACTTATATTAACATATTTGTGTGTACCAATGATTTGAATTCGTCGTCTTGCGGTGTATAAAATAAACAATAACAATAGTAATGCAGTTCTACTCTAGCTATACTCAACTTATCAGATGTATTTATTATCACCTTTGGGGCTTGCTCCGAAAGGGCGGGTTTAAAAATAGGACAATCATTGGATGACAGACCTAAACAAAACCAAAGCACTTTTCATTATTCCCGATGCTCCTTTCGATAACCTAAATTTAGGAGACATAGAATGTGGATATGTTCCTCTCTCTGGTACCCATTCAAGTTTTTTCTTGGTGGCGCATCGTCTTTCGTTTCTAGATAGCCTGAGTATCCCGCCGTGTCAGAGTAGTTGTCCTGTCTTCTTTTCACAATAGT
>TARA_B110000211_G_scaffold74757_1_pt1 | contig 12454 bp, 9 predicted proteins | sample TARA_B110000211 | Tara Oceans TARA_B110000211 (sample SAMEA4397516) | marine metagenome | biome: Polar Biome; feature: [DCM] deep chlorophyll maximum layer (ENVO:01000326); material: water (ENVO:00002006), including particulate matter (ENVO:01000060) such as... | depth 30 m
GCCACCATAATTACCAAATCAGACTTTGTTGGGAATATCATGTCTCTGTGTATAGAAAAGCGTGGCCTGATAACAAGCCAGACCTATTTAACGACTGAAAGAGTTGAATTAACATTCGACATGCCACTGGCTGAGATTGTTTTTGATTTCTATGATCGTTTAAAAACCGTTTCCAAAGGATATGCGTCCTTTGATTATTCTCCTATTGGATTGCGTGAATCTAAGCTAGTTAAGGTTGATGTCTTATTAAATGGAAATATTGTCGATGCGCTTTCTGCTCTTTTGCACAAGGACAATGCCTACGATATTGGTAAAAAAATGTGTGAAAAGCTTCGGACGCTCATCCCGAGGCAGCAGTTTGATATTCCAATTCAGGCGGCTGTTGGAGCTAAGATAATATCTAGAGAGACCGTTAAGGCACTTCGGAAAGATGTAACAGCGAAATGTTATGGGGGAGATATTTCTAGAAAACGTAAGCTGTTAGAAAAGCAAAAGAAAGGAAAAAAACGAATGCGCCTAGTTGGTAATGTAGAAATACCTCAAGAAGCTTTTATGGCTGTTCTTAAGCTAAACGATTAATTGCCACAGCTTGTCCCTGTCGATTCCAATCCGGAAAGATAAACACTATAAGAAGTTCCTGTGTTTTCGCCATTAACCGATGCGTTTCCGTCGTTTTCTTCGCAAACTTCAAAATTAGGGGTCTGAGGAGAGCTGCAGGTCAAACAAGAAGGGCTGCTGTCTTTTTTACATGATAAGGCGAAAGCCGTGGCCATTAGAATGGTAATTAGGTACTGTTTTTTATACATTATTCGTGGTTTCTGAAAACTGAACGCAGATGCTCTTTATTTATTCTTTCTCGTTTAATTCATTTGTCTTTTTCCTCGTTTTTAAAATGGATTCAAGGTCCATTGGCTTTCCGATATATACTAGATGGCTTCCTTTTTCAACCTCGATTCTAGTGCGAACACTTACGATGTCTAAAAACCCTTCTGGGTGTTTTAAAAATAATGAAATGGCGTCCTCGTCCTTTTCAATAATTTTTAAAAGACGTATAAATTCGTCATGCGAATCTAGAGGAATTTCTTGGATGGAGGGGTATTTATTAGCCACATGAGTAAATTTACTATAGTCGTGTGTGTCAGAAAACAGTTCTTTAGAAGATGGGGGTTCGTTGGTTTGTAATTCTTCAGAGGTCATTAGTCTATAGGTGCCTGTTTCTCCAAACTCTTTTCCAAAACGGCTTATTGCCTGACTGTTAATTTCATCACTCCCTGTCATCGCAAGTAAATAACCAACATCGTTTAACTCAATATTATCGGTTAGTTCGACCGAATAAATATCCGCATTAATAGCCTCAAGACCAAGCTCCTTTGCTGTGTTAATGTTGAATATGTTCGTGTCTAAAAGAACAACATGTCGATCGTTCTTTTGAAGGTAGCTTGCTATTAATCTTGAGAATTTTGAAGCGCCCACAATTAACACTCCTTCCGGTGTCTTTAAAAAAACACCCACAATTTTCGCGAAAAGCCTTGCTGTGGTCGCGTTTAGGAGAACGGTTACTAGGACAACGGAAAAAACCAAGGGTGTAATGTATTCTGCTCCAGGCTCCCCGAGCAAAACCAGTTTGGTTCCGAACAACGAGGCAATTCCTGCCGCAACAATTCCGCGAGGTCCCACCCAACTAATAAACAACTTTTCGTTGGTTTTAAGGGGGGAATTTGTGGTGCTTAAAAAGACGCCCAAGGGCCTTAAAATAAAAATGATGACCGCAAGCAGTAGTGCTGTTTGCCAATTAAAAACCAAAAGCATCTCGTCTAAACTAATATTGGCGGCCAAGAGAATAAACAAAATTGAAATAAGAAGCACGCTCAACGACTCCTTAAAATAGAGCAGTTCTTTGAGGTTGGGAAGGTTGCTATTGCCCAAAAACATCCCCATTACCACAACCGAAAGCAAGCCCGACTCGTGAGCAAAAAGGTCGCTTTGAACAAAAACTAAAAGCACAACAGAAAGCGATACAACATTAAGTAGGTAATGTGGAATGAGCTTTTTCTTAATTGCCATGTAAAGTGCATATCCTCCCGATATACCAAAGGCAAAACCAATAAGAACAATTTTCCCAAACTCCATGAACGCCTCCCTAGTGTATCCAGCATCTTGGTCTTCTATAGATATAAATTCAAACACCAATACTGCCACCAAGGCGCCAATAGGGTCGATCAGAATCCCCTCCCATTTTAATACTGCCGAGATGTCCTTTTTTAAAGGTATGTTTCTTAAAATAGGTGTTATTACGGTTGGTCCGGTCACAATGATTAGCGCAGAAAAGAGAAAGGAAATCTTCCAGCTTAGACCAAAAACAAAATGTGTGGCGACTCCTGCTCCAACAAAAGTGATAAGGGATCCTAGGGTAATTAATTTACCAATTACAGGCCCCACTTTTGTAATCTCTCCTCGCTTTAATGTTAGTCCGCCTTCGAATAAAATAATTCCTATGGCTAAGGACACAAAATAGAACAGGCTTTCCCCTGGAAAAAAACCTTTTTCTCCATTCCATATGGGTTGTATCCACTGCGCGCCATCTTCAGAAAGAAAGGTAGAGACGGGGCCAACAAACAGTCCAATTAATATTAATGGTAAAATGGCCGGGATTTTAAATTTCCAGGCAAACCACTGAGCAATAATTCCTAAAATGATAATACTAGCTAACGCGACCATTGTTTTTGTTTAATTATTCTATAAAAATAAAAGAATTGTAGAAAAACACGCTCTTCTCTGGGCGATAATTAATAAATAGCCCCTGTTTTTCTTTTAATAAAAAATACTATCTTCCCGTTTCGCAATAAAAACTTATTTTTATTAAAACCATAATTGATTTATTTCTGTTACGTTTATGAGTGACTACAACAACATTCCGTCAAAAGGGTTAAGGGGTTTAAAGGAAAATTGGCGCAATGACCTCTCGGCGGCCTTGAGTGTTTCTCTTGTTGCACTGCCCCTCGCTTTAGGGATTGCAGTAGCTTCTGGGGTGTCTCCAATGTCTGGTATATTATCCGCCATTATTGGTGGGGTGGTAACAACATTCTTTCGCGGTTCAAATTTAGCTATTAATGGCCCAGCTGCGGGGTTGATTGCCGCGGTTTTAGGCGGATTGGTTTTGCTTGAGGGTAATATTAATTATGTTTTGGCAGCAATCGTTGTTTCTGGAGCGATACAGATGCTCTTCGGGTTTTTAAAAATGGGGCGTTTTGCAAAGCTTCTGCCCTCTTCGGTACTTCATGGTATTCTTGCGGCTATTGGTGTAATTATATTTGCCAAACAAGCCCATTATGCTCTTGGAACGTCGTCCTCTGCTGAGACTACCATTGGAACACTTACTGATGTTTTTTACAATCTTCCGAACATAAACCCCTTTGTTTTTTTGATTTCCCTCCTAGGTCTTTTAGCTCTTGTCTTTTATAAAAAAATTAAATACAACTTTATTCGAATTATTCCCGCTCCAATGTGGGTTTTACTTTTAGCGCTGCCTGTAGTGTTTGGATTCGATTTCTTTACAGAACACACGATCACTATTTTCGGTTTCGAGTATGGTGTTGGACCCAAGCTTCTTATTGAAATCCCAACCAACCCTTTAGACAGCATCATGCACCCAGATTTTAGCATGATTGGGACAAGCGCTTTCTGGATTACTGTTTTGTCTATTACCATGATTGGGTCTGTAATAACATTGGCAAGTGCACGTGCTGTTGATAAACTTGACCCTTATAAACGTACCACAAACCTAAACAAAGACCTCATCGGAGTTGGTCTGAGCACTATGGTTTCTGGGGCTCTTGGAGGGCTTCCTATTACCAATGTTATTGTTAGGAGCACTGTTAATGTAAACAGTAATGCCAAAACAAAATGGTCTAACCTGTATCACGGCCTTTTTCTTATTCTCTTTGTTCTTATATTGGCGCCACTACTAAGAAGTGTTCCTCTAGCGGCGTTGGCGGCTATTTTGGTCCACACAGGTTTTAAGCTGGCCTCACCAAAGGTCTTTAAACAAGCCTACGATCAAGGGGTTGAACAGTTGCTCTTTCTTAGCTCCACACTTGTTATAACCCTGTTCACGGGGTTGCTTTATGGAATTATTGGCGGAATTCTTGTCACGCTTATATTACAGATGCTTTTGGCAAGGGTTGGCGTCGTTCGCTTTTTCAAGATGATTTATAGATCTGGATCTAAGGTATATCTTTTAGAAAACGGGGTTTATGATGTGAAACTAAAGGGGATTTCTAATTTTCTATATGCTTTAAAACTCGACACGCTTCTTGCAGAGATTCCGAAGGGATCAATGATCCGTATAGACATGTCGCAAACACGCTTAGTTGATCTGTCAATAATGGAAAATTTAATTGAATTTAAGCGAGTGCATGATAATGACGGAGGAGATGTAAAATTAATTGGGTTAGATAACCATGTGGCTTCCTCAAGCCACAACCGCGCTCTAAAAATACTTACTGGTCGTATTAAAAAACGGATTACAAAACGACAAATTCGGTTGCAAAAGATGGCTATTGCTAATGGCTGGACGTTTGACAGAGAGGTTGATTGGAACACGTCTTACCTAAGAAACTTTCGCTTTTTTGACTCTAGGCCTATAGAAATGAAAAGCAACTCTCTCCAGGGCATTGATATTAAAAATAACGCGAAATGGGAAATTGCCGACATTGTCTTTGACGAGGGCGCCCTGCTTGCCCTAGAGGTTTATCAAACAACTGTTCAAATAATTAGGATGCCGTCGAGTATTCCTGCTTTTATTATTGACAAAGAAGGTCTTTTCGATAAGGTTTTTGATAGGGTAAAGGTTTTTTCGGGAGGAAAAGGGGATATTAATTTTAAAAAATATTCTGGGTTTTCTGGTAAGTTTCACCTTAGCGGTAACGATGAGGAGGCTATTAGGTCGTTTTTTTCGGAGGATTTAATTCTCTTCTTAGAACAAAACGAAATTCACCATATTGAAAGCAATGGCGAGGCTCTGATGATATTTAAATACCTTCATAAAGCCCGAACAGATGAGGTAGAGAATATGCTTCGGTTTGGACTCGACTTATTAAAGCACATGCCCTTAAAATCGATCGTATAGGATGTTAAATTCAAGACATGTCTGCGTTTACTCTTAATATTACCTTAACACCCTTAGACATTTCCTGACCTTTTTGTATTTTGCACATCGATGAAATTATATCCTATTGAAGCAGGTAATTTTAAATTAGACGGCGGCGCCATGTTTGGTGTTGTCCCAAAGAGTCTTTGGTCTAGAACAAATCCTGCCGACAACAATAACATGATCGACATCGCTGCGCGGTGTTTGCTTATTGAAAACGGCAAACAGCTTACACTCATTGACACTGGAATGGGGGACAAACAGAGCGATAAGTTCTTTGGGCACTACGATCGTTGGGGAAGTTTCACCTTAGACAGTAGTTTAAAAAAACACGGTTTTCATCGCGATGATATAACAGATGTTTTTATGACGCATCTTCACTTTGATCATTGTGGAGGAAGTGTTCAGTGGAATAAAAACAAGACGGGATATGAACCCGCCTTCAAAAACGCAATATTTTGGAGTAATGAGCGTCATTGGGATTGGGCGACAAACCCTAATAGAAGAGAAAGAGCATCCTTTTTAAAAGAAAACATTTTGCCTATGCAGGAAAGTGGGCAGCTTAAATTCGTGGGCGACGCAGAACAATCCATTTCATTGGAGGGAAAAGCAGATTTTTTGAAGGTAAAGGAACTAGGCCTCAACATCTTTTTTGCCGACGGACACACAGAAAAACAAATGATTCCTCAAATTAACTTTAAAGGAAAAACCATTGCTTTTATGGCAGATTTACTTCCAACGGCTGGTCATTTGCCTTTGCCCTTTGTAATGGGCTACGACACGAGGCCGTTACTGACAATGCCTGAAAAAGAAAAATTTTTAACGATTGCCGCAGACAATAATTACTATTTATTTTTAGAGCATGACGCTCACAATCAAATAATTACCGTAAAACATACTGAAAAAGGTGTTCGGTTGAACGAATGTTTTACTTTTAACGAACTTTTTAATTAATTATAAGATTTATGAAAATTAGCACCATTTCTCTCATTATTGCTTCCTCAGCTATTTTATTAAGTTGTGGGGGTACAACACCTATTGTATCAACGCCAATAGGAAGTATTGACATGCTTCCATTGAAATCCACCCCACTAACAGATGTTCAAACGAAGAGCTGGGGAGCCTTTGATTTATCGCGAGACACCATTCCTGGGATGAGCGTAGATAGGGCGTATTCAGAAATCATAAAAAACAAAAAAGGTAAAACAGTGATTGTCGCTGTTATTGACAGCGGAACCGACATAGAGCACGAAGACCTTAAAAATGTAATCTGGACCAATAAAGACGAGGTTCCTGGAAACGGAATAGATGACGACAAGAACGGTTATATTGACGACATTCACGGATGGAACTTCCTTGGTGATATCGTCGCTGAAAACATGGAGTACGTTCGCTATATTAGAAAACTAGGCCCCAAGTATGAGGGAAAATCGGAAAGTTCTATTAGCGCTGCTGATCGGAAAGAATTTGCAATATACCAAAAGGCTCAGGTTGAGTTCGAAAAAGAATATCAGGAAATCTTAGGGAATAAAGAACGTTACAAACAAATACTCTCTAGGCTTGAGCCCGCTCATGCGGCAATGACCGCGAAGTTTGGAAGAGAGAACTATACAAAAGAAGATTTGACCGCTATTGATACCCCTAACGACGACGAGCAGCAATTCATTCCAATGCTAACTCAAATGCTGCGTTTTGCAGACAGCGTTCCTGAGGTAATTACCCAATTAAACGGTGGGCTCGATTATTTTGGAGGCAGGTTAGAAAGTCATTTCGACACCACGAAAGATTTTAGAGGTGTCTTAAATGACAATCCAGACGATATTAACGACAGCGTCTATGGAAATAATGAGGTTGATGGGCCTACAATAGACAAAGAAGATGTAAAACACGGAACACATGTAGCTGGTATTATTGGGGCAGAACGGAATAATGGCATTGGCATAAACGGTGTTGCAAACAATGTTGAAATTATGGTAGTGAGGGCCGTTCCTGATGGAGACGAGTATGATAAGGATATTGCGTTGGCAATACGATATGCGGTAGACAATGGGGCAAAAGTAATAAACACTAGTTTCGGGAAGTATTATTCTCCCCACCCAGAATGGGTTTGGGACGCGATTAAATATGCTGCCGATAAAGATGTGCTTATAGTAAACGCGGCCGGTAATGAAGGTCTAAACCTAGATGATATCCAGGTATATCCAAATGATCAAGAAGGAACGGGTTTAGAAATGGGTGATACATTTATAACTATTGGCGCCCTAAACACTGCCTATGGCGGCGACATGGTGGCCACCTTTTCAAACTACGGTGTTTCGAATGTTGATCTTTTTGCTCCTGGGGTAAAAATATGGTCAACGACACCGTTAAACACCTATGAGTTTCTCCAAGGAACCTCGATGGCAGCACCGGGTGTTGCGGGTGTTGCTGCGGTAATTCGCTCTCAATATCCAAAGCTTTCTGCAAAACAAGTAAAACACGTGTTAATGAGCAGTGGGCTCTCTTCCAAAACACCGGTAGTATTAGGCGGTGACGACAGTAATCAAGCTCCCTTTAACAGCGTCTCTAAGTCGGGGAAAATGGTGAACCTATACAACGCTTTAATTATGGCTTCTAAAATCTAAAACCAATCTAAATGAATTATAGGTATTTATTCGCTTTTTTATTTGTTACAGGGCTCTCGGCTCAAAACAACAACAGTTATTGGCAGCAAAAGGTAGACTATAAGATGGAGATTGATGTGGACGTAGTGTCCTATCAATACACCGGAAAACAAGAGTTAACATACACTAACAATTCACCCGACACATTGCGTCGTGTTTTTTATCATTTATATTTTAACGCCTTTCAACCCGGCAGCGAAATGGATGTGCGTTCGCGAACCATTGAGGATCCCGATCGCCGCGTTAAAGACCGGATTTCAAAGTTAAATGCTGATGAGGTTGGTTTTATAAAGCCCACTTCCTTAAAACAAGACGGTAAGCCGTTAACGTATGAAGTGGTTGGAACCGTTCTTGAAGTGGCTCTTAACAAAGAAATTCTTCCGGGAATGAGTACCACTTTTAAGATGGTTTGGGACGCGCAAGTTCCTGAGCAGATTCGCCGTAGTGGGCGAAACAATTCTGAAGGCATAGCTCTTTCAATGGCCCAGTGGTACCCGAAGCTAGCTGAATACGATTTTGAAGGTTGGCATGCAGACCCCTATATAGGAAGAGAGTTTCATGGTGTTTGGGGCGACTTTGATGTTAAAATCACCATAGATGCGGACTATACTATTGGAGGAACGGGTTATCTTCAAAACCCCAATGATATCGGACATGGCTATGAAGCGCCTGGGGAAAAAGCCAAAAGACCGAAAAAAGGAAAATATACTTGGCATTTCGTCGCGCCCAATGTCCATGACTTTACCTGGGCTGCAGACACTAATTATATCCATGATACGTTTCCTGGGCCTAATGGAGTAACACTTCACTTTTTTTATAATAACGACCCAAAAATTATTGAAAACTGGAAAAACTTGCAGCCTAAGGCAGCGGCCTTGATGGCCTTTTTTAATAAAAACATTGGGGCTTATCCATACAAACAGTATTCTGTAATACAAGGGGGTGATGGCGGAATGGAATATGCGATGTGTACTTTAATTCGCGGAAACGGTAAGTTTAGCGGTTTAATGGGTGTAACCTCACATGAGATGGCACACTCTTGGTTTCAGTTCTTGCTTGCAACGAACGAATCAAAACACGAATGGATGGACGAAGGGTTTACCTCTTATATTTCAGACGAGGCATTAAACGCTGTAAATAAAGAGGGAAAGCCGAACCCGCACGCAGATTCTTATCGTGGGTATTACTACTTAGCCAAAAGCGGTAAAGAACACCCTCAAACCACTCACGCAGACCGCTATGCTAGTAACCGCACCTACGGAATTAGCGCGTACAGTAAGGGTGCCGTGTTTTTAGCGCAACTGGACTATGTAATTGGACACGATTACCTACAAAAGACCTTAAAGCGTTATTTCAATGACTTTTCGTTCAAGCATCCAACACCAAATGACTTTATCCGTTCTGCTGAAAAGGTGAGTGGTTTCGAATTAGATTGGTATTTAACAGACTGGACGCAAACAACAAACACCATTGACTACGCAATAAAAAGCGTTCTTCAAAGTGAAAATAGCACCCAAATTGTTCTTGAACGAAAAGGGTTGATGCCTATGCCTATCGACCTAATAGTAAGATATGAAGATGGTTCAGAGGAATCATACTATATACCACTACAAATGATGCGTGGCGAAAAACCAAACCCTAATCCTAATGTAGAGCGGGTTGTCTTAGATGACTGGCCCTGGGCTTTTCCTGAGTATGCATTTGACGTTGACGCGGGTAAAAACGTGAAAAGCGTCACGATTGACGTGAGCCAACGAATGGCAGATATTGACTTAGAGAATAATACTTTTGAGCAGTAGGCTCTTTGTTATTTGTTTCTGAAACCCCTGTTTCTGTCGGAAACAGGGGTTTTTCTGTGCTAATATTGTATTTTTGTGCTATGGCATTAAGCTTCCCTAAATCTGAAAACTTAAAAAGCAGGACAACGATAAAAAAACTGTTTGACCAAGGGAAATCATATACCTCTTTTCCCGTGAAGCTTATTTATATTCCACAAGACAAGCTCAACAAATCAGAAGCCGCATTTGCTGTGCCTAAGCGAAATTTCAAACTCGCCGTTAGCCGTAACAGTATTAAGAGACAAATGCGTGAAGGATATCGCCTTCATAAACAATTGTTAACAGCCAGCAACAACATGGGGTTTTCGCTCTTGTTTTTATACCTTGGCAAGGATAAACCTAAATATGATAAAATGGAAAAAGCTATCGGGGCTTTGCTTGGAAAGCTTATCGACAAAAACACTTAACCTCTTTTAAGCTCTCTTTAGGCATAAATACAAAAAGTCTGTTTAATTAATTCCTAAAAACACACGCTCATCTTTTGCGAGCGTCTTTTGTTAAAGAACACATTATGAAAAAGAAACTGCTTATTCCTCTAATTGCTATTGGGTTATTTTTTACTACTGTTGGTTTTAAGGGTGATTTTTTTGAAATAGCAAAACAGATAGAGATTTTTACTACGCTATATAAAGAGTTAAATATGAATTATGTGGATGAGGTCACTCCCGCTAATTTAATGGACAAAGCCATTAAAGGCATGTTGATGGATCTCGACCCCTATACGATGTATTGGAATGAGCAACAGGTTGAGGACGCTCGGATTAATAATTCTGGAGTCTATACGGGTATTGGCGCCACTGCGAAAACAAAAAGGGATAGAATTATTATTACAGAACCCTTCCAGAACTATCCTGCCGACAAGGCTGGTTTAAAGGCTGGAGACGAAATTATAAAAATTGGTTTGATAAGCGTGTCAGACTTTGAGGAAGAGGCGGGAGAGCTTCTAAAAGGTGCTCCTGGGTCACAAGTAGAGCTCACTTATTTAAGGCAGGGTGAAACCAAAACAACCACGCTAACTAGAGAGGCAATAGATGTTCGTGCGGTCCCTTTTTACAAGCTAATTAACAACGATATCGGCTACATCGTTTTAACAAAATTTAATCGAAAAACAACAAAAGAAACAAAAGCTGCGCTAACCGCATTAAAAGCTGAGGGAGCAAAGAAAATTATTTTAGATCTTCGAGGAAACCCTGGCGGATTGCTCAACGAAGCAATTAGCGTGGTGAATTTATTTGTTCCTCAGGGAGAGGTTATTACAACTACAAAGTCTGTTATAAAAAAATACAATAAAACATATAAAACAAGGCTAGAACCGATAGACACAGAAATTCCGTTGGTTGTTTTGGTAAACGGACGAAGCGCTTCGGCAAGTGAAATTGTGTCTGGAGGTTTGCAAGACCTTGATCGGGCGGTAATTGTGGGCGCGCGAAGTTTCGGGAAGGGCCTTGTACAACGGCCAAAAAACCTAACCTATGGAACTCAACTAAAAGTAACTATTTCTCGCTACTATACCCCAAGCGGTAGATGTATTCAGGCTCTCGACTATTGGAATAGAGACGAGAATGGAGACCCTGTTAGAAAAAAAACAACCGAGTTTAGCTCATTTAAAACAAAAGGAGGGCGAACCGTTTATGACGGCGGTGGAATTCTACCTGATGTAGAGTTAGAGACAGCTGTGTTTAGTCCAATAACAACAGCCCTGTTAAAAGACGATGCTATATTCGATTATTCTACCGAATACCACTATGCTAATGAGATGAAAGACTGGAAAGGGTTTCGATTTAGCGACACCGATTTTCAAAACTTTATACGCTATCTAAAAACAAATAATTTTGAATATGAAACTGAAACAGAAAAGGAATTTGCCCAAGCCCTAAGACACGCTGAAAACGATGATTTAAATAAAAGCATTGCGTCTAGCTATAACGATTTAATGGCGGCTATAGATGAGGCAAAAGAGAAGGCTTTATTATCGAAGAAGGCAGAAATTATGTCTTTATTGAGTGATGAAATTCTAAAAAGATATTTTTATCGCGATGGGTTATATAATTATCAAGTGGAAAACAACCCTGAAATTCTAGAGGCTGTATCTATATTAAATAATGAAAAAAGATATAATAAAATATTAAAGTAGAGGGGGTTTTACCATGGCAATGTGTGGAATTCCATCTTCAAAATATCCCTCCCCAACCTTTTTAAAATCATGGGTTTCGTAAAATTTTCTAAGATACGTCTGTGCTGATATTTTAATTGTTTCTGTATTGTATTGATCTTTTATCGCCCTAATAGAGGCTTTCATAATATCATGTCCATATCCAAGGTTTCTGTATTCAATTCCAACTAGAACTCGCCCAATTGAAGCTTCTTGAAAATAGACTCCTGGAGCAAAGCAGCGCGTATAAGCAACAACCTTATCTTCTTTTTTTCCTATTATATGAAGTGCTTTTGAGTCTTTTCCATCCATGTCTTGATACACACAGTTTTGTTCTACTACAAAAATATCGCTTCTTAACCGCAATAAGTCGTATAATTCAGTAACCAAAAGCGCTTCAAAATTTTTTTCTAAAATTTCCATGGTAAGGTCGTTGTGGTTCGTCTTTGTTGATTATTTTATCTAGGTTAATTGGGGAAGAAAGCGTTTTATTAATAAAATTAAAGTTTATACATATTCTATAATCGAAAATTTTCTTTTTGTTATAATTCTATTTTCATAAAAAACTGGTTTTATATTGTATGATTATGAGCAGCTTATTTTATCAACCCGTGTTTGATGACGACCTCCTTCAAAAGCCGTGTTTAAAAAA
>TARA_B110000211_G_scaffold171681_1_pt1 | contig 12439 bp, 2 predicted proteins | sample TARA_B110000211 | Tara Oceans TARA_B110000211 (sample SAMEA4397516) | marine metagenome | biome: Polar Biome; feature: [DCM] deep chlorophyll maximum layer (ENVO:01000326); material: water (ENVO:00002006), including particulate matter (ENVO:01000060) such as... | depth 30 m
TAGAGTATATCAAAAAGTTTTGGCTTTAGCCAATAAAGAGCAAAGGGGTTATATAACACCTCAAGAATTTAACTTATTTGCTGATATTGCTCAAATGGATATATTCGAGCAGTACTTCCATGATTTAGCAAAAACTACTCAAAAGCTCGGTAACCAAAAAAACCATACGGACGAAGGCGTTAATATAAACTCTAAGATAAGTCTTTTTCAAAGATACACTGTCCCAATAACCGCGGTAAATGGGTGGGGAGATATGTTTCTAGGCGACTTAAACGTATATAGACTAGGTGTTGTCATGGCTCAATACGGTAACAGCTCAAGCAATGTAGTGGTAACTCCGTTTGACATAAAGGATGCACCTAGATATAATACTCCCTTAACTAAAACTTCGGGTATTGCTGGGCCAAGATACTACGAGTATTACATGGGAAATAACACCTTGAGAATAAAAGTATACCCATACCCAACAGCTGAGGACCAAGTAAACGTTAGTTATATAGAAAAACCAACGCCTCCAAACTGGACATATTTTATTAGCTCTACTGGAGCGGCGCTTTATAACCCAGATGCGGCTGGACACCAGAACTTCCAGCTACACGCTTCAGAAGAAAACGACTTGGTTATTAAAATACTACAATTAGCTGGTATATCTATTAAAGATTACCAACTAGCAGGGGCAGCAGCTCAGCAAGAGGCAAAAAAAATACAACAAGAAAACAAATAATAAATGGGACTAAGAAGCGGTAAAACAGACAAAAACTACTACGAAGGCCAAGAGCAATTTGGGGGATATCAGTTCGTGTCGCTATTTGACATTATTAATCAGTTTAGTGTGGCTTATGTTGGTGATAAGAAAATTATACGCGATATTTCACATGTTGATATTGCTTTTTTTGCTCAAAGAGCTTTGCAAGAACTATCTTTCGATACACTTAAATCTTTTAAATCACAGCAAATTGAAGTTTCGCCTAGTTTGCAGATGGTACTCCCTCATGATTATGTGAATTATACTAAATTATCATGGGTTGATTCAGCGGGTATAAAACATCCGTTGTACCCAACTAGTAGCACTAGCAATCCCTTCGAAGTGCGGCAGGAAACAAGTGGGCAATATAGCTTTCCAACTGGCGCCCAGTTAATAGCTAATAATGATTTTGCCATCGATCTACAACCCTCTTGGACACTAGTGAACCCAGTGAATTTTGGAGCTAATTACCAAAGTTCTATGGGAATTGATACAGGTAAATTAAATTGGAAATTTGTCACAAAGAACGGTAACGGAGGTACTAATTGGTCACAAATACCAGTTGCTTACCAAGCGATAGACGTTAGCAACATGGGTTACATAGATATATCTGCCGATGGTGTCGCTGAAGCGGCTGTGTTTAATGCAATTGGTGGGGGAACAGACACAATATCTAGTACCATTAGGGTTGGTGTATCCACATCTCTCCCTAGTGATATATTCAACAATGTGACAAACTCTAGTACTGGTTATCCACTCAACCCAAACGCATCTGCAAATATTTTTGATTTATCAAACGGTGATGGCGAGCCTAGTTACTTAGAGTGGACTGGCACTGAGAATTCAACAAAAGAAGTTATAGACATAAACGTTTCTAGCTTAAGTACAGTTTACGTGATAGTGCTTGCTATAGCTGAGTTTCCTCAAGGTCAAGTATACGGGCAGGGGATAAATGCCAACACACTAGGCAACATCTCCGTGACAAACGCAACAGCAAGCGTGATGTTACAATCCCCTAATAACAACTCACCAGATTCTTCTACTTGGAACGCTTACAAATCTGGAGCAGCGCCTGAAAATCAAGACGACTACATAGATGATACCTACTGGCCGATAGATGGAAGTAGGTACGGACTCGACCCTCAACACGCTCAATCTAACGGGTCTTACTTTATAGATCAAAGGTTGGGTAAAATACATTTTAGCTCTAATATTGCTGGAAAAACCGTGATCTTAGACTACATAAGTGATAGCTTAGGTACGGATGCGGAAATGCAAGTTCATAAATTCGCTGAAGAAGCCATGTACAAACACATGATACACGCCATAGTTTCAACGTCTTCTTGGGGGCAGCAGTTAGTTCCAAGGTTGACAAAAGAGAAGTTTGCCGCTATACGAAAAGCTAAATTAAGATTATCAAATATTAAAATGGAAGAAATTACTCAAATCTTAAGAGGTAAGTCAAAACAAATAAAACACTAGTACATGCCAGAGATTAAAAACACTTTTGTTGGGGGAAAGATGAACAAAGATCTCAATGAGAGATTAATGCCTAACGGGCAGTATGCAAACGCTTTTAACATAGAGGTTTCCACGGCGGAAGGATCTGGCATTGGTATTGTAAAAAATATAATTGGTAACAAAAGAGTTGATATAACGGAATCTTTCTCTGGAGTGCCGTCTACATTTACTTGTGTTGGGACAGTTGCTAACGAAAAAACCAACAAACTATATTGGTTTGTAACTAAGGCTGGTGAGTATGCTATTGATGCTATTATAGAATACGACGCTATAAACAATGTTGTCTCACTCGTAGTTGTCGATCTAAATGCAGGCAACTCTAAAGCTGTATTAAAGTTTGGGGTAACACCCATCATTACGGGTATAAATATAATAGATAACCTACTACTCTGGACCGACAATCAAACTGATCCTAAAAAAATAAATATAGACGAGTGTAAAAAAGGAACGACAATAGGTGGGGGTGGGGAGTGGCAGCATACACAGTTAAAGTTTGAAAACGGAAGTTTCGACGGCGTTACCCTTGAGCACCTTATAAGAGGGCCAAACGACTTCGCTGGTAACCCTAATTTCTTAGAGCAAACCACTCCTTACGGTAGATATTTCTTTTTTCCATATAAACAGATGTCAAAAGCCTTAGGTATTCCCGAGGGCTTTGCTGATTCGGGTGAGTATTACGTGCGACAATATAGGGGTGGAGAGTTTTTTAGAAGAATTAAAGTTAGGCTATGGGGTGTTGCAGATTCCCCTTTTAGTAGTAATGGTACTCACGGTAGGATTGCAGCAAGCGACCCAAACTTTACTCCTTGGGTAGCTGGAAACGTGGGAGATGATCCTCGTGATTTCCACGTGGGAGATGTAATTTATGGTGACAATGTTTCTATTGATATAGAAGAGAGGCACATAACGGTTATAAAGCCAAAACCATTATTAGCCCTAACAACAAAAATTAAACACACTAGAGCTATTGCAGCTACTGGTAGTGCGCCAAACTTATTTGAAACTAAATTTCCAAGGTTTTCTTATAGGTACAAGTTTCGAGATGGAGAGTTTTCTGCGTTTGCCCCGTTCACAAATGCCGTGTTTAACCCTAAGTACCCAAAAGATTTAAATAATTCTACGGAAACAAGCGTATTTTACAATAGAGACAATGTTTATAATGAGAATGATCCTAGCAACAAAGCCATGGTTAATTCTATACACTCTATTGAGCTAGGTGGGTTTATTAGCACTAACACACCTCAAGACGTTGTCGCAGTTGATATCTTGTACAAGCAGGAAAACTCTAGTGTTATATACTCTATTGGAACAATAAAACACAACGATCCAGAATGGCACTTAATATGTGATGCTGAGGGATACGACTTAGGGTTTAACAAGTCTCCTGACGATGATACTTACTATGCTGCCGGTGGTTATACTAAGGGTAGGTACATGGTTACCACAGAGAATATATACGCTGCTTTGCCAGCCGATCAATTACTTAGACCGTGGGACAACGTACCAAGAAAAGCGTTAGCACAAGAGGTTACTGGTAATAGAATTGTCTATGGTAATTACTTGCAAAACTATGACTTAGGTGGTCATAAGACAGAAATAAAAGTTGGTTATGGAGATAGAAAAATAAACATAGGCTCGTTTGAAACACAGGGATTACCTTCGATAAAATCACAAAGAAACTATCAATTAGGAGTTGTTTATAGTGATAAATTTGGTAGAGAAACACCAGTGTTTACTTCTAGTGGAGGCGCTATAGCGGTTCCTTGGGCTGATTCAAATGGATTAAAGAACGCGAGTAGAAGTCTTCAGGTAAACGCTAGTGTAACCGCCAATTTCCCAGCTTGGGTTGATTCAATGAAGTTTTATATAAAAGAAACCTCTAAAGAATACTATAATCTAGTGATGAATAGGGCTTGGATTGTTGAAAAAACTTACGAGCTAGATAATTCAGAAGGGCATTTGTGGATTTCATTCCCATCATCTGACCGAAACAAAGTTTCAAAAGGAGATTACATAATATTAAAGAAAAAAATTGGAGTTGGAGAATCTCAAGTTCCAAACGAAAACAAATTTAAGATAATAGATATTAGCAACGAAGCTCCTGAATCTATAAAGTATGAACTAGTAGAGCAAGGCTCCACTGGTAACATTGCTTTTTTAACAGGTATGCTCGACCACAATGACTTGAGACCAGATGTCGCTGGCAATAATGGTTTATTATTTGATAGAACTGATTGGATTACGGCTAGTGATTTGAGAGGCGTACCCCTAGAAGACGGAGATAATGAAATCAATACAAGGTTACGCGTTAAAGACTTATACGTTTCTTGGAGCAGGATTAGTGGTGCTAACAGCATGTCATCTAAAAAGTATAAAGTCGTGTCCGGAAGGTTAAACACAAATAAAGAAAACTATGTTTTAAAACTTCAAAATAAAATCTCTGTAGAAGACGCAGATATTGCTCATGAAAACGGAGACTCTAGCCAGGTTGCTCTCCCAACAATATTACACACTGACCTTGTCTTCAAAGTTGAAAAAAGAGAGGTTAGAAGCGGTGAGGATTTTTCTGGATCATTTTTTGTAAAAATATCTAAAAATCAAATTACAGATATTATTGAATCAGGTAGTACCACTTCGGTATTGGATAACCATCAAGTATCAGCTAAAACGCCGATATACTGGTGGAGAGATAATGTAGCAGGTAATAGCGGGAATGGAACCACTAACGAAATTAGAACAGACGAGTGGGATCACGGGTTAAACAATTACAACGGCTACGACACAGGTTCACATACTGGTGATAACGATATACAGCACGCAAATAATAACGTTGTAGGTAATGACACCAACGCAAACGTTCCTTACCTAACCGCAAACATGCGATTAACTGATTTTTCTGATGCTTGGGCAGGTTTATACACTAATTATGTAACAAATGATGTAAGCTTGTTTGTTTTAGATGCCATGCACATGGTGGCTGCACAATCTGAAGCTAGTGACTATGCTAAGTATTGTTGCGTAACATGGTCTGGCGCATATAAAGATTTAACGGCAAGTGAGCACTTGATTAAAGGCGACTCCGCTTGGAGCTATCCGCCTTTAAAAACTTGGTTGGGTAACCATGCAGAAAGTGATAATATTATTGAAAATTTAGTAACGGATTCTACATTGCTTTTTAATAACAAGCTAATAACAACCTCTGACGTGTTAAACGCAAATGACGAGTGGGGGGCTAATAAAGTTGACGGTTGGATTGGGCACTCACAATACGTTAAAAGAAGAACAAATGATGACCCAGGCTCATCCCTATCACCTTCACACGCCGGCTTGTCGCAAGTCAATGGGCTAGAAGGTTTGGTTACCTCTCAAGAAGACCACTCTATAAATGGTAGAAGATGGTTTAGTGGTATAACTGGTAATGATACTGAGTTTGGCGTTGGTGTTGATACTAAAACATATTCTGACGATGGAGAGGTTGGTAGATACTTTATGCATTTGTCATTTTTTGCACCAGGGGTTGATTTGTTTGATAGCAATGCTGCGAGCGCAGACGATTTTGAGTTGTTTGGCGATAACGCTGTTGGAGCCAGACTACAAGGTATATGGGGTGGTGGTCACTTTACCGGTGAACACGCTTTAAGTACGTTTGGAACTAACGCAACTCCAACTCACTCTCAAATTTGTTTAGAGGGTAATTATGATGACAACCTAGATTTTCTTCCAGAACCACCTGGCCCAGGGGTTGGGTTTGGTTACGATTTAAAATATAAAGAAGCACACGAAAGACAGTGGGACCCAACTTTCCCTTCTGATCCTGGGAATAGAATACGTGATTTTGTTAAAAACCTACACTCAGGCTCACAATTTGTATTTAACCCTGACCAACTGGGTCACCCGAATACAACCGCTGCCACTAAACTTTTAGCTAAGAACAGCGTTTACACTATAAAAAGCGTTAAAACAAAAAAATTATACAACCACACTTCTTGGAGAAACACTTTTAACAGATGGGAGGATGGGGAGGGCTATCCTGCACCTAATGATCCAACAGCATATTGGTCAGTTGAGCGAGCGGCTATGGATTGGCTTGATAATTTAGATAACGACGGAACTAATGATGCTGGGGCTGATTATATCGCCGCAGAATTACTTATGAAAACTAAGTTTGAAGATTTTGGAAAAAACCACAATAGAAGAATTTGTTACATAATAGAGTTAGACAAAGATCCAACGGCTGATGGGAATTTTAACCCTATAGATACAAATCTCACAACTGGTGGCAGGTTAACAGCTGACCAAAACAGTAATGAATTCCACAATATAGAATTTTTAGAAAAAGTAAAAGATGTAGCGGGTGTTAATGATTTAAACAAGTTTCCAGCAATATGGGAGACTGATCCATCAAAAGAAGATGTTGATTTAGATATATATTTTGAAGCAAGTGGTAATATACCAGTTAGAATAAACGATAGAACAAATGAAACTTTCGCGCCGCTAGGCTGTGTTGTGGAGCCTTTAAATGCTCCAGCTCCTAGCACATCTCACTTGATTGAGTGGAATGGTTTTGAGGCTACATTTGAACCTGGGTTTTCACTAACTGATGGTGTTAACGAAATTGATTATTCTAACGTTTCGTTTAAGTTTACTAAAAATGATGGTAGCTTTGTGATAGCTAAAGCTGACACAAATGTTTTAACTGGTTTTTCTTCCGATCCATACGCTAAAAAAACAACCATAGTTTTTAGAGAGAACATTGGAGAGGATGTACGCGTTGGATTGGGCTGGAACAATTGTTTTTCTTTTGGAAACGGGTTGGAGTCTAACAGAATAAAAGATGACTTTAATGAAATGTTTTTGCTTAATGGAGTGAGAGCATCTATAACCACCCAACAGACATATGAAGAGGAGCGTAGATCAACAGGGTTGATATACTCTGGGCTTTACAACTCTAACTCTGGCGTAAACAATCTCAACCAGTTCACAATGGCAGAGAAGATCACTAAGGACTTAAACCCTACATTTGGTAGTATACAAAAGTTATTTCAAAGAAGAATTAGCTTAGTTGCATTTTGCGAAGATAGAGTTGTTAGTATAACTTCGAATAAAGACGCTATATATAACGCAGATGGAAACTCCCAGTTAATAGCGTCAAATCGAGTACTTGGTGATGCTAACCCTTTTGAAGGTAATTTTGGTATATCTAAAAATCCAGAGTCATTTGCATCGGAATCGTATAGAGCTTATTTTACGGATAAAAATAGAGGGGCGGTTATAAGGCTTTCTAAAGATGGGTTAACGCCCATATCCGACAGCGGTATGAGTGATTGGTTTAGAGACAATTTACCACAATTTGACGCTTTAATAGGTACGTTTGACAGTTACAAGGAGAACTACAACATAACGTTATCAGACACTTTTGGGGAAAACTTATTGTCTAATAGTTTTTTAGGTGTAGGAACAATAGATGGCACTGTTTCTGGTGGGTTTGCTAATAAAGTAATAAATCCAGTGCCCACTAATGGGCTCCACATGGAATATCCATACGAAGAATTTGATGTGTTAGATCATAACAACTTCTTGTGGAGTGATGATAACGACAGTTTAACAACCAAAAACATAGTGGTTAACCATGCTGAAATTGGTATTGGCGACGTGTATGAGCAGATAAATTCTCAAGCGGCTGTATATGGCACGCCTGTTAGTTCCAACCCTTATTCTGTTGGGGTTGGGCCGGGGGTATACCAAAACTATAACTACTCCTTCATGGGTACTAGTGATGCCACCGTTATGACAACAACATTTACGGTTACAGCGGGAGCAAGTGCAACCTACACGTCTCCAACTTTTTTGTATGGAAGCGCTATCCCTGAAGGTGGTACCTTGTTTGGTGGATCGACTATTTTCACTACATACAACTCTTCTAATAAATTATTCGCAAACAACAACCTTGGTAGTGTTGACCCAAACAACTACTGTTTCCCTATAAGACACATGGATTTCAATGGCAGTAATAATGGCGTTGGCTCATACATTAGCGCCTCAAGCACTAACATCGACGGGCCAGCTGGGTGGATTTCTGAAGAGAGTAGCACTGGAAGAATACTATTCAATAGGTTGTATCAACAACCTGGCCAATCTGGCTTTGTTGAATTTAGAAGCCTTGGAGACGACCCTTCAACAGCGTTTAACATGCCAGGCACTCTAGATAATCCTATTAACACTATTTACAATTCACATCCAGACACGCCTGGAAATGCTAAACCCTCAGCTATGTTTAACGGTGATGAGATAACAGTAAGGATTGTGATCGAAACAGAAGATTCACAAACTGGCAGCGGCGCTGAATTCAACCTGATAACGCCTAGAATAGAGCTTAGAGATGGACCAGGTAACACAAGCGGTGGGGCAATACCTGCTGCGAATTTCTTAGCTTGGAACGGTATAATGCCTGGTGTTGGAGGTAGTAATGCCAATGATACAGGCAATAATTTCGAGTTCATACAAGATTCAACCTCGTGGTTCTTTACCAATACCACCACTAATAGTTGGATAAATGCTGGTAGTGGTAGTAGGTTGGCTGATAGAGCCTACGTTGGTAGTAGTGTCGTTGATTTACCCCAAACTTTAACGACAGGAATGACCTATTACTGCGCAGTTGGTTTTAAATTCAAGAGTACTACTCAGAGTGGACCAAATCAAGTGGCTGAAAAAATTGTTGATGATCTAGTTGTACGAGTAATGAACGTTGGAGCTAATGGTTCAAGCGCAACTTACCCTAGTGGCATGCATAGGCCAAAGTGGAGGCTAAAAGGCTTGTGGGTTCAAAAAACCAACGCCATACAAAGCCCAGGTGAAGCTGCTTTTCAAGATCCTAATACTACCACCTACGCGTTTAGTGCAAATGTCGCTAATACTAATATTGAAACTGCTGCGATTGCGGCGGTTGATCCAATACCTACCTCTGTTATTCCAGCTTGGACAGAAGTAAAAAACTATGGTATAAATGGCTGGACCCTTGGTAACCTTACGGGAGCAGGAGCTGTAAATAATTCTTATCGCCATGCAAATTCCCCTCATGCAAACGCGTTGGGTAATGATTACTTAGCCTCCGTGCAAACCGCAACTCCTAACGACGCGTCTGGAAACCCGGTATCACAACTAACTTGGTTAGAGCCGGGTGCACTTCCTTCTGGTGGTAGTCCTCATGGTACAACTGGTTACACTGGAAATGGTATTCCAGCGGCAATACCTAATTCTCCAGGAAACTACCAAGGATATACAGCTGCTTACGCTAACGGTAATGCGAACAATGTTATTAATGAGTTTCCAAATGAATACTGGAGGGTTAGAACAACAGGTGCGGACGCTAGATTTGACTTTACAAATGAAGGCACAACTGATCAGTGGGTAGATGGTGCTTGGTATTTAATCGATATTGAATACGAAGATGATTCTTTTAACATAAGTGGAAACTCAGCTGGAGACACGTTAACCGGTACCGGTGGTGGTCATGGTCAGGTGGTTGTACACGGTGTTACAAGCCCTTTCTCAGGAACGCATGGCACTGTTGTAGATCCTGAGGGGGTTGGAACGCACTCACTTACAACAGGTAACAACAGCAATATAGCAATGGTACCGACTGTTAGAACGGAGTATGGTGCTTCAGGTGGAGGCGGTGATGATAGAACAGTGTTAAGGGCTATATTCCAATTTAAAGGAGATAGTTGGAGAGCTGATACCGCTGCTCGTAGAAAACAGGTGGTATTAACATTTTCCAGGTTTACAGATGGTACTGTAATTACAAAAATAATTACAAGAAAGCTATCAGAAATTTCAAGCGGCGGTACAGCTGTAGATTGGGTACACTCAACAGACAATGTGCCTCATTCGTTTTCTAAAAGATCTGTATATTACGAGGATAATTCGTTATGTTGGGAAAATTCAACAGGTGAATTCTCTAACAACTCGACTTGGCACCAAGAGTTCGCTACTGGTGATGCGCCTCAAACTTCAGCTAAAAACTGGAGAGTTAGGTTTAAAGTTGATGATAACCCAAATCTAGCAGCAGGTAACATGAGTGGTAGCATGAATATGCAAGTGGCCAACGCCATAGGCGATGCTTCTGCCACTGAGTTTAATGGATTGATTATTGGAGGAATAACCGATGTTGGCGTGTATGAGTTCACATTTAATATGAGCGGTGCATTTGGAGCCACACATACGGATGGCACTCCGATTTGGACAGCCACTAAAAGTGATGTAAATGGAAACAACACAACCCCTTGGACTGGGTATACTGTCTTCAACACTCTTTCTGGTCATGGAAGTAATCAAGTGGAAGCACAATACTCAAATAGAATAAGATTTTGGGGCGGCACAAATTCCGCTTGGAATATCGCTCCGCTTACAGCGTCTGTTAGTGATATATTGTTGACTGACGAAACCCTTGTTTTAACAGGTGGTACAGCTGGGTCTTGGAGTTGGAACGGGTTTGACGATGCTTTAGATAATTTTATAACTTGGGATACTGTAAACGGAAGAATTCAATACAACGATTGCCCAGTAACTGATCCTAGTTATATTACTAGTGGAAGCACAATTCAAATAAGCGCTAGTCAGCATATACCATTGGTAATAAATAAAAATGAAAAATATGAAATAAGTATTTCTCACGGCCTAACTAGTGGCAAGCTTAGCATTTATTACTTTAATAGTGAGGGGCATGGGTTTAGAGTTTTTGATATTGAAGGGTCTGACACTACAACTGTTACACGCGTGGTTGGTGACGAAACTTGGTCTAGCGTAAATCCAGCTAACGCAAGCTATAGCCTGGAGCTTAAGAGTACTTTTGTGATAAGACAGCACGACTCCAGCGCAGATGTTAACGGTTGGATAGATGATATAACTATGGTTAGGCAATACGACTTAAGTGTTAGAGAACCTGTAACAGTATCTTTCAGTGAAAAAGTTAACGGGTGGACGAGCTTTAAAAGCTTTATACCTGAAAACGGATTAAGCTTATCTAAAAAGTACTACACATTCTCGGATGGTGGGTTATGGCAGCACTACAAGCCACTTATCAACGGCGTTGACTCCTCCGTAGACGAAGCCACTAATTATGGTAACTTTTACAACAAAACTTATGCCGCTAGCGTTACAGCTGTTTTGAATAACGAACCATCAGTAGTCAAAGTGTTTAATACGTTGAACTATGAGGGAAGTCAGTCGTACGTTAAACTACCAACGCTAGTTGGTGATGCTAACACCGACGCACATATAACTGCTATCGACCAAGTAACAATAAACAACATTTTAGCATGGAATAATTTCAACGCAATGGGAGCGCGAGAGGACTTAACAGGTTGGAGTTGCGCTAAAATAGAGACCGATTTAGAAGCTGGTTCCGTAAAGGATTTTATAAACAAGGAGGGCAAGTGGTTTGCTTATATTAAAGGTGAAAACAAAAATACCAGCGTTGATACCAAACTTTTCAGCGTACAAGGTATAGGAAAAGCATCTACCGTGGTGAGCCATCAGTATTAAAAAACCTAAACAAACAAAAATATGAGTTACCACGATATAGAACCCGGAGAAATAGAAGCGCCATTGGAAGCGGCTGGTAGATTAAAAATAAGTAGTTTCAAGATGGATTTGACTGAAATGCCACAAGCACAAACAACAAGGCCATTTGAAGTGCGAGGCACTGCTGGTTGCGAGTTCATTGCCTTTGTTTGTCAAGTTGGCACTATTAAGTATTATGATTTTGTCAACCAAGTGTTTACGGATGGGCACACAAGCAGTTATAACAACTTGGTGGTATCGATGAACAGTAAAAAATACGATGGTCAAATTGTTTTTCCTTCTGGTGGTGGTACTTTCATCTTTACAATCATACCTTTAAACGAAACACAGCTTAGTGGCAGGTCAACCGTGTTAGTGAAAAAGATTAAAAAGCAATCTAATGATGCTACTGTGACGCTTAAAGCGGGAACAATAAACACCAATAGCTACGCTACGTTCCCCACATTGACCTCTACCGAGCCTTTAGCTACAACTACCAAAATCGAATTTAATTGGGATATTACAAATGCATCTAGCGATGCGGGTGGTTTTGGGTTAATACCAACGGGTGATTTTAAGAATTTAAATAACTTTACGGATTTATGGTTTTTC
>TARA_B110000211_G_scaffold131213_1_pt1 | contig 12410 bp, 5 predicted proteins | sample TARA_B110000211 | Tara Oceans TARA_B110000211 (sample SAMEA4397516) | marine metagenome | biome: Polar Biome; feature: [DCM] deep chlorophyll maximum layer (ENVO:01000326); material: water (ENVO:00002006), including particulate matter (ENVO:01000060) such as... | depth 30 m
TATTTTAAAATTGGGGCTGATGATTTAGTAACTACTATATCAGTTTTAGAAGGTATAAAACCTTATGGAATAGGATATAGACCAGGAGATAAATTAGTATTCAAATCAGAATCATTTGCAGGTTACCCAATGTCAGATGATATTAATATAACATTGTCATCTCCAACAACGTCAGGATCAAATTGGACTGATAGAGAATTTGGGGTTGATTTAAGAAATTCAGCTGCAGTAGTTAATGGTTTAAATATTGATCAAGAATTAAAAGTATATGCTGTATCTGGTAGTTGGGGAATGGGATCTGGAAAATTTACTAATTTACCAATAACAACAGATGGTGCAAGTTGGAGTTGGAGAACATTTTCGGGATCAGTAGGAATAGGAGCGGAAAAATGGCAAACTGTAGGGCCCTATAATTCTTTTGCTACTTCATCTTTTATAGTAGGTGAAGAAGGTGGTGGAAATTGGTATACAGGATCAACATTAGGATTACCAGTAATACAATCTCAATCATTTTCATATGGTATAGGAGTTGACTTAAATGTAGATGTAACTAATACAATAAAAACATGGACTACTCATTCTTTAGTATCTCCATCAGTAGGTTTCCCAAATGATGGTTTTTTAGTTAAACAATCATCTTCTAAAGAATTTGTTAATAGTCAAGCTACAACTGCTACTTTTAGATATTTTTCAATTGATACTAATACTATTTATCCACCTTTATTAGATTTAAAATGGAATGATTGGTATTATAATACAGGATCATCTACTAATTTAACATTAGGCACACCAGAAGCATTTATGTCTGTTTATAATAATAATGGGACGTATTATTCTCAAAGTGTAGAAAGATTTAGATTAGCAGCAATCCCTAAATACCCTGATGTAGTATTTCAAACAGCTTCATTATATACAACTAATTATTATTTACCTAAAGGTTCATCTTCATATGCTATTAAAGATACAGATACTAATGAATTTGTAATCCCATTTGATAACACATATACACAAATTAGCTCAGATGTAACATCTAGTTACTTTGATGTTTATATGAATGGTTTAGAACCTGAAAGATATTATACTATTTTAATAAAAACAGTAGTAGATGGTACAACTCATGTGTTTGATCAAGATATAATGTTTAAAGTAATAAACGGATAATGACAAATACTACTACTACTACACCTGTTACTTTAATAAGAACAGCATTTGATAAAGAAGCATTTGACGCTACTGTAAATACAGAATTTACAGAATTGGGGGTCGCTGAAGTTGATTTATCTTTTTTTGATCCTAACTTGGCTACCCCAGAAGATTTTTTTAATATATATAATAATCTATTTTTTTTAATACCTAAGACTGGAGTAAACTCACATACAACTTTAATAACAGAAAGTAGTGATTATGTAGGTTATGAAGCTAATCAAGAAGAAATTCAAGCTTTGTTACAAGAAATAGCAGAATTAAGAGAATTAAATTTAGAACTACAGATAGATCAAGGTGAAATATTAAAAGCACAACAGGGATTAGAAAGAATTGATCGACTTGTAAATCAATAAAAAATTTAAATAATAATAATGTCTATAGAAATTCCAATACAATCTTCATTTCAACAAATTGATTCTTCTTTTCTATTTGAGGATGGTTTTGAGTTACAAAATCAATCAGTAATACCTAGTGAAAATTATTCGGGATCTTTTACTGTAGGAGAAGATAATGTTGAATTTTATGTATATGATGCACAAAAAATAATTCAGTATTCAAATTATAACTTTGAAGACTATGTTATAAATAATGACTCAGGTTCAGTAACAGATATTATAAATTTAAATCCTGAAGCAGATGTATATAATGCTGGTTATACTAATGGTAATTTATATGGTGTTTATAATTTTGTAACCCATCAACTATCATCAACTCCAGAAGTATTATATTATATATCAGAAATATCTGGAGATAGAACAGAAATAAGAATTGAATCAAACTATATATCAAACAGTGATATACAGTCATCATATATTCCATTTAACCAATTAATAAATTCTACAGATTTCTTTGATGAATTTTACATTACTTTTGGTAAGAATGAATATCATATAGGTATAAATAGTCAATTAGTTCTACCAGACTTATCAGCATCTAATACTTCTACAACTCAAAACGCATCAATATTAATAAAACTTTATGATGCTTTACCTAATAGGTATAATACACTTGATGAGTTATATATTGTTACTAAAACAGCTGAAACTCAAACTTATGCTGTTAATTTTGTTGAAGATTTAAGTGTTATAGATGATACTATTGAATTAAGAGGTCCTAATACTAATTTAAATATAAAGGATTTTGTAAATAATTCAACAATCTATAAATCAAAACAAATACTATTAGGTACAGACTCTACAGGTTCAAAAAATGAATTAATTAATAGATTAGATCAAAAGGGTATAATGTTAACCCCTAACTATTCAACATCATCATTTGGAGAATTTATTAATTTTTCATCTGCAAAACAGAGAACACAAAACTTTTATACAAAAGTAACCCAAATACAGGCTTACGAAACAGACATATCATATATAAACCCTATAACAGGTTCAAATCCTGGAGTATCTCAAATATCTACAAGTATAGCTACTTTATATAATAAAATTGAAAATATAATCCAAAATTTTGATGGTTGGGATTATTATTTGTACTATAACACAGCCTCTGATTCTTATCCAAAAGATACATCAACAGGAAATGTATACCCATATCCTTTATTAGATGCAAATAGTACACAAGTATTAACATGGTTAGGAAGTGATGTAGAAAATGATCAATATTATGGGGGTGTTTCTTTATCGGCATCTTTATATGATCAGAGTAATCAAAATTGGTTATATTATACTATCCCAACATTTATAACAGAGCAAAATGATAATGATAATTATATAGAGTTTTGCAACATGGTAGGTCAATCATTTGATGAATTATGGTTGTATACAAAAACAATAACAGCAAAGTTAAATACTACTAATGTATTAGATGAAGGTATTCCTCTATCATTAGCTGATGATGTAATTACATCTTTAGGATATACAGGATTTGGAAATAATTATAATAATCAAGATAATTTTATAGGGTTAATTGGTAATGATAACGGTTCATATGTTCCCCCAACTGGAAGTGAATTAATTAATCATTATATAGCTATTAATAATGGTCAAGTTGTTAATTATTGGGATCCTAATTATTCATGGGCGGGGTATGTACAACAACTTATGTCAAGTGGTTTTCCTTATCCAATAGATGCTGTAAGTAATGAAATTTTCAAACGACTTAACCATAATATGTCCTATCTTGTTAAAAAGAAAGGTACAATAGCTGGATTAAGACAATTAATTAATATTTGGGGTATACCAAATACAATATTAAGAATAAATGAATTTGGGGGGAAGAATAAAGATCAAACAGATGATTATGATTTATGGTATGAAAGATATAGTTATGCTTACACACCTGTAGCAAATTCATATAGAGCAAGTGCATCTGCTATAGTTCCTTGGATGCCTTTAGAAAGAAATAGAATAGCAGATGCTGGAAGTTACATAGTACCGGATGGGGTTTCATTTAGATTTAAAACAACAGGTTATCCATCATCTTCATTTGCTGGTAGTTTTAATTCTCAATCATTAGCTGTTAAAAAATCTAATGGTTTAGATGATGATGAGTTTGATTGGGGTATAATGTTAAATTATACAGGTTCAGAATCTGGATCTTATAATGGAGCAGGAAATAGTGATTATAGAAATTGGGCTGAAATGAGATTCTATATATCAGGATCTTCAACGGATGGGGGTGATGGTATATCAGATCCAATTTATTTACCATTTTATGATAAAGGGTGGTGGTCTGTACTTCTACAAAGAGATACACACCCATCATACACAGATAATACTACTACTACTATCTGGACATTATATGCAAAAAATAAAATATATAATGGTTGGGATGGTAATAGTTTAGGATTTGAAGGATCAGCTAGTCTTTCAACAGCCGTACCACCAGTAGGGGGAGCATCTTCATATGGTACTGGTTTATATGGTGCTGGTGTATATGGGGGAATTGCAAATAGAAATTCTCTAAACTATGCCTGGAATACATTTGGTACAGATCTACTTGATGGAGTTTATATAGGAGGTAGAATTGATGGTGCAAAAGTAGGAACTACTCTAGTAACTAATATACCAGGACAGGCATTTTCTGGATCATTTCAAGAATTTAGATATTACTCACATGATATAAGTGAATCTGTATTTAATGATTTCGTAATGAATCCTGAATCTATAGAAGGTAACCATATAACAGGATCAGAGTCTTCATTTGATATAGTAAATTTTAGAGCACCTTTAGGAAATGAATTAGAAAGTTTTTTCACTTCATCACAACTTATAGAACATACAGATGAAATCACATCATCTCACCCAGCAATAACAGCATCAGCTGATTTATTAATTACTGGATCTTTTGTAAATCCTGTAGATAATTCAATAACCTCAAGTTATAGAGTTATATATGAAGAAAATACAGTAAAAAGAACATATAGTAAGACAAACACAGAAACATATTTTTTAGATCAACCTGCTGTTGGTTTTAGAAATAGAATTACAAATAAAATACAAGCATCCGAAAATGATAATTTTGGCACAGTACTATCAGGTTTAGTAAGTATACAAAAGGATTCGTTTATAAGTCAAAGTTATACTGAAAATTTAAATCAATTAGAAGTTGCATTTTCACCACAGGATGAAATAAATGATGATATTATAGCATCTTTAGGATATGGAGCTATACAAGAAGTATTAGCAGATCCTAGATTTAGATCATCATCAGATGATTATTACCCAGAATTAAGAAAAATAGCACAAGATTATTTTAAAAAATACGAAGGAAGTAATGTTTATGATTATTTAAGATTAATAAAATATTTTGATAATTCATTATTTAGTGCAATTAAGAATTACGTACCAGCGCGTACAAGCGTGTCTACAGGTATAGTAATTCATCAAAATATGTTGGAGCGTAATAGGTACCGAGAACCACAAGTTAATATGGTTACTACGCAGTCTTACGCTATAACTAATATACCTCTAACTACTAAAAATTTAGTATTAACAGGTAGTATTGAAATGTATGAATTAACAGGTAGTGCAGGAGGAAGTGTTAATGAGTATAACATTATAACTGATGAAGGAAGTTATTATGAATCAGATACTTCTAATATGCCTTTACCACCAAATGCCTTTTTTAATTTATTTCCTAACCCAGGTGGTGGAGCGAGTTGGGTACAAAATGAAAATAAAATTATATTAGCAACAGATCTTAATGGTGAGGAATATTTAGGATCTGAAGTTGCTTTTCGATCCCAAGTAAGATTTAACCCATATTTTCAATTTGCAGCTGCAGCTGGTGGAATAACTTTAGCAATTGAAATGACTTCAAGTGTTAGAGGTGGAATGTTTCGTACCCAATTCCCAGCAATGGTTTTACAGGATCCCCCAGCATTTATATCTGAAAATTATGTAGATATCTATCCTGGTGAAAGAATTTATGTTAATCTTTCTGCAAGTAATACTCTAAACCAATTTGGGAATGATATGATCTTAGATGGGTATTCTTTTGTAATTGGAGGATCAACTCAATTTGATAAACCTGAACCAAAAGCATCACAGCAAACATACTTTGGAATTGAAACTTATGGTGGAGCATACTCAGCTAGTGTTGCAGTAAATGATACACAGGAAGAATTTTATGATGGTGAATTTAGTGGAAGTAATTTTTCAACATATGCTCCTTATTCATCTTCATATGTACAACCATACAACCCATATTTAAGAGTTCCACCAAATCAAGCAGTATCTTCTTTTGCAAATATTTATTTAAATCCTCTACAACAAGATCAATGGCAAATACCAAACACACAGAGTTTAATATTTGAAACATCAGATTATAACCCATTAAACAATAATGTAGAAGTAAATAGAAGTAGTAGTACTAGAACATTAATATCATATGGAGTTAATTTAAGTAGTAGCCAATTTCAACCTTTAATTAATACACCTCCTCTATCAGCATCTATACCTGATAGTCATTATACGGCTCATGCTAGTATAAATCCAAGATATGATGGCTCAAGATTACAAAGTTTAGACTATAATAATTTTACCCCATCTGGTACCGTAGGACCAATAAAAACCCTACCAGTACAATTATATAACCAAAGAACAAGAGGCTTTTCATCAAGTGTAGCTTTATCCTTTATAGATGGTATGACATCATCAATGGAAACAGGTTTGAATAGCTGGAAAGGTGATGAATCTTATGGTAAAACAGCAGTTATTTCTCACTTTCCACGATATATAGCACATTACAAATCTTCATATGAACAATATAATTATTGGGATTCATATCAATATAATATTGATACTTTAATTGAAATTCCTTCTGAAAGTATAGCAGGTCAAGAATTTACTCCAACATCTCTTAAAATAGATGGTAGTAATGCTTTTAAAAAAGCAGTATCTTCTACTTTTGAACCTAATAGAAAAATGGCAGTATCATATGATACCATTAATACCTTAAAGCAAGATCTTTCATCTTTACCAATAGGAAAATATGATATAGGTGGGGGAAGTATTGAATTTTTAACTCTTAATAGTAATCAACAAACAAGAATTACAACTGCTCAGTCTTGGTCATATAATTTTAATGGTGTAACATCTGGTAGTAAACAATCACCATCTGAATCTCAACTTACTATAGGAACTACTACTAATGCAGATTATTTTACTGTAAATGTTATAATTCCTAATTCTATATTCACTCCTATTCAAAGTGTAGGGGTAACTATTGCATCATTTACTGCTTTTCTACCTTCTACAAATATAAATGGAACCGGAACTGGAGCAACCTTAAGAATTATCTCAAATAATGGAACTACCGTAACAAGTGTATTAGTAGGAAATGGTGGAACGGGTTACGCAGCTGGTGATACGCTTCAAGTATCAATAGCAGACATAAATGCTGATGGGGGAGTAGGTACTGTAACTCAGAATGTAAATATAAATATTGCCCTAGCAGACTTAATTCCTGGTACTCTTAAAACATATAATGGGTTTATATTAAGCGGAAGTTTAGAGAACAGTAATATAGAATTTAATCAAGCAATAGCAGGTGTGTTAACAAAAGGAGGAGGTGGTTTTTCTTCTGCAGGACTATTAAATGTATACGGTCCTCAATTAGCAATATATCACACTTATAACCAAGCAGTTAAAAATGAACTTAATGTAGGACCAGAAGCTTGTATAATAAATAGTACTGATGTTAGGTTTGGAAGAAATAATAATGCTACGGGCTCCTCACCAAATTATTGGGTTAATGGTGGTATTGATCCTACTATTCCCTCCAATTACTACCAGTGGGCAGCTTCTGAATCTCAATGTAATTCATATCTACAAAATGAAATTCCTTTTATTGTAGATAGAGGAGATATATTAAGAGTTGAAGGTACTAAAAATGTACCATTATCTGGAATAGTAGGTAATCAATCTATTAATTTTCAAGAAGATTTTTTAGTTACAAGTATTCAAAATTATTATTATTCATCTTCTGCAGAATTAAATACTTTACTAACAGAACCATTTAATACATACCCAGGTTCTCAAGTATATAATGATACCACTAATGACGTTGTTGCTAATGACTCAACAATTTACTGGCCTGAATCTGAAACTCCTGGTCTAAATGACTTTTTTGGAGGTTCAGATGTAGGAACAACAACTGTTGATTTTCCTCTTGACGATGCTGGTATTCAAACTATAAAAGGTGGAGCTCAATTAACATACGAAGTTGAAGAATTCCCAGGTAATCAAGATTATAATATGACACAATGTTATGTTAGTAGGGGAGGACGTCAAGAAACTTCAACTCCAGCAGGTACTCCAATCTATTATCCTAACTATAAAGCAGGTATGACATTTACTTTTCCAATTACAGGTAATGGACTTAATGGTACTACTAGAAATTTAGTGATAGAAATTCTTCCTGGAAATTTACCTTACCAAATGGTTAGTGGAGTAATAACCCCAAATACAGCTTCAGAAAATAATTTTGCTTTAACTGTTAATGATGTCTGTGATGCAAATAATGGTAGACCTGCAATCTCATATCCTGCTGGGTATTTTGCAGTTCAATATCCTACATTTATTGAAACTGATAGAAATCCTACAGATGTTATAACAGGATTAGGACTTGGTGCAGAAATTACTAGATTTACTATAAGAAGACAAGTAGAAAATGAAACATCAGTAATGGGTTATAATATTTCACCAGCAACATTAAAAGTACGAGAGGGTACTCCAATACAAACATCTATATTAGATTCATCTGCCAATTTTACCCCAACAGGCTCAGAAGTTAATTATGTTTCTACTGTAGCTGGTATGGCTTTTGGTACTACTATAGGTTCTTTAGGGGGAACTTGGATAAATAGTGGTGTTGGAACTGGGGGTGCTATGAAGATAATATCTGATGGATTTGGAGGAGTAGCAGGGTATTTGGGTATTCAATTAATACAACAAGATTCTCAAGGATATGCTGTAGGAGACACAATTACAATATTAGGAAGTGGTTTACCTGGAGTACCTAACCCAACAGGAGAAATAATAATTACTCTAACAGCTGATAATTTAGTCACAATACCAGTATCAATTTTAGGAGGTGCTAATGCTCAAACAGGACAAGGATTTTTAATACCTAATGATTTAAGTGAAGTGCAAAATGACAATGCTTTAGATATAATAAATCAATTGAGATCTAAAAATGCATTTCCTACAGATGTAGAAACTGATACTAGATAATAATAACTTGGATTAGAAACAAAAAATACATATATTTATAACTAAAATAATAGAACATGGGATATTTAAATAATCAAGTCATAACAGTAGATGCTATTCTGACTAAAAAGGGAAGAGAATTATTAGCAGCTGGTAATGGAGCTTTTGCTGTAACTCAATTTGCTTTATCTGATGATGAAATCGATTATACATTATATAATCCAAATCACCCTTCAGGATCAGCATACTATGGTGAAGCAATTCAAAATATGCCTTTATTAGAAGCATTTCCTGATGAAAACCAAATGATGAAGTATAAATTACTTACTTTACCAAGAGGTACGGCAGTAATGCCTTACATATCAGGTATAAGTGGAAATCTTAATACTCCACAATTAGGAACACAAATACTTAATCCTGAAACTTTAAATTATTTATCTGCAACTTCTACAATAGAGCCAAGCGGGTATTCATTTACTATATCAGATGCTAGAGTAGTAACATCTACAGGATTTACAGCAAACGGAACTTCAGCAGCAGCCGTAGCTTTAAGAACACAAAATGCTAATATGACTATTACTAACGGTACAGCAACATCTAAAACAGTTATAGGTACGGTTTGTACAATTACTATGACTGGAAATAATGTAATATTTGGTACCGGTAATATATTATATGCAACCGTAACTATAATAGGATTAGATAGTGGAGCAAGACTTCAAGTTCCATTACAAGTAACTAGAACAACAACAGCATAAACATAAACAGAACAATACAACAAACACAATAAATTATGGCAGGAGCATATACACAAATAAACACAGGAGCAGATATAGTATTAAGTACAGACTCCGTTACAGCAGCAATGTGGAGTGATAATAATCCTACTTTAATGATGATGAATACAAGTTCAGTTCAAGCTGCAAGTGCTGTATCTCAATATTATATAACAGTTTATCAAACAGCTTCCACATCTCCATCAGCTGAAGTTCAATTTGATATAGCATATTGTGATGTTGTAGGTAGTGGAAGTAAATTTTTAAATCCACTAGTTATTGGTACCTCACCTACAAGAATTAATTATGGACAATATAGAAATTTAGTATTAGGAGATGAAAATGCTACATTTGTATTTGGTAATCAAACTTCATCTTATTTTTATGCTATGCCTATTGAAAGGGCAAGATACAAACAATCAATTCTTCCTGGAACTTGGACATTAAATATGTCTGGAAGTACAGTCACTAATACTCAAAATTTAGTATTAACGGATGACAGTAAAACTAACTCAGCAGTTACTTTTACTGATGCCGGAAGAGTATATAATATTATATCAGGTTCAGCAGGTGTTTTACCTGTAGGGGGTGCTGATACAGCTAGGACAGCTGATGGTTGGACTATTAATAGTGGATCCTACGGTTGGATGTTACCTGATATTAATTTATTATTATTAAGTGGAGAAGCTTTAGAAGGAGTAGCAGCTAATGGGGGTGCTAGTTTAGAATCAAGTAGATCTTATGATGATTTAGGAAACAATCCTCAAAGATTTATTACTGCTATTTCAATGTCTGCCGGAATTGGAAATCCAACTAAAGGATTTACATTAAATTCAAAAGAAGATTTAACTTCTGATTTTTACTTCTGTAGAGCTAGAAATTCAGAATACAACTACTCAGCAAATCCATCATATATTAAATCAACTACGGGTGCTGTAATATTTGATTCATTTATTGATAACCCAACAACATATATTACAACTGTAGGTCTTTATAATCAATCACAAGAATTATTAGCAGTTGCTAAATTATCAAGACCACTAGAAAAAGATTTTACCAAAGAACTTCTTGTAAGAGTTAAATTAGATTTCTAAAATGAATGGCGGTTTACAAACAATTTAAAACAAATGAAGTAGTAGTTGCCCCATTTAATGCAAATAAAAGATTTGCATATAGTGGGTATAGCATTACAGCCTCTAATGTTGGTATAGAATATTACCAAAGTAAACAGGGACCTTATACATCTGGTTCTAATCCAACAGGATTAATAACTATATTAGATGAAGTGTTAGTATTTAATAGTATAAAACAATTATATTATTCAAATTATTTAACTTCTTCCACAGGTGATAGTGTTACAACAGCTAGTTTAATTCCTGGAGCAACCCCGGCTTATGATGAATATGTAGGCCCTACAACCGGTCCTAGATTTGATAATTTTCTTCAATCATCAGTAACTCAATCAAGATACTTTTCTCAATTTTCAGCATCAACAGCAATAGCAGGACCAGCTGTTATATCCGTGCCCTCTAAATTATTTGGTGAAAGAATTCCACCCGGTCAATTTCAATTTGAATATACATCTGCATTAAATTTTACAAGAAGTTTAGTTAGTGATGATGGGGAAGGTAATTTAATGGCAACTTATAATAGTGGTGAAGCTAGAGTAGGAGTAACAGACCCAACATTATCCGAAAAAGTAGGTGATATATTTTATTCTCAAGGAATGGCTATATTTACAGGACCCGATAGTGGTACATTAAGTGGTTTCCCTGCTTTAATGGGTTTAAATGGAGATCCAACTAACTATAATAATAATACTCACTCTTCATCAATACAATTTTCATCATCTATCCAAATTAGAGAAAATCAATATAAATGTATTGTAAGAGAAAATGAATATTCATATACAACAAACCCATCTGCTTTAAGACCCTTAGGTGAATTAAATAAATCACCAAACCAATTATCAGGATCAATTAATAGTAGTACTTATGGTAATGATGGAACACCCGGAACCTATTCATTACCAATAATTTCAACTACAGGTAATGGAGTCTCAGGTACTGCAAATATAACAATTATTAGTGATGGAACAATATCTAATATAACTGTTAACGATTCAGGTAGATCATATTTACCAAGTGATGAAGTTAGTATAACCCCAACAACTGGTACAGGTGTAATTAATTTTATACTTACATCAATAGATGTTACTGTTATGGGCACTAATGCTACTAATGGATCTTATTATGACTTTGCAACTGGATCATATTTTAGTCCATATGTCACTACTATAGGACTTTATAATAAAAGTTTTCAATTAATAGCTGTAGCTAAATTAGCACAACCTATACCTATTTCGTTGTATGTAGATACAACGTTTATAGTTAATTTTGATACATGGTAAATATGTCAACAACCGCAACCTGGACATACCAGGGAAGGGTTATAACATCAATAAAAGATATGCCTGAAGGTACTTACGGATTTATATATGAAGTTATATATAAACCCACAGACGTAAGATACATTGGTAAGAAAGTCCTATATTTTGAAAGAAATAAAAAATTAGGTAAAAAAGCCTTAAAAGTACTACAGGAAGAAAGATCTGAAAAAGGTCTTAGAGGACGTACTCCTTTAAAACAAAAAGTAGTTACTGAATCTGATTGGATGGATTATTTTGGCTCTCAAAAAGAAATACTTGCATTATCTAAAGAAGATAATACAGGTAAAAATTGGGAAAAACGTA
>TARA_B110000211_G_scaffold16813_1_pt1 | contig 12407 bp, 14 predicted proteins | sample TARA_B110000211 | Tara Oceans TARA_B110000211 (sample SAMEA4397516) | marine metagenome | biome: Polar Biome; feature: [DCM] deep chlorophyll maximum layer (ENVO:01000326); material: water (ENVO:00002006), including particulate matter (ENVO:01000060) such as... | depth 30 m
CACACACATTCAATTACTTTTAGATGCAAATAAAAGTAGTTCTTTCAAACAGATACATAGATTATATGATGTCAATAATCTATTGGGTCATCCTATCTTATTTAATAGTTACTTTTTTTTAAAACTAAAAAGATTAAATGGAGATAAAGGTGCCTATAATATTGTTATTGATAACAAGGACTTGATTAATATTATTAAAGTAAATAATCTTAGCGTCTCAACCGACATTGATACGAATGATGATTGGAATAACCTTATTCTTTAATACAATTAAGTTAAATTATCTTGATAATTGATTATGCTTCTTGGCCATAAATTCTTTCGCGGTCTCAACAGCTACTGCGGCATCTCTACAGTAAGCATCAGCTCCTATTGCCTTACTGAACTCTTCATTCAACGGAGCTCCACCAACTAGAACCGTATAATCATCCCGCATACCCTTCTCTATCATCGTATCAATTACCACCTTCATATATGGCATGGTGGTTGTAAGTAATGCTGACATCCCCAAGATATCAAATTCTTCGTTTTCTAATGCCTCTATATAGTTCTCAACTGGATTATTTATACCTAAGTCAAGCACCTCAAACCCAGCCCCTTCCATCATCATAGTAACTAAGTTTTTCCCAATATCATGTATATCACCCTTTACTGTACCAATAACCATTTTTCCGACACGAGGAGCACCTGTTTCAGCTAAAAGTGGCTTAAGGATAAACATACCACCTTTCATAGCATTAGCGGCGAGCAAAACTTCTGGAACAAACAGTATACCGTCTCTAAAATCAATACCAACAATACGCATTCCTTCAACAAGCGCCTTTGTTAGTATGTCATAAGGCATCCAGCCTCTATCTAAAAAGATATGTACAGCTTCCTCAATTTCTTCTTTCAGGCCATCATAAAGGTCGTCGTGAACTTGGAGGGTAAGCTCTTCGTCTGACAATTCAGACAAGATTATTTCATCTTCTTCAGACATGTTTGTATTCCTTTAAATAACGCTAATCGAACGCTATATTTAAAAGTCACTTTGTAATCAACTAAAATATTTACTGAATAAAATACGACATATTTCAGATATATCCCGACTTTTTTTCAGTTCTTTTGCGCAATATTAGGTAAATAATGCTTAACGTCCACCACGCCTAATTCGTTTTCTTTGCACTACACCATCTGTTCCATCACTCTCAGATGAAAAAGGTCCGATATTTGCAGTAATTTCACTTAAATCAGGTGTAACAGGTTGAACACATTTCTCCAATGCACAGCGCATAGCTCTGATGTGTTCAGGTGTTGTGCCGCAGCATCCACCAATTATTTTAGCCCCGCAATTAAAAGCCATTTCCGCATATTTCGCCATTAAATCAGGCGTTCCATCGTAATGGATTTTACCATCGACAAATTTGGGTATTCCCGCATTTCCTTTTGCCACAATTGGAAGTTTTGCATTAGCATTTTTAAATCCCAATACGGTTCTTAAAAGATCAGATGCCCCTACTCCACAATTTGCCCCATACGCGATTGGTAAATCAGGTAAAGCCTCAACCATTTTAACAAAATTTGCCGAGGTTATTCCCATCATTGTTCTCCCGGCTGTGTCAAAGCTCATCGTTCCTATCCAAGGAATGTTAACGATTTTTGCTGCTGCCGCTGCCGCTCGATATTCTTCCTCTGCAGACATCGTTTCGATCCACACAAGATCAACCCCACCTTCTTTCAATCCAAGCATTTGATCCGCAAAAATATCAACGGCCTTATCAAACGTTAAAGTCCCCAGAGGGTCCATCAATTCACCAGTAGGACCAACCGAACCCGCCATTACTATATCACGGTTAAACTCATCTTTAACTTCCATGCCTAATTGAGCAGAAAGTCTGGAAAGCTCACGGGCCCTGTCTGATGCATTATGCAAGGCCAACCTAGAGGAGTTGCCACCAAATGAATTGGTTAAAAACAAGTCACAACCAGCTAATATGGATTCTCGGTACAGTTTTTTTATTTTATCTGGATAATCAATATTCCAGAATTCGGGAGCATCTCCACTTTCCAAGCCCATATTAAACAAATTAGTTCCAGTTGCGCCATCTGCTAGAACCCAACCCTGTGATGCTATTATTTTTTGAACTAAATTTACCATTATATTTCTCCCTATTTAACGAACTTGACGAACTTGAGTTTATATCAAATAAAACTTAAAGCACTATTCAGCTTTTAAGCTTTTGCGTTCAATGCGACTCCTTTTAAACGCTCAACCATCGAACGTAAGCCATTTGACCGTTGAGCAGATAGATGTTCATTCAAGCCCAACTTTGCAAATTCGTGAAGAGTATCGATTTTTATAGCTTCATTAACAGTTATATTATTATATAACTTTGATAAAATTGCGATTAATCCCCTGACAATCATTGCATCACTATCACCTCTGAAGGCAAATTCAGCAGAACCTCCAGATCCAGTTATTTTAGGAACTATCCAGACCTGGCTCGCACACCCATCAACCTTTGTCGCTGGAACTTTTAGAGCTTCTTCCAGTGGAGGCATCTTTTTCCCAAGCTCTATAACATAGCGATATCTTTCTTCCCAATCATCAAGAAACTCAAAATTCTCTACTATTTCATCAAAATCAATAATTGCCATTAAATCTCCATATATATATTAACTAACATTAATAATTTTTATTCTATGGCCGTCAGCAGATAAACCAATTTTTCCATCACACAAATTTAAGGCATCGCGCCCAAACACTTTTAACCTCCATCCCTCAAAAACGGCACCCACTCTCTCACCCGCAGCAACTCTATCCAAGTCAGATGTCGTAGCTATTAATTTCTGTGCCACACCAATTTTCTCAGAACTCGATTTCAATAACACTCTAAGTAATTCAGACAAGGCGGGGTTTTTATTTTCCTTTTTACGATCTTTTGAAACAGATGGATGGTTTTCTGGAGCGCAATTCACACCGTTGCTAACAGCTTTTAAAATTTTATCACCTAATTCTTGCGATTTATTACCCCGATTATACAATCTTAATCTTTTCAAATCATCATAATTAGTTGGCCTAACACTACACAACTCTATGAGGGCATCATCTTTTAGAACGCGGCCTTTTGGAATATTTTTTAACTGAGCATATTCTTCCCTAAAACAAGCCACTTCCCTTAGAATAGCCAAGAATTTTCCTGTGTCAGTCCTAACCTTTATTTTTTTCCATGCGTCATATGGATTTATATTATAAGTGTTTTCTGAAGTAAGGACAGCCATCTCCTCCTCAACCCAGGATATGCGTCCATTTTTTTCTAATTGATTCTGTAAGTGTTCATAAACATCTCTCAAATGGGTCACATCTCCAATTGCGTAGTCTAATTGCTCTTTTGTAAGAGGTCTACGGCTCCAATCTGTAAAGCGTGACGACTTGTCTATAGAATTACTTGTAATACTTTTTACTAAATTGTCATACCCAACTTGCTCCCCAAATCCACACACCATCGCAGCAATTTGTGTATCGAAAATTGGAGATGGCACCACACCTGTTAAGTTATAAAATATTTCAATATCTTGACGTGCAGCATGAAAAACTTTTATAATAGAATGGTTTATCATTAGCTTATGAAGTGAGCTCAAGTCTATCCCATGAGCCAGTACGTCAATTATCACTGCCGATTCTGGGTTATTATCCTTTACCGCCATTTGAACCAAACATAGTTGCGAGTAATAGGTTTTTTCCCGTAAAAATTCAGTGTCAATCGTAACAAACTCAAACCGAGAGGCATAATCACAAAATGTGCTTAACTCTTCTGTAGTTTTGATTAATTTCATTAAAAACCGATCTTAATTTGATATTTTATTTAATACTGCATACATATTCACAAGTAATTTAACAATTGAATTCAATATGATTGTTTTATTAAGGTGTATTAAATTTAATATAAGTTGATTTATTCAAACAGACCAACGTTAGTAACTAAATGTGCAATAAAGTAAAAATGATTATTATAGTTAAACAACAATAATGTGGATTATATTTAGTTCATTAACTTTAATACTAACCATTATAATGAGCCTAAAGCTGCTACCAAAAATAACAGGTTTATTTTTTAAGCTTATATCTATTATAATAAGCTCAGGAATTGCATACATAATCATTTTTTATTTTTTTAAATGATTAAACAAAAAAAAGTTATTAAACAATTTTAAAACAAAAGAAACAATTAAAAGAGATCAAATGAAGTCAATATTAATTTTGAACGGTCCAAATTTGAATCTATTAGGTCATAGAGAACCTGAAGTTTATGGAACCGACACGCTAGATGATATCGAAAAAACTTGCATGCTAAAAGCATTAAATTTGGATGTTGGAATTACTTTTTCTCAATCAAATATTGAAGGTGAGTTAGTAGATATTATCCAAGCCTCTATGAACAAGCATGATGGAATTATTTTAAATGCAGGTGCTTACACTCACACATCGATTGCAATAATGGATGCTATAATTGCCACTCAAGTCCCTACTGTAGAGGTGCATATTACAAATATATATCGTCGTGAAAATTTCCGCCATGTCTCATATGTAGGACGAGCTGCAATTGGGCAAATATGTGGATTTGGGATTGCTGGCTATTCATTAGCACTAGACGCAATAATGGAAGAAATTAGTTAATATGAAATTCTATAATGATGATTTTCTGAGTTACTGTACTAAAATTTTAAGTGCAGACGATACGTCAATTGCTTGGGATACATACAAACAGGCACTTACATCTATAGGGTTTGACCGACATATCTATATAAGCACACATTATCGAACTTATGGCTTATGGGGAGACCCTAGAGATGCGATAGTACTATCATCGCATGAAAAAAAATATAATGACGCACTTTTTAGTAATGAATTGGATTTTTTACAACATCATCCTGATTTTGATTGGTTAATTCACAATCCTGGACTATTTATGCCTTGGGAAGAAATTTCAAAAAATGATGTCTACAAAAACAGCTTTAAAGAAAAGTTCAAACTATTAAATGATAAATTCAATGTCACGTCTGGAATTAAATTTAGCCTAAGGCAACACAGTCAAGAGTCAGCTTGTGTAGTGTTATTGACGGGGAATTTACAATTTAATCAATCTAAAATTAACGATATATGGACTTTTAATAAGGATAAGATTTATTCAATTACAAAAATACTTCAACTAACGATAAGGAGCCTGCCCTATAATGGTAGTGGAATTGGACCTAAACACCAAAGGCTTACAAAGAGACAAGAAGAAGTATTAAACTTGATCTCTTTAGGTAATACTCTAATCGAGGTCGCACACAAATTAGACCTATCAATACCCACAATTGATAAACATCTAAAATTGGCCAGATACAACCTTAATGCTAATTCGACTGCTCAAGCTGTAGCAAAAGCGGAAAAAGAGAAAATGTTAAATTAGACTTGTTAATAATTTAAATCATTTTTAAACATTTGGTATAGAAAACCTTACCTCGTAATATACTTAAGAATATCGAATAATCATATTAGATTTTATATAAAATGGCCCCATAAATGATAAATAGCTCTAAAATAAATGATTATTTCGTCCCATCTATTTTAGATGCAACTGATGTTATTGAATTGTGGTCTAATTTTACAAAGATAATGTCTGAATTGAAATTTAACCGTGTTATTTACGCAACTACAAAGTTGAGCAAGTCAGGGCTGAGTGAAGATTTAAAAGATGGCCTAGTTCTTTCAAATCATGACCCTAAATATATCAAAGAAATGATTAAAAATAAATGCTTTGATAATGATACACGATGGATGGAAGTAAATAAAAGTAACAGTGTTAGTTGGGATGTAAGCGACCATAATATTAATATAAAAATGGACCAAGATTGCACCACATTTAGATACGGTCTATTAAATAACCTCAAATTTTCTGAAATTTTATTTTATCCACCAATTAAAACCCCACCATCACAGTATGAAAAAAATATTTGGAAGCTTTATAACCAGTATAATGTAAAAGCGGGACATACTTTACACTTCAAACATCGTTTTGGAACAGGCACATCAGGTTTTGCTTTGTGCTCAAGCCCCGAAATGGATCAAGCAGAAACAAATAGCTATTGGGAGAGTAATGGTAAAAATATAGAATATTTATCAGAATTATTTGATAGGAAAATACGTCAATTACCCAACGCTAATTTTAGCCAACTACCAATACGAAAAAAGCTTACAAAACGGCAAAAATCAGTCCTGCAGTGGATCTCTAAAGGAAAATCAATTAATGACATTTCTACTATAATGGAACTATCAGTACCGACTATTGATAAACATTTGCGATTAGCTAGGCAAACCTTAAATGCAAAAACGACAATACAAGCAGTAATTAAAGCACAAAAAAATAAACAATTATATAATTTTAATTATTATTAAAAGTAAGGATTCAGATACTTTAAAGATTTCAATTCATTAAGTATTCTTAACATGTTCCATGAGCGTAGGTCATTAGACCTTCGGAACAATACTAATCCCGATCACTTGTATCTTTTTACAACTGATCGGGGTTTTTATGGAAATAATTAACCACCTATAGTTTTTGCCACCTCAGCGGCAAAATCTTCCTGTTCCTTTTCAATTCCCTCTCCTACTTCCAATCGAGAGAACCCTATTACCTCAACGCCTGCGTCAGCAGCAGCTTGAGAAACTGTAATATCAGGATTAATAACAAACTTTTGATTCAACAATGTCACTTCTTCGAAGAATTTATTCATTCTACCGGTTATCATCTTTTCTATAACTGCCTCAGGTTTCCCACTCTCACGAGCTTGCTCAGACAAAATTTGTTTTTCTCTATCAATTATAGAACTATCCAAATCATCAACACTAAGTGAGGCTGGGTTTGCTGCTGCAATGTGCATTGCAATTTGTTTACCAATCCCTTTATCAGTACCCGTCATGGCAACTAGTACACCAATTTTACCCATGCCTTCTGATACAGCGTTATGAACATATGTGGCAACACTTTCACCTTCTAAACGCGCCATACGCCTAATAGTCATATTTTCACCAATAGTAGCAATTTTATTAGTCAAAATCTCAGAGATAACAGATCCATCAACTTTCAGTCTAACCAGTCCATCCACTTCAGACGCTTCTAAAGCAGCTGTAGCAAAACTTGATACCATTTGTTGAAAATCAGAATTTTTACTTACAAAATCTGTTTCAGAATTGACCTCAACCATAACACCAACCCCATTTGACACTTGTGTACCAATTAGGCCTTCAGCCGCTGTCCTTCCAGATTTTTTTGCTGCTTTAGCTAAACCCTTCGTTCTGAGCCAATCAACTGCAGCTTCCATATCTCCATCTGTCTCAGTTAATGCCTTCTTAGCATCCATCATTCCTGCGCCAGTGTTATCACGTAATTCTTTTACTAATGCGGCAGTTATAGCCATAATTAGAACTCCTCGACTATTCTATTGATTATTTTGTTGCTTTTTCAGATTCTTTAGCAACCGCCTCAGTTTCAGCTTCCTTAGCAACCACCTCAGCTGGGATATCAGATGATAGAACTTCCTCTACCACTTCTTCCATCTCGCCTAGATCAACGCCAGCAGCACCTAATTGAGCCGACATACCATCTAATGCTGAGCGTGCAGCTAAATCACAATAAAGTTGTATTGCTCTAGCAGCGTCATCATTTCCAGGGATCATATAGTCCACACCTTCTGGAGCACAATTAGAGTCAACCACGGCAATCACAGGTATTCCTAATTTGTTAGCCTCTGTAATTGCTAAAGCTTCACGCTTCACATCAATAACAAATAGTAAGGAAGGCACGCCACTCATTTCACGTATTCCGCCCAGAGATGCTTGCAATTTAGTTTGCTCACGCTCCATTCCTAAGCGCTCCTTTTTAGTCATACCTTGAGCACCTTCTTCTAATTGCTCATCAATAGACTTTAACCGAGAAATAGAATTTGAAATAGTTTTCCAGTTTGTAAGTGTTCCACCTAACCAACGGTGGTTCATAAAGTACTGAGCTGAACGTTCTGCCGCATCTGCTATCGCTGCTGAAGCCTGACGCTTTGTACCTACAAATAAGATTGTACCACCTTTGGATACAGTTTGTTGAATAATATTCAAAGCTGCATCCAGCATTGGAACAGTTTGAGTTAAATCCATAATATGGATGCCATTTCTAGATCCATAAATATACTGTTCCATTCTTGGATTCCAGCGGTGAGTCTGGTGTCCAAAGTGCACACCAGCTTCTAAAAGTTGACGCAAAGTGAATTCTGGGATTGCCATAATTTTTTCCTTATCCGGTTTAACCTTGATGAGGCGAGAGAGCATATGCTCAACCGGCGGATTAAAAGGAATTTCTCTCCAAATAACCCAAGCCTCATCTGTGAATTTATAATGCCCATTTACATAAGCTTAATTAATTTTGCAAGCTTGTATTTAAACAAAACAACGCTACAAAGCTCTCAATGATAAAAAAACCAGATATTGTATGTATTGGCTCAGTTCTATGGGATATAATAGGTCGATCAACAGCAAAAATGAATTTAGCCGCAGATCGACCAGGAAAAATAATTCGAATTCCTGGTGGAGTTGCTTTAAACTTGGCAATGAGCCTACAAAAAAATGGATTCAATTCATTAATATTAAGTGTAATTGGGAGAGATCACGAGGGTGACCAATTAATAGAACAATTAAAGTTACGAAGAATAATTACAGATTATATATATAGAACCACTGATTTTCCAACTGATTCATACATGGCAATAGAGGGATCCAATGGATTAGTCGGAGCTATTGCAGACACACAAACTTTAGAAAAATGTGAAGAAAATATTCTTTCACCGTTAAAAAATGGTAAATTGGCTGATGTTAAAAATCCTTGGCCTGGATTAATAGCTCTAGATGGTAATTTAACAAAAACACTTCTGAAACAAATAAATACAAATCCACTATTTAAAAATGCTGACGTTAGAATTGCACCGGCCAGCCCCGGAAAAGCTTTAAGATTGAGGACATGTTTAAATGGAAACGTTGGTACGGTTTATGTAAATTTAGAGGAAGCAAATCTTATTTTAAATCAAAACCACAAAACTTCAAAATTAGCTGCGCAAGCTTTAACAAATATTGGTGTCAGAAGAGCAGTAGTAACGGATGGGGAACAGCCTGTTACTGTTTCAGAAAAAAATAACTTAATATCTTTAACACCACCAATTGTTAAGGTAACTCGAGTTACAGGTGCTGGAGATGTCTTTATGGCAAGCCACATTCAAGCTGAAATGGTTGGACAAAAAAATGAAACCGCAATTAGATCCGCTCTAAATCAAACTGCAAAATATATTTCCACAAGTGAGATACTATGACTATAAAAATCAATTATTCAAAAGAAATCTTATTTGCAAAAAAAAATAAATTACCAATTGTTGCCTTAGAGAGCACGATCATAACTCATGGGATGCCCTATCCAGAGAATTTGGAAACTGCATTAGCGGTAGAAAACGTAATAAGAGAGAATAAGGCCGTACCAGCCACAATTTCTATTTTAGAGGGCGACATACAAATCGGGCATACGTCAGAGCAACTAGAAAATTTATCTCAAAAACAAAATGTTAGAAAGTTAAGCAGAGCAGACTTACCCATCAGCATAGCCAACGGCTCCACTGGCTCGACAACAGTAGCAGCTACGATGATCTGCTCCAAGTTAGCCAATATAGACGTATTTGCTACTGGTGGGATTGGTGGTGTTCACTTGGACGTACTGGAAACATTTGATGTGTCAGCTGACCTTAACGAGTTTTCAAAGACAAATGTTGCAGTAGTTGCTGCTGGTCCAAAAGCCATACTAGATATTCCAAAAACCATAGAATTCTTAGAAACATTAGGCGTGCCCATTTTGTCATTCCAAAGTGATGAAATTCCTGCTTTCTGGTCTAGAGCCTCGGGCTGCAAAGCATCTATTAAAATGAACAAGATAATTGACATAGCTAATTTTATAAAAGTACGTAATCAACTGGGATTGGAGGGCGGTTGTTTAATAACAAATCCAGTTCCAATCGAATATGAAATTCCTAATAATATAATCACACCTATTATAAATCAAGCAATCAAAGATGGGCAAAATAAAGGCATAGCAGGAAAAGAATTAACTCCTTTCCTTCTGAACCGAATTTTTGAGTTAACAGATGGTAAATCTTTAAAAACAAATATAGCCTTAATCAAAAACAATGCCAAAGTTGCTGCAAAATTATCTAAACTTTTGATTAAATAGACGAATATCCATATTGTACTTTTATAATTTAAAATAGTTAATTACAAAGGTCGCAGAGAAGGCTTAAATATGTCAAAAGAAGAGAAGGTATTTACCCAGACCAGAAGGGGAAATTTTACCTCCAAACTAAGAAACAATTTCTTAACAGGATTAGCGGTAATCATTCCTGTATTTATAACAACCTATTTAATTTGGTCGACAATTGGCTTAGTTGACGGTTGGGTTCTACCCTTAATTCCTGAAAAGTATACTATAGATAAATTTATAGGGATTGATGTTAAGGGAATTGGCGTGGTCATTTTTCTCCTATTCACAGTCATAATTGGCTCTTTAACAAAGGGGTACTTTGGCCGAACTATTCTCAAATCTGCTGAAAGTTTAGTTGATAGAATGCCAGTTGTAAGATCTATTTACAATGGCATTAAACAGATAGCTGAAACAATTTTCAATCAATCAAACAATTCATTCGAGAAAGCCTGTCTTGTTGAATACCCCAGAAAAGGAATATGGGCAGTTGCCTTTGTCTCAACAAAAACAAAGGGGGAAGTGAATAGAAAATTGGGAGAAAATAAAGATCTTTATAGTATTTTTTTACCAACCACACCAAACCCGACTTCTGGTTTTTTACTATTTTTACCAGAAAAGGATATTGTTTTCTTGGATATGTCTGTAGAAGAAGCAGCAAAATTAGTAATTTCAGCTGGATTGGTTACACCAAAAGATATTTTGAGCACACCAAAAACTAAAAATATTAAAAAATAAAAACCATGATTAGTATTTTTCTATCAGGTCTACTTACTGGGTTTTCTTTAATTATAGCGATAGGCTCACAAAATACATTTGTATTTAGACAAGGCTTACTGAAACAACACGTTTTAAGCCTATGCCTGTTCTGTTCCCTATCTGATGCCCTGTTGATATTTTTTGGCGTTTTTGGTATTGGTATTTTGATAAATAACTTTCCTAAACTACCGATTTATTTAACTATTTTAGGGAGTATATTTCTTACAGTTTATGGTTTTTCTAGATTTTTAGCTGCGTACAAAAATAAATATAAAGTTTTAAATTCAAGCAACGCAGGTAATCTAAAAAAGGTTCTATATATTGGAGCTGCCTTAACATGGTTAAACCCACATGTTTATTTAGATACTTTTGGTTTAATTGGTACTATTTCAATTCAATATAATAATTTTAATGACAAATTATATTTTGCTCTTGGCGCCACCACAGCTTCTTTTTTGTTCTTTTTTTTATTAGGTTATTGCGCACAGGCCTTGTCACCTTTTTTTACGTCTAATAAAGCTTGGCAAGTTTTAGATATTCTTATTGGCCTTGTAATGCTTTTAATCGCCATAAGTTTAATCAGATCTTTCTTACTTTTCTGACCACCAAACATCAGGCAAAAATCCAGTCCAATCGCCATAAATAGGTAATTCGTCCGGAAACTTTAAACTTGATTGATGTGCAAGCCGCGAAACAGGATTATACCATATAGGTATTACAAATCGCCCAGCTGTTAATAGACGATCTAAAGCTCTTGTGGAAGAAATGAAATCTTCATAACTAGTAGAGCTTAAAAGGTTATTAATCATTTGATCCACAGCCACCGATGAAACACCCATATAATTTCGGGTACCCTCTTTTTCATAACCATCTGACCCCCAATAAAGCTTTTGCTCATTACCTGGAGATAAAGATAAATATCTTCTATAATAAGTCATATCAAAATCGTACTTTCGCGTTCTTGTTTTATATTGCGCATTATCAATAATAGAAATTTTTGGATTTATTCCTAAAGTCCTCAAACTATCCATAAAAATATTTATTATTGCTTCATTTGAGCCCGAACCACTTTCCAATAATATTTCGAATTGAAATTTCTCCCCATTTACATTTTGAAGAGTTCCATCAATCAAATTCCAACCCGCTTCCTTAAGCTGAGATCTAGCCAATCTTATATTTTTTCGATTACGCATATCACCATTTGAAACTGGCAATTGATAACCTTCCAATGCGCCAGGTGGTAATTCATCCTTAAAAGGCAATAAAAATTCTAAAACGCGACCAGTTGCATTGCCATTCAGCATTCCCAAACTAGAATTAGAGAAATATGATGTTATTCGAGGT
>TARA_B110000211_G_scaffold230834_1_pt1 | contig 12349 bp, 14 predicted proteins | sample TARA_B110000211 | Tara Oceans TARA_B110000211 (sample SAMEA4397516) | marine metagenome | biome: Polar Biome; feature: [DCM] deep chlorophyll maximum layer (ENVO:01000326); material: water (ENVO:00002006), including particulate matter (ENVO:01000060) such as... | depth 30 m
CGCTCGTTGAAGCAAGGGGCCTTTATCTCCTTTTGCCTGCATGCTGAAAGAATTGTCAATATAAAGGACTGTTTCTTTTTTGGTGTTTAAAGCAGTTTTGTTTGCAGTAAAGGGCTGTGCAAATGCAAGAATTAAGAAAGCCATTGCCAGAAGTCGCATCAAGAGCGTGAGCCATTTTTTAAGTTGCGAACTTTTTCTGGTTTGTATCGTTACTTTCTTAAGAAAGGCAACATTTGTAAAAGCAACCTTTTGAAATCGTCGTAACTGAAAAAGATGAACAATTATTGGAATGAGCAGAAGAAAAAGAGCGTAAAGTAATTCTGGGTGTTTAAACAGCATTCCGGTAATTATTTTTCAAAGATATAAAAAGTAGGGATACAGATATCTCTAATATTTCATTAAAATTTTTCAAAGGCTCCGAGCCCGAAGAGTGCGAAATCATACTTTACAGGGTCTGAAGCATCTAATTTACGCAGCGAATCATCCAATTCACTAACTGCTTTGCCGTCGTTCTGTTTTCTTGAAAGTAACTTGAGTTTTCTTGCCACATTACCACTGTGTACATCGAGAGGGCAGGATAGGAGTGATGGTGATATGTTTCTCCAAATACCAAAATCGACACCGCTATTGTCCTTTCTAACCATCCATCGCAGGTACATGTTAATGCGTTTGGCTGCCGAATTTTTTAAAGGATCACTAATGTGTTTTTGTGTTCTGTCAAGATGAGGAATTTCAAAAAAAACTTTCTTAAACTCGTGAATAGCTGGCTGAAGACTCATTTTTCCTGAGTTTTTAGAAAATACGGCTTCCATTCCACCATGATTCAGATAGATATGCTGCAGTGCTTTTATAAAAAAGCTAAGGTCATATTCGTTGAAAGTACGGTGTTTAAATCCAGAAAATATTTCAGAATTCTTTTCAGAAAAATTCATTACAAAGTCATAAGGCGAATTACCCATGATTCGCATGAGTTTTGTACCATTGTTAATAATACTTTTGCGATTTCCCCAAGCAATTGTCGCAATTAAGAAACCAGAAATTTCAATGTCCTCCTTCAAAGAAAATAGATGTGGTATTTGAATTGGATCACTTTCAATAAAATCAGTATGGTTATACTGAAGTACCTTTTCATCTAGAAATTCTTTTAATTCCTTCTTGTTCATTTAAATGCTTAATCTAGTTTTATTAAAATTCTGCGCGATGGAATGCTTTACATGAATATTGGACTCATATTGTATGTACGGTTAGAGTGACTCTTTTTCTATACAATTTTACCATCTTGCATGACTAATTTACGATCAGCCATCTCCGCTAATTCCTCATTATGAGTAACGATTACAAAAGTCTGTCCAAAAGTATCTCTTAGTTTAAAAAATAAATGGTGCAAATTTTCAGCACTTTCTGTGTCTAAATTTCCACTTGGTTCATCTGCCAAGATAATGGCGGGATTATTAATAAGTGCTCTTGCAACGGCAACGCGCTGCTGTTCACCGCCAGACAACTCATTTGGTTTGTGTGACTCTCGATGAGACAGCCCAAGAAAAGAAAGTAATTCTTTGGCTCTTTTTTCTACTTCAGCTTTGGGAGTGTTTTTTATAAAGCCTGGAATACATACATTTTCAAGTGCCGTAAATTCTGGTAATAATTGGTGAAATTGAAAAATAAACCCAAGGTGCTCATTTCTAAATTTCGCTAAATCTCTTCTGTTTAAACGAGCGATATCGGTGTCGTTAATAACAAGAGATGCGCCATTAGACTGAAACGAATCAAGGGTCCCGATTATTTGAAGTAATGTCGTTTTTCCCGCCCCCGATGCACCTACGACAGATACAATCTCACCTTTGGAGATGGAAAGATCCACCCCTTTTAGCACATGCAATGCGTCGTAATACTTGTGAAGGTTCTTTGCTACTATCATTTATATTTGTTTTCACTGTGAAAGTAATATTTTAGTCTCGATTAAACAATAACTCATCGATCCCTTTTATAAGAATAGCAGCAATCGTCTTTCACAGTACCCATTTAATTTGGCACGTAATGTATTCATCCACTTAAGAGTCTTTGTTAAAAATAGATTTCACGTTGTTGTAATCAATGAAGTAGGTAAGCTTTAAAGAGAGCGTGTTTTGTTGTGACTCATTAAATAGGTTGTTTAGGCTTTCTCTATATCCTAAGTTGGAAAGCGCATCAAAATTAAAAATCTGGTTTCGATACAAAAGGGTTGCCTCGCTACCAGGAGCAAATCGCCAGCGAAAGCTTAGATCTAGATTCCAAATATTAAAATTTGCGTTGGGGTTGTTTTCTGCAATATCATAATCGACAGGAGATAGGCTCCCATCATCGTTGAGTTCAAAGAAGATGTTTTTACTATAATCTGCTGTACTCCAGAAATTTCTGAAACGCAAGTCAATGGCCTTATATGGGTCAAAATTAAAACTTGCTTGAATAGAGTTTTCTATATTTGTTCGTTCTCTTTGCCCGAAATATATCCCAGTTTCATTATTTGCTACATATCCAAAATCATTTTCTGTTTTAGACAATTCTGAAGAAACTATTATCAGAAATTTATCTGAAAATCGATATCTCGGGCTCGTCCTTAAAAATCGTGATTCTCGTGGATCATCATTGAAGTATTTTGTGTATCCAACCCTTATATCAATGGCTAATTTTTTTCGATAATCGGATGATATCCATGTATTGCCAGAAAATCGAGATCCGTAGGTAACATAACGTCCAGCAACTCTTGGCTCAAAATAGTTGTTATCTCTGGAGTTATATCCAAAATCACCCCCCAAAGCAAAGCGAGATGGTAAAATAAAAAAAGCATCTAAATTTATTTGATTTCTCGTTTGTACGTTGGGTTTGTATAGACGCCGGTGCCGGGCAGTTAATTTAAGCCGATAGGTATTAAAGGTTTTTGTGGGCACAAAAATTTCGTAAGAAGCTCCAGCCGTAAAGTTGTTGTAGTTATTTTGATTACTGATGCCAAAATCATTGATATCATAAGTCTCATTGGCAAAATCATGACCGAATCGATATCTAAAATTCCCTTTTATTCTTTCAATGTCTAGCTCCGATCTAAACCCAGTTGTATTTCCATCAACATCATTTACGTTGCTCATTACGGTGCGCCCGGAAGTACGAAATCTATTTTCTTTGTCGGCAAGATCAAAAACAAAAGCAGACGTATTTGCGTCTCTAAAATCATTTTCGCGGGTTACGTTTGTATTGACAATTGAAATGGATGAGTTGCCATTAAATTGCTGATCAAAGACCAAGACATTGTAGTTTGCTATAGGTTCTACAAGCACTTTCCTTCTATCCATAGTAAGGGTGTCTTCAATGGTAGCGTATGTTTTTTGAGTAATAGCGTTGAAAAAACCAATTCCCATCCCTGCCTGAGTCCTCCCAGATATTTTGACAGCGTTTAGTAGGTTTACTCTTTCTGGATTTTCTATTACATCTTCGTTTGTTTCCAGAGCGCCTACATCACCAGAGGGAGCGCCGCCAACCCTTCTCGAAAAGAAAATCTCACCCTTTCGAAAAAGATCGACTCCTTCCGTAAAGAAGGGCCTGTTTTCATCAAAAATTTGTTCGAAGGGACCTAAATTAAGGGTCACTTCATCAAAGGCTGTTTGCCCAAAATCTGGTATTAATGTTGCATCAAGAGTAAAGCTGTCAGTCAGGCCATATTTCAAATCCAGTCCCGCACTAAAATCGGCGTCTGTTTTGCCATCAAAATTACTCACTGCGCCTTGAACAAAAGGAAATAACGTTAAACGCACTGGCGGATTAATGGCCCTGACTCCTTCCACCAATCCGCTATATTGCGATTCATTCCCCTTCGTTTTATCAATGAAATTCCAAGTATGGGTCTCATTCTGACTAATTATTTTACGGTAAAAGTTTACGGCCCAATTTTGTTCATTTATTTCTGGAAAACGCAGCGCATTATAAGGGATTTTAAATTCTGCGTACCAACCTTTTAAGTCTTTTGATGTTTTACATTCAAAAACAACGTTATGACTAAAATCAAAATCATTTTGTGTTGCAATAGCATCTCCTATTGTTCCAGCAGCCGTAACAAAGAAATGACTTTCATTAATTCCATCATTGTAGGTGTTTAAGGCAATTGAAAAATGATCTGCTTGAACAAAAATCTCATCTCTTTGCGAAAACTGACTGAATATTTTAGAGGGGTTAGGGTCGAACATATACGCAGCTACATATACGGCTTTATCATCGTAAAGCATTTTTACTTTAGTTTCATAGCCGAAAGGAATAACGCCTTCATTTCCTGGCTCATACATGAAGAAATTTTCTGCGAATGGCACGTTTTGCCATACGGTATCATTTAAGATACCGTCAATTTTGGGTGGGGTTGCAATTTTAGTTGCTACAATACTTTTTTTTTCCTGAGAAAAGAGCCCATGACAGTTTAGGAAAATTATAAGTACTAAAAAAATTCTTAGCATATTGCTGGGATTCGCTTCATTGAAATTTAATGCTGACAAAACTAATATTCTCAGGTTGGAGAAATATTAAATAAAAGTTAAAAGACAGCGAATTATATTCTCTTTATGAACATGTTATTTTATCTCTTTTTTGACAAAATGTATACTCATAATGACCCCTTTGTTAGTTTAGATGAAACGACAAGAATGTTTGCTGTCTTAGAAGCATACGTTGAGTTTAGCGAGCTTTTTATACATGAACTTTTGGGTTGTATGAATCGTACTTTAAAACATAAAATAATTTTTATAAATGAATCGCTTTGGGCATCAGTGAAGCAACGACGTTTGAATATGGGTGAGATTTATTTTCGGTATATTTTTTGATTAGTGAGTAGCATCATATTTTATAGGATACTACATGGACGATTCAAAATTTAAATTACTTAGAGAAGGTATTGTTTACGACGCGATAGGAATGCTTTCGATGTCTATTCCTTTTGTTGGAGCGATACTTGACATCTTATGGGCGCCTTATGCCGCAATGAAAATGAGAGATATGTACAAAGGTAAGGAAGGTAAAATCGCCTCTGTTATTGTTTTTATAGAAGAAATACTTCCAGTTACGGACCTTATACCAACCTTCACCATCATGTGGCTATACACCTTCGTCTGGAAACGTCAAAATCAAAAGAAACCACAAACCATTAAAGTGGAAACAGACGATTAAAGGACGCTTTAGTCCATAAAAAAAGTGCCTGACTTTTAAGAATCAAGCACTTTTTTAAATTATATATCTATTATAGGGAGTTGGTATATGCTAGCACTTTTATCAAATCTTTTTCTTTCTTGAGGTTTAATTTGTTTTTTTGAGCGTACTCTTTCACCTCTTTCTTCATCTTACCAAAGGCATTCAAATTTCCTTTCTTAGAAGAAGGTAATGCTGTAAATGCACCCTGTCCATCCACAAGGTAAAGGAAGACTTTTTCTTTGTACAATGCCGCAACATCTGAAGCCATAGAGCTTACCGCTCTTTGAGACGCTATATATTCCTTTTTTATTTTCTTATATAAAGAATATTTTCCTCCCTTATATAAGGGGATAAAATATCCTCTTAATCTATTTTTCTCATTGGTAATATATTCGAACGATTCTTCTCCAATTTGTATCGTAATCTCTGTATTCCTAAGAATGGTTTTTACAATTTTACTTTCCTGGTTCCGCGGGTCCCTGATTTCGAATTCTTCTTTACTCACATTGTACCTTAGACTTTTATTTGAGGCAATTGTTTTTCCTTCAAAGAGAATGTTCCCTGTTAAATATTCTACATTATAATAGGGCGATCCTGTGTAATCATTTTGATTCTCCAATAAATTAACAGTTCTATTAGAAATGTATTCAGTTCGGGAAGGCTCTTGCATTTCGGGTTGTGCTATTGTAGTTACAGAAATTAGCAATGTAAAAATGAGGTAATATAAGACACTAATTTTTTTCATAATAGCACAATTTTTTTTTAACCAGAATTATAAAGCGAAAATAACGCACACTTTATTATAATAAAATTTTTTTGTAGAAATTAACAGTAATTTAATGTTTCGACCAGAGTTGAAATAACTTCGAGTCATCCCACAAAGGTACTTAGTTTTCTTGAGCTTTTTTTAGTGCCAATTTAACGCCAATCTTCCCTCCGAGCCAAGCCATAGGAATATAGGCCAGAACAATATCTGCTACTGCGAACCAGGTTGGTCCAGGTAGCATATAATTTACCGCAATACCACCTAGAAGAAATAACCCGCCAATGTATAATGCAAACTTCATTTTCTTACTCTCTGCGATCATACTAGCCATTATGGCACCAACAAGGGTACCCAACGCATGCGCTAGAAAGGGAAAAATAAAATATTCAAATTCCAAGGTTGGCATAACTTCAGCAAAGGCATCCATATCGTTGGGGTCAATACCCGATATTGGAAATATATAAAGCCCCGTTTGTTTCAACCCCATATTAATAATACTGCCTACAAGCCAACCCAAAACTACAGCCGAAATATTTTTAAAAATGGGGTGCATGATTTATTTAATTTAAAACATATGAGAATAAAATCAATCTAGGGTGTTTGTTGATTCATTATTAATTCGAACGTATTCCGATTCAATTATATAGACCTCAAGTATTTATCTACCCTTATAATTTCCCGAGTAGATAGAAACAGTACAAACATAAATAATAATAAGGGCAATGTCAATCCTATATAAAACAGGAGTTAAAAGAACCTGCGCGTCATTAAATGTTTTTTATAGAGGCATGCTATTTTTTGCTTTTTCGAATGTTGCTTCGCTTTATACGCTACTATTTCTGAAGTACTTTTTCCGTAACCAAAAGGAAACTCGAACCAATACGATAAGAGCAGGAACTTCCACTAAAGGTCCAATAACACCTGCAAATGCTTGACCTGAGTTTAAACCAAAAACGGCAATAGCCACTGCAATTGCTAACTCAAAGTTATTTCCGGCCGCCGTGAATGCGACCGCAGCCGTTTTATCGTATTCGGCTCCCATAGCTCTTGTAAAAAAGAACCCAATAATGAACATAACGCTAAAATAAATAAGTAGTGGAACGGCAATAATTAACACATCCATAGGGATTTCAACAATTAGCTCTCCTTTTAGTGAGAACATAACGACGATTGTAAAGAGAAGCGCAACCAATGTTAAAGGCGAGATCATTGGGATAAATGTGTTTGTATACCAATCTTCTCCTTTGCGTTTCACTAAAATAAGTCTGCTTAAAATTCCTAATAAAAATGGAACACCCAAATAAATAGCTACGCTTTCGGCTATGGTAGCCACAGATATATCAACAATCGCTCCCTCAAACCCAAAATAGGGTGGTAATACAGTGATAAAAAGCCAGGCGTAAAAACTGTATGCGAAAACTTGGAAAACACTGTTCAGGGCTACCAAGCCTGCGCCATATTCACTGCTGCCGTCTGCAAGATCATTCCAGACAAGTACCATAGCGATACAACGTGCCAGACCTATTAAGATGAGACCCACCATATATTCAGGATAGTCTCGTAAAAATGTGATTGCCAAGATAAACATAAGCACTGGCCCAATAATCCAATTCAATAGTAATGAGATCGAAAGTATTTTCGTATTTCTGAATACCTTCGGAAGGAGGGAATAATTTACTTTCGCCAAAGGAGGGTACATCATGACAATTAAACCGATGGCAATAGGAATGTTGGTAGTTCCAATGCTTAATGAATTGATACTATTGGAAAATGATGGAATAAAATATCCAATCCCCACACCTAAGATCATTGCAATGAAAATCCAAAGCGTTAGATACCTGTCGAGAAAACTTAATTTTTTAGTTGAAGCCATTTTAGGAATTAATTTGGGAGAATACATAGGTTAGTTCGGCTGCGATTTGCAAACTTCTTTCTTGATACTTTTGAGCTTGTTGGGTCGTGTTATCAAATACTTTAGGGTCTTCGAATGTTATTGGAATTCGTATTTCTGCACCCGGAATAAAAGGACACCCTTGATCTGCTTGCGAGCAAGTAAGAATAGCTGCAAAACCTTCTTTAGGATTCAAGTTGTCGTCAAATATTTTTGAAAATCCAATGATAGGGTGCTCATTTTCAGCATATTTAATGCTATAAATAGGATTCTTATTTTCTGAAATTGAATTTATTTCGAAGCCTGAATGCTCTAAAGTTTTGGCAACTATTGGAAAAAGAGCGGTAGCTTCTGTTCCACCAGAATAACAAAACACTTTCTCAATAGAAAAGTGAAATGCCAAGGCCTGTGCCCATACTTGAGCTAAATGACTTCTACGAGAGTTATGGGTACAAATAAAGTTTAAACGAATTTCTTGATTGTCCTTTGCCTTGATTTGGATAAAATCTATTAATGGCTGAAGGATTTCTTTGCGATCTGCAGAAATATGTTCCACTTTTAAGGAATTGATTCTATTTTGTATTGTCTTGAACAGCATGGTTTTGATTGATAGGTTTGTTTGTAAATCGAGAATTATTATACATGCTATTAGCAACAAGCTTCTTCTGAAATGTCTTGGTCTAAAAACTGAAACATTACCGTTTTCATTTTAGTCCAATTTTTAGTCTCGATACAGTAACAAACACTTGTACCTTCTACATTTCCCTTGATTAGACCTAAATGTTTTAATTCTTTTAGATGTTGGGAAATGGTAGGTTGAGCAAGTCCTATTTCATGCACTAAGTCACCACATATACAAGCATCTGTTTTGAATAAATGCTGCAAAATCGCAACTCTGGCAGGGTGCCCAAAAGCCTTTGCGAACAATGCAATCTCGTTTTGTAGATCTGAAAATTTTTCAGTTTTAACTAGTCCCATACCATTTTTTAATTAGTTCATTGCAATATTACGATTAATATGTTTGTTCTGTGTTTATTTATGTATAATTTCTTAGACAACTATTGTTCTAGCTCTCTAAGAACCTTACATGGGTTACCGGCCGCAAATACATCGGCAGGCATGTCTTTTGTGACGACGCTTCCGGCACCTATTACTGTTCTGTCTCCAATGGTAACCCCGGGGCAGACAACGGTATTTCCGCCAATCCAAACATCTTCTCCAATAACAATTGGTTTTGCCGATTCCAATAATGAAGCTCTTTCTTTAGCATTCATAGGATGCGTTGCTGTGTATAATTGTACGTTCGGTCCTATGAGCGTTCTAGACCCTATTGTAACGGCCATTACATCTAAAACGACACAATTAAAGTTGAAATACACATTTTTGCCGATATTCATATTATACCCATAATCACAGTAGAAGGGCGGCTGTATATATACGTTCTTCCCTTTATTTGGTATTAGCTGCTTAAGCACGTCACGTCGCTTCGGTCCTTGATCTTCTCTAGAATCGTTCAATTCTTTTAATAGTAATCTCGCTTGTAAACGGTCTTGAGTAAGTTCTTTATCAAGAGCGTTATAAAGCGCTCCAGAGAGCATTTTTTGTTTTTCAGATTTCATATTCTTCGTTCTGTAAATACTGCTTTATCAATGATGTGTTAGTTTTGAAATCAGTTCTTTTTTATCAGGAAATAGGGCGGTAAGATCCTTTCTTGACTTTAGCTCAAAGTCATCAAAACTAAACCCTGGAGATACGGTACAACCCACTAAAGAATAGGCATTTTCGCGCATAACTTCAGCTGCAAACCAACAACCGCCAGGAACAACAAATTGAGGAGTTTCTCCTTTGAGTACATCGGGTCCAATAACAGTAATGGTATGGATACCTGCTTCTGAAATGCTATGTAAACGGATAGGCGAACCGTCGTAGAAATGCCAGATTTCATCTTGTTTAATTCTATGTAATGCTGAAAATTTATCTGAAGTTAAAAGAAAATAAATGCAGGTAGCATAATTTCTATTTCCATTATAATCTGAGTCTAAATGTGCTTCTTTAAGCTCTCCAACACTTCGATAGGTCTCTTTAAAATAACCCCCTTCTGGGTGCGGCATTAACGCTAATTTGCTTATTATTTGGGCTATAGTTTCTTTCATTCTTGTATCTCTGGCGTGGATTTGTTTACATCTGTGGGAGGATATATTTTTGACACAATATACCCAACAATCATAGCTAATAGGAATGATGGTGCAAGTACATCTAACTCTATCAAATAAGCACCTATTCCTTCAATATTTGCAAACACAAATTTGAATAATATTACCGAGAGAAACCCAGTAATCATCGAGGCAATGGCACCTTTTTCAGAATAGCCTTTCCAGAAAAGAGACAGAATGATTACGGGACAGAATGTGGCTGCAATACCGGACCATCCAAAAATCATTATCCAGAATATTTTTCTATCAGGATACAAATTATACAAGAGTACAGCAATGCCAAGCGCAACCATGGCCATCACAACGGTAACAATACGTGAAAACTTTGTTAAGTCTTCGTCTTTTAAATCGGGCCTAAAAATTTTCTGATAAAAATCACGTGTTATGGCACTAGAGGCAAGAATGAGCAGTGAATCGATGGTTGACATAATCGCAGAGAGTACAATAGCAATAAAGATGGCTACCAAAATTGTGGGTAGAAATTCGTTGGTTATCAAACTTAGTACATCCTCTCCACCAGTTCCTAATACAGCTTCCGGGTCTTGCCCTTCCGCTGTGAAATAAATTCGAGCAAGTATACCAATAGTCACAGCTGCCGCATCCGTTAGAAGCGTGAATAGCAACGCGACCCATTTCCCTTTATCAATCTCATTCACGCTTTTGATAGACATAAAGCGCACATAAACCTGTGGTGACCCTAAGAACCCTAATCCAATCATAGAGAAACCTAGAATCGTAAATAAGTTCATCCAACCGTCATCGCTTCTCCCCATTATTTGAGTTAGTGTAGGGTCAATTGCGTTTAACCCTGCGGTAACTCCTGCACCATGATCCATGGAAAACCAAACAACAATAGGAAGTAATACCAATCCGAAAAACATTAAAACTCCTTGGAACATGTCCGACCAAACTGCGGCTACGAACCCACCAATAAAAATATAGATAAGAACAATACTGAAACCAATGAGAACACCAATGCGGTAGTCAATATTAAGCATCGATTCGAAGGCGATTCCTGTTACATCCATTTGAGACGCGACATAAATAATCACGAATACAACTAATACAGAAGCTGAAATGATTCGAAGCGTGTTTGAGGATGATTTAAAATGACTTTGAAGGTAGTCGGGTATTGTAATTGCTTTATAGTCGTCGGACCTTTGTTTAAATTTTTTAGCCATGAATTGCCATGAAATGAAAACCCCCAGGAGTTCACCAGCAACCACCCAATACCCAGAATAGCCCGCGATAGCTCCCATTCCTGTCAAACCAATTAACAGCCACCCAGATTCTCCTGTTGCTCTAGCAGAGAAAGCGACAGCCCAAAAACCCATCTTTTTTCCACCTAGGTAAAAATCACTCATGCTTTTTACCCTGCGAGAGGCTAGTATTCCTATTAGAAACAGAATAGCGACATACACTCCTAGAACGATAATCTTTGTAATCATTTTTTGTTGTTTAAATTTCGGCGGATTGCTTTATAAGTTCTCCATTGATAGGTGAGCTTTGGCTTCATTTTTTTAAAGGTCGTATAACATAGAACCTATAAGGTGATTCAGACATATCAATACGCGTTGAGCTCTGAAGCCTCCATTATAGTACGCCAGACCTAAAGTAATGCTAGTACCGCTATTACTTTTTCGATAAATAGCAATGTACACAAAATGCTAGATAAAACAATTCACAATATTAAAAACAATGTTTAAAGGACGGATATGGAGATCTTTTTATTTTTATGTTTTTTCAGTACAGCAAGTCTAGATAATGCAGGGTGTTTTAATCGCTGTTCTTTTTTTTTAATACCGTGATTGGAGTTCCTTGAACTCCTGCATAAAAAACAATTATTTCGACTGGTTCGTTACCTTCATTTTTTCCAAAATGCCATGTGTTTACCAATTCTACAATGGGTTCTCCTGCTTTTAGACGAAGCGTGTCTTTCGTTTCACTAATTACAGTTAATTCGCCTTTTAGGACAACCCCTGCATTCGCTTCTGGGTGTTTGTGCATAGGCAAATTAGTTTTTGGAGGAATAATTATTTTTAAAACAGTTATTTCAGGGGTGCCGTCAAGATATTTTGGAAGTTTCGCGCCATTCCAACTCTCAGTTGTTTTGATTAGGGTAATCACTTCAGTAGTCGCAGTCTTATTGGTCTTACACCCACTCAAAACAATAAGCAAGAAAGCTAATGAGATTTGTATTTTATTCATTTTAATATAATTAACAAAGATTCTTTTTTATTGTGAGTATCCTTAAAAATAGAATGGACCACTACCTAA
>TARA_B110000211_G_C14092715_1_pt1 | contig 12341 bp, 13 predicted proteins | sample TARA_B110000211 | Tara Oceans TARA_B110000211 (sample SAMEA4397516) | marine metagenome | biome: Polar Biome; feature: [DCM] deep chlorophyll maximum layer (ENVO:01000326); material: water (ENVO:00002006), including particulate matter (ENVO:01000060) such as... | depth 30 m
TATTTTCTTACCACCAGAATATGCAACCGCTAGTTTATGATCAAGCAATTGCTTGGCAAGCGATGCACCATCTAAGTATACATCAGCTACTATTCTAAAGTATTTCCCTCTTTGAACATTTTTTAGAACTATTACTTTAGCTTGTCTTAATTTTTGAACTGTAAATTGCTTTGCCTTTCTAGCTAATATTTTTTCATCTTCACATTTTGCCCTTAACTCAGGCGTATCAATATTAGCTACACGAATACTTATATTTTCACCAAATATTCGCGGCATATCACCGTCAAGGGTCACTCTAAAAGTATCGCCGTCATATATGCTTACAATTTCCGACACTCTTAATTCATCATAAGTTTTTGCTACTGACAGTGGTACAAATAGAAGAGTTAAAATGAGAATAGTGTATTTCATAGTGTATGCTTGATTAAAAATTATTAATTGGTAAGAATATAGCATTGTAAAAAAATAGTTATGCATGGATCGCTTAAAACTAATCAAACTTGACTGAATACTATTAGTCACTTTAGCTCCTCCATCATTAAGCTTTTCCAGGTCTAAATCAGTCTAACTTTAAAAATAAAAAATAATTAAGGAAAATTAAATGGCATTAGTTAAATGTAAAGAGTGTGGTGAAGAGGTTAGTAATAAAGCTAAATCTTGCCCTAAGTGCGGTGCAAAAGCTCCTAAGAAAACATCATTACTTACATGGCTTGTTCTAATCCTAATAATTTTAGGAGTTTATGTATCAGGTCAATCAACAGATAGAACGACTAAACCATCGGCAAAAGTAAGTAGTTCAGAAAAAAATGAAACTATAAAATCTGAAAAAGTAAAAAAAGATGCACCACCAAAGCCTGTTTGGGTTACGTCAGTTTCAAAAGATGAGATGACAGGCAAATTGACTGCTTTTGCTCATTCCCCTATATCTTATCCATCGAAAAAAATGGGATTTCCATACCATGATGTTAATAGCTGGATGGGTGTAGGTTGTGATGCTAATAACGAATGGGTGTATTTAGGCTTTAATGATTCCCCAAATTTATCAAAAGATACTACAGAAAGTGGTTATAATTTACTTAAAACTCGCATAAAGTGGGACGATAATGTTGAGGACATTTCACTTACCCAAGATTGGGGTGCAAAGTTTTTACATTTTAAAGATGACTCTGTAGTGACTTCAAAAATAGCAGCTTCTAGTTCAGCACTTGTTGAACTTCAATGGCATGGTGAGCAACCTACATATTTCAAATATTCTCTTAGTGGTTCATCAAAAGCGATCTCTGAAATTAGGGGAAAATGTTCTAAAAATAAATAATCGCTAAAGATTTTTAATAGTGTGATATGAGTTGTATCACACTATTAAATCTTAGCTAAGGCACTTAACCAAATTTAATATTTTCTACATTATTTTGTATTGGTTTTATGTAGTAATACTTATCAATAAAAATAAAACACCATCCACCATACTACCTTGCATGATGAGTGATTAATAATTCAACGGTAACGTATATTGGTGCGTACAAACCCCAATATTATGCATAATAGCGCCTTACGGCTTAGTCTTGTTGCTACGCACCAATCCAAAATAAATTGGTTTGTTTTTGTTAATGTATCAATAGTTAATTTTCTACATAAATAACTAACAAAACCAGTTAATACGAGCGATTTATCGCGCTGTTCTTGTGACGTAGGAACAAGTGTATTAGTTAATGTAATATTCCTATTCTATGTATAATATAGTTTCGTTTCACTCAACAACTGCGCTACTACGTAGCTTGTGTTTAATTGGTTTTTTGAATATTAATGATAAAAGATCTAATACATTCAATATTTTATTAATTAGTCCATTCCTCATAGGGGATAGATTTTTGAATGTATAATCAATGGTTGATCCCTCTACAGGAACATTCAAAAATCTATCCCCTTAATATTTTATTAATGAATAGAACTCATAGTAAAAGCAGTTGATTTAAGTTGTTCACCAAAATTAAAAGCAGTCTTACTATTATCAACACTATCCATAAAATTAACACTTGCTAGTTCTTGATTATCTTTACCATGATCCATAGACGGTAGTTCTAATTCGTTAAAGTTACTTTTTCTATCATCAATTTTATTTTGTTTCATTTTTGCTTTAAAGCTGGCAATGGTTGATTCACGTTTATCAATTGCTGTTGGGTTATGTGAAACTGTTTCACTAACATTTTCAGTAACACCACCAGCAATAGTATTATTAACTAGTTCAACAATTGCTTTATTATCAAGACCATTAACACGTTTTGTAAATTCTAATTCACCAATCAATTGAGCCGCTTTTTTAACTTCACTAGCTTTGGTAGTTTTTCTTACTTTTTGTGCAATAACAGTAACTTGTTTTTTAAGTTCCTTATCATTCATAGTCAATTTAGAAAAATAATCAATTGCAGTATGAACACCATGTTGATCAATAAACTGTTGAACATTTTCTTCACCGTGTTTCTTTTTCAACTCGAACACAGCTTTAATTGTTTTTGCATCTTGTGCCACGTCACCGTATTTACATTTATCATTTTTAAAAAGTCCATCGTTAATAACATCAATGTCACTTAACAGTTCATCAATGAACGGTTGTAGTTCAGGGTATGACCTAGCATAACGGATCATACTTTCACGTGCTGTTGCATTGTCAGGGAAAATTAAAACAACTGGTTTAGTTTGAGTTGTTCTTAATGCACCACGACCAATATTTTGCACTTGAGCACTAATAGTAACCTGTGAATTAAGTTCATTCATTTTTACAGCGTAAAGTTCATTTAAAAAGCTACCAGTGTTGTTATCAATTTTATTTAATCCATAGTTAAGCATTACGTTATTGTGCATTAAATCGTTTCTACCACGAGTAATAGTAGAAACGACATCAAACGGACTGTTAATAGCATTGAACGCATTATCCGCCACACGGCTATTTTTACTAATCATTACACTATCAACCATAGAGCCTAGACCGTTAATGTATTCTGACACCAGACCGTAACCATTTTTACCACTTTCACTAGTAGCTTTAGCAATGGTAAACTTATTTTCACCAGCTATTGAAGCAATCTTAATCATAGGCTTACCGTCTGCACCATAGAGAAACTTTTTACCGCGTTTTTCACTATCGTATGTAAGCATAGTGTAGTCGTATTTAAGCCCCTCTCTTAACCATGTAGCAACTGCTGTATTATCCGTTTTAATATTCTCAGACAGTGCATAAACGTTTTTAAAATTGTTCAAAATATTCTGAGACAATTTAGAAAACTGATCAATACTGTGTAAACCATCTTTATTTTTAACAACTCTAAAGTAGTGATCGTTGTTAGATTCTCTTTCAATAACGTTAGCAACTTGTTTAATAGCTGCGGTAAACTTACTGTTAGTGCTGTTCTCGGTTTGAATCATTTTGATTAACTGATCAAACTGTTGAGCTTTACCATTAATTTTAAAAAATGTTTCATTTTCCTTAGATACAACCTCGGTTTTGAAACAGGCTTTAACTAATTCAACCTCTGTCAATGAATGCTTTTCAAAAGGCTTGTTAACTAGGTAAGGAGTAGTGTCATCATCCATTACTAGTAAATCTTTGTTGTTGGCGGTAAATGAAAAATCAATAAATCTAATAGCAACGTTAGTAACAAAGATACATGCACCAGTTGAGTTATCATTTTTAAGTTCATTTACAACGTTCTCGAACATTGAACCGACTGTTACACCACGATCTAAATCTTTAGATGAAACTTGTTTAATACGAGTTAACAATTTTTCTAATTTTTCTAATTTAGCTTTAGCTTTAGCTTTACCACACGTTACAGCTTTCTTTTTACCAGCATTAATATACTTTTGAATCTCTGCTTCAAGTTCTAATGCACGTTCTGTTAACGTTTCAATTGAGTGAACACCGAACACTACAAAACCACCATCAAGCATAGTCTTAATAGTTTCTTTTAGCATTAACGTAGATTTGCCTACACCCACGCCACCGTCAATTAATTGTAATTTTTCACGTTGGGTTTTTTCTACATAAATATTACTGTTAGTTACATGGTTAACTAGTGTGTTTTGAAGAGAGCTTATAACTACCTTGGTCGGGGCGATAAGCTCTTTTTTAATGCCTGTAGAAAATGGGACCTCCATTGTTTGAATATTTTTGTTTAAATTTTTCATCTGTTTACCTATTATTATTTTTAATTTATTATCCTCCCTTATCGGGTAATTTGTTTTTAATGGTGGTCACTGTAGATTCTATTTTCACAGTGAACACTGTAGCGAAAAATAGATAAGCTTCAAAAACAAACGCTTCATTCAAAATCCAATTGAAACACCTGAAACCGCAACTTTCATTTTTGTCATTTTTTCACCATTACACACATATTTAGAAAACTGTTTATTTTTTGAGCGGTAAAATAGATAAGTTATGAAAACAAAGCTTAGAAAAACGTGTAAAATCGGGTGTTATTTTGAATCAATATTGAAAACACGCCTAAAACACACCTTAAGCGCACTGTGTGTGTGTTTAGTGAAAATGAATAGAGGTATAGCTACTTACACCGTTCGTTAGACAGCGTTGTATTGAGAATGGTTAAAATCAAAATGTTATTTTTTCATTGTCAAACGTAGTAAAACCATTATTCAAGTTGGTGATAAAATTGTGCTGAAACGCCTGTTTTCATACGTTAAGTATGCTTAAACGGGCTATTTTTGTATAGTTAATTTATTATTACGATTGTAGAATTCAAAAATTGGACACAAAAAAACCCCACAGTGACTTACTTCTGCGAGGTTTTAAATAATATTATCAATGTATTGACTACATAAGAAAATGATAATATTGACACCTATCATTTTTTTAAAGACCCTTAACGATGTATAAGGAGAAAACATAAAATGATAAGTCGGTTTTTCACATGACAGTGAACCATAACAAACTGAAAAATATTTTTAAACTACTTGTTTTGTATCTAATTTTTTACATTTTTAACTGATCTAATCATAATGAATTAATTTTCTATACAATAACCAATAAATCAGTTAAAAATGTAAAATGGTAAGTTTTTGGTTTATCTTACCATTATACATTTTACCTAAATGGTATGAACAAAAATGCAAACGTTTATTCATAATATTATTTATGCATAAAAATTATGGTTCATTGCCATGAGGAGCTGTTCTTGATAATACCTTTTTAGACCCGACTGAATAGAACACCGACCCACCATGTAATTTTGGTAATTTTAATTCCTCATCGTTAATTTTGTGTATGAATGCCAACAGTTTATCCTTTATTGTATTCTTATCTAAAGTGTTGATTACATGGTTCTCATACGGTGTCAAAAAGTCACCAACATTATAAAAAGTTCCATCTGACTTCTTGAAAATTAGCATCTCAGCCATAAAAGCATTTAGTAGAGAATCCAGTTTATAATATAAAGTATATTTTACTAAATCTTCCCATCTTCGATCAAAATCGATAAGACTTTCAATTATTTCTAACTTACCATCAATCATTTTCGTTTACCTTTAGAAAATTGTGCATCCAAGAATAAAAATAAGTGTTCTAGTAACTCATACTTCGGAGTTCGTGGTGTGATCTCTATTTTAAGACACGTATAATCAAATCTAAGCCCATAACGATGTATTATAAGTGTTGCAATAGCCTGTTTTGAATAATCCTCTGCATACTGATCATAAGCATTATTTAGTAAATCATGGTTAGTTTTATTTAGTGTGTGCCATCGTAATTTAGTGTTAGTGCTATTCATATACATTATTTTTCACCGTTAGTCAGATCCATTAATAGTTCTGAAAGATGACAAGCGCTGAAATTCATTGGTGTATGATTACCGTAATGCGTCAAATATTGATCACAAACGTAGTTAACGGTTAACTTTGAATCTAGTCCAATTAAAATAAGCTTTATAGCTGCCTTTGCTTCATCATCGCTTAGAAGATCGTGCTGAAAATAGGTGAATACTTTATTTTTGATATATTGTAGTTTGCCTTTATTATTGTTCATTATGCTTTACCTATATTTTGAATTCTTTCTCCCACTTTTTCATTTAATATGTGTAACTTCTGTTTTAATACTTGCCTTTGTTCAGTAATGTATTGTTCTGTAATAAAAGTTTGCTTATTCTTCTCAATCTCGCCTTGTAAGAACTCGTATATAACCTTTAATTTTTCGTTATAGTTCATGGTTTTACCTATAATTTTTTAATGATTGCTGACAGTTCATCTTTGTATGATTCCAGTTCTTTTATCAGCACTTCTGTTCTTGATAGCTTGTCTTTGAGCATTGTTTTATAATCTGCCAGTAATCTATTTAATTCTGTGTTGTTGCTTGTTTTATCTTCCATAATATTAACCGTTTACAACCTAAAAAATGGTTCGCTTTTCTTCTCATTCACCAGTGTTTTAGAATTTTCATTTTCAACTTCTTTAGATTTTGTTTTCTGTGCTCTGCGCTTATCTACCAGCTTTGAAAGTTTGTTTTTAGCTTTTTTCAATTCTTCATCTACAGCTTTGTGATCGTATGTAGATGATTCAAAAATTGTGTGAAACTCGTCTAATTTTTTGTCTAAAATACGTTTTACTGCACGTTGAAAAATAGGTGTAATTTTCTGTAATTTTTGTTCAAACTTTTCTATATCATTGGTTACTGTTGCCATTATTCTTCACCATTTATTAATTTTTGTTCTAGTTGCTCGACCATGATTAAAGTTCCCTCTAGTTCATTTTTAACCCGACTAAAATCTTCTAATTCATGTTTTACAGACTCTAAAATCTTTGATTGTTCTTCTAGAACCGTGTCACGAACTTTTTCTAAGAACGTTTTGCGAGTCTTTTGTATAAAGTCCTCAGAATTACCGCTGAACAGTTGTTCAACTTCTAACAACTCTTCTTTAACCAATGGTTCTATTTGTTCAATATTCATGTTCCTTACCTTTATTAAAGTGAACGATAACGTTCTAATTCTGCGCGAATAATTAAATGTAAATAATTCGTTCTATTAACAAAGCTATTTTCACTCACAATCGTATCTAATTGTTCTAATTCATCTTCAGTCAGTGCTAATTTAAAGAACGTTTTCTTTACTACGTTATTATTGTGACGTTTCTTTGCTACTGGTTTTACTGTTACTACATCCTGATCATCTATAATCATTATTCATTACCTTTTTCATTAATTCTGTTTGGAACAGTCTCTAAAACTGCTCATCTATAAGAATATTTATGTAAGTTTTTTAGAACAGTTCACTAACAGTCTCGGAACAGTTCGCCCAAAATAAAAGTCTATAAATATAGTTATAGAGACTGTTTCAAAGCATTAATGAACAGTCGGTAACGAATTAACAAACATACGTAGACTGTTATGAACAGTTGGCAAGACAGGTAAAAAAATGAAAAGAATTAAAAAAAATAATCAAGAAGAAAAGAATTTAAATGTAGTATCAATTGGTGAACGTTCACTAATGCTCTATTCAATAGCTCAACACTGTTATAATAAAATCAAAACACGCGATAGTGAACAATTTACTCATGTTTTACAACAACACGCGAAGCGTTCACCCGAATACAAAAATAAGGTGAACAACTATACGCTGAACGAATATACAAAATTAAATGAAGAATTATTGAATGTTGAACCAGTGGTAAGCATTGACGGGAACATGTTTGTAAAAGTTGAGTTGTCAGATCAAGAAACGGTTTCTTTTATAATCCCTAGTAATACTAAATTAACTAAACAATTAGTATTAGAATCAATCGTCCATGCAATTGCTGAAAAAGCTAGTTATTATGCGTCAAGCGGTGCAATTTTACCCAAACGTTCAGCAATACTAAATTCAAAATTGCCTATTTTCTTGTATAATATCAAAAGCTTTACTGTCACTACGAACAAAAATTGCTTTACCGTGAACAACATTCAACTTGAAACTCCTCAAGATGTAGTAAACGCAGACGATTATTTTATTCACGATAATAAAGATGGTTGTAAGACCCTTACCGATAATGCAGCAAGTATGAATGATTTAGGCTTTATCTAACACAATATTAAAAACTCTCCCTCCAAATTGTAAAAAGAGTTTAAAAGCTGGTGGAACTATTTAATTATAGTCCACCAGCTTTTTTAATGCCTGTTAGAAAGGATTTAGTAAGGATTGTTGTTCATTCGTCTAACGTTTGAATCAAAATTATGCACTGTCGGTAATGATGCAATGATGGTTTGATTGTTGTTAACATTATTAATATTACTAAAGTTATTATTTGCACCGTTACCAGCAACGTTACCACCCTCAGTAGCCTTTTTAGCAGCCTTTGTATAGTTGTCCTTGCTCATTGGTATATCTTGAATCTTAAATACTGCCCCAATCTCTTTACGAATCCCTGAACGACCATTATTAACGGGTGAAATGCTATCTTTTGGAACCGTATTTTTAGAATTTACATCACTGTTTGATTTATCATCCCCAAACAGATCGAATGATGATAAATCAAGATTAAAATCTGGTAACTTAAAATCTTTAAAGTAGTTTTTAACATCTTGAATCATTACATCAAAGGATTTTGATAATTCATCCATTATGATCGTGAACGTGTCAGTCAACATTGAACCGATGGTATATATTGGGTTCAATTTTGCTAAATTGGTCATTACGTCCTCTGTTGAACCTGTAAAAACACTATCAACAAAATCTACAATAGTATTAAATGGTGTTGATAATACATCGAAAAATCGTCCTGTTGATTCCTTGATTTTATCCGTTACACCTTGTAGTTCATCTTTGCCGAATAATCCAAAAGTTATAAAATCAAGCATACCACCAGCAGCGGTAAAAACTGCTTCTTTCATGTTACCGCTCTTTTTAAACTCGTTGAACCCGTCCATAACACCATTAACCAATGATCCAACTAACATAGCTGGGAGTGCTAAACGTGACAATAATCTAGGAATACTTTTACCAATGCTTTTAAACGTTTTACCAAGAACGTTTTTCAAACCACTTAACAACTTTTTAGGATTGAATATACCTTTAAATATTCCCCCAAGAATTGATCCACCGTCCGAATCATTCTTTTTCAACTGTGCATTTTTTGATTGAAAATTGTTTAACGAATCTAGTAATTTATCATTAAATACTTCCGACTCTCTGCGCCTTTCTTCTAATCCATTTACCAACGGTTCTAACTGCTTGCTGATCGTGCGTAACTGTTCATTTATTCTACCGTCACTATCAATTGGCACTTGAACAGGTTCTTGTGAATCTTGTTGAAAGTGGCTTTTACTTAGATTAATAATGTTCTCGTTAATATCGATCAACTCGTAATTAAGATCCTCAAGCAAGTCTTGAATAACAGTTGTATCTAATTTAGGTAAATCTTGTAAACTATACGACTGTTCATTATTTACACTAACTTGGATTGGTTCTTGAGAATCGTTCTCATTAGATGCATTATTACTAAATGATAAACCATCATTAATTGAAACTAGCTGATCGTGTATTGATAATAACTCATTGTTATTGTTGCTGTTTTTTCCACTTTTTGAATTTTCATTGCTGGTGGTTTCATTGTTAATAACAGTGTTTTGAGCATTTTCACGATTGGCTAATTCTTCTAATAGTGCATCTTTCTTTTTTGTCGCTTGTTCTTGTTGTGCTAACAGTTCGAATAATTGATTCTCTGAACCCTCTTGTAACGAGTATTTTTGTTCACGCTTTTCATTCATTTTATCTGTGATCTTGTTACCAAAATAAGCCATACCCATTGATAATAAAGGACTGTCGTTTAATCCTGCTAGGACTGCCCCAATATCACCAAAATTGTTAGATACACTAGAAACGAATGATGTAAAACGATTGCTGTTAGCTTTAATAGATTGTTCTGTAGTATCCACAAACTTTTGTAATTGAAGCTTTTGTTCATCGTCTTGAATATTTTTAGATAGTTCGCGCAATACGTCCAACTGCTTTAAATTATCGCGCTGTTCAGACTTTGTTTGTTTACGTGCATCTACATTAATTTCTTCCAATTGTTCAAACAATTTTGAAGTCTCATTACTCATAGATTGACGCATACTGTCTGTAAACTGTCTGATCTCTAAACGATTATCCGTAAATTGTGTTTCATTTTTGGATCTAGAATTATTTTTTGCTAATTGCTTAATTGTATTTTCTAGATTTTTTGATGCATTGATGGATTCATTATGCTGTTTTTGAGCAACTTGTAATCGTTGCTGTTCTTCTGGTGTTAAATCAAGATTTAAGTTGCTCATATTGCGGATTTATTTTATTGAATGTCACAATATTTATAAAAAACTTACATAAATATTATTGTAAGGGGAGCAATAACAATTTTGGTCACGGCCTGTCGATTTTAATCGATGGTGAATAATGCTAGGTAACTACACCTAACACCATTATTCACAATTGACTGAATTATGTAGATTATAATTCGTTATTGTTACACAAGAAAACACACCATATTGATTTATGGTGTGTTTTTTGCATTTACGTATCAATATAAAATCTCATCATCTTGAAATGCTGTAAGGGCGTTATATGAACTATCTTGTGATTTATATAACAAAGCTAAACTATCAAACTTTTGTTGCTCATGTTCTTTATGGGGGAGGTAAAGTTCAACCACAAAGCCAGTTTTATAATGAATTTTCGCTTTCGCAGATCTTTTGACTTTCGTCAGTTCAATTTTGTCGATAAATCTTTTCAAAGTCTCATTATATAAAACTCTATTTCTTTCATCTGTAAAGTCTAATTTATTTATATCTTTTATAGAGTTAAGCACAAGATCAAAATCAGAATTTCTTCTGAAAATTAGCAACTTTGATTCAATGTTTTTTATATCTTCATTTATAGTTTGTCTTTGCCTTGATAATGCTAAAACCGTTTTTCTAGTTTCATCTATTGATTCAAGGTCATCAACTTCAATATAAGACTGCATTAAATTGTCGTAGTAATTTTTATTCTTTGTAATCTTTTTCTTATCATCTAATTTAGCATTTAGCTTTTGTTCTAGTTCAATTATTAAATCATTGTCGGTTGTATCTTTTAATAGCTCTCTAAAGTCATAATTCCCAAAGTAGTTTATGAAATTAGGTAAAATAACTTTTTCATAATTTATTGAACCGTTTTTACATTTTTCGTTTATGTTCTTAGGCTGACTCATACTGGCGCATCGTAAAAATGTATGTTTATCAGATTGTTTAAAGTAGCCGTAATTGCTACCACAGCAAGAACATTTTGTAAGGCCAGAAAATATGTTTACAACTTTTCTTATATTTCGCTTCCCCTCGAACATATTCTGAACAAGATCAAAGTTTTCCTTTGAAACAATTGCAGGGTAGTAGTCTTCTATAATTTCACCTGTAGAAATCCGCTTTCGTGTTGAAGTGTAATCGTTCTTAAAAATCTCATAAGCACCGTATACACCACGGTGTTTTAAAATATCAGTTACACGTGTTGTGTTCAGTGAATTTTTATTTTTACCTTTATTACCAGCCAACTTAATATCTCTTTCGTTAAAATAACGAGTTATAGAGTGTAGACCCATTCCCTCAAGTCTTAATTTAAAGATTAATTCTACATGCTTTACTTGATCTGGTAATAAAGTGAACTTGTTATTCTCATAGGTTAACCAAAAAGGCATATGAGAATTTTTTACAGCAATTCCATTAGCTATTTTTTCTCGTTTTCTAGCAAATGTGTCACGCAATCTTACTGATTTCTGTTCACTCTCCATAAACGCAAGATGTAAGCCCGCTGTAACTAGAAGATCTGCACCTATTTCATTTGATGATGAATCATCAAAAATAATATTGTATTTTACTATCGCAATTTTGATACCAGCATCGAAAATCCGCTGAATTAGCTTTCGACTTTCGCTAATTTTTTGTCTGGATAGTCTATCTAACGCTTCTAAAACTAATAAAGAGCCTTGTTCAATTTTGCCGTTTTCAGCATCAATAATAAACTTGCCTAACTCTCCATCTAATATATTTGATCCGTCATAAGCCGAAACACCACTATCATTAATTATTTTGGATTGGACATACTGAATATCACTTTTATTACTGGCATTTACTCCGTCTAAAAACCTAGTGATAAAGTCCTCTTGTCTGTTGAGTCCTTCACCTGTAATTTGTGCTTTTGATGAAATACGAGTGTAAAAATATGCTGGTTTTATATTCATGTCGATAGCTTTTATAGTTTCCTGAACTTAATGATACTTCAGAAAAAACTGAAAATATACTTTTATCAGAACTACCATCGTAGTTCCAGACATAACCTCATTCCTTATCATTTTATTATT
>TARA_B110000211_G_scaffold220376_1_pt1 | contig 12329 bp, 8 predicted proteins | sample TARA_B110000211 | Tara Oceans TARA_B110000211 (sample SAMEA4397516) | marine metagenome | biome: Polar Biome; feature: [DCM] deep chlorophyll maximum layer (ENVO:01000326); material: water (ENVO:00002006), including particulate matter (ENVO:01000060) such as... | depth 30 m
GTCTGCTTGCATTTCTATTACTTTACCTTCTGGGGTAATAACCCGCGCAAAGTCGATTTGTTTTTCTTGGTAATGCGAATTAAATTGACTAATCATTTTTGAATAGTCTTTTACGGCACTTTCATCTGCAATATAAATGGCATTATAAAAGTGACTTTTTTCAAACCCCTTATCATCAACAATAACATCGCCTCGGCGGCTTAGTATCACCGCGCTACTACTAAATTGTTTAGTCGCTAACGCGCGTTTTTCAAGTAGATCTTCTACAGACGGACCAATACTGGCCGTTTGTGAAAAAGCAGGTAAAGCCAAAAATATGAAGCTAATAATGATTGTAATAATACCGCGAAACAGCATGCTGATTTCCTTATTCTAAATACCGGTTAAGTGCTTAACAGGTTGAATTTTATACTGCTAGCTTACCTAGTTTTTGAAGATAACTAAAGTATTGTTTTTCTAGAATAATGTTTGAATTTTTTAGAAAGGTATACCTACTAGTGAACGCTTAGAGTTAGCTTCGGCTAGTAGGTATAATTTATGCTATTTAATTAGTGTTTTGCTTTTCTTTTCATGCTGATAAGCATTAATAAAGCTAATACTAATATAGCTACTGTGCTTGGCTCTGGCACGGCAACTTGATTACCTAATTGAGCACTAGTTCCTCGTGATGATATATCATCATGTGAAAAACCTAAGTCTAGTACATCGACATTTGCTAATGAAAATTCCGCTAAACCACTGCCAACAACCGTAAAGTCAATTGACGCAAGTAAGAAGCTACTTAAGCCAAATTGTACGGTGTCAATATCAAATGCATAAGTTGTTTCGCTGATGGTAAATGGTTGGCCCATGGTGTAGCTATCAACTCTATCGCTAGGAAAAAAAGCATCTATATCAAGCTTGTCACCAAAGGTAACTTGTTCAAAATCTAGCAAACCTTCTGCGAAAATAAAATCAAAGGTAAATTCCGTCACAAAAGTTTGAAACCCGAAGTCATCTTCTAGTTCAGAGATATAAATATTCGCGGTTAATGTGTCGTTTATACCATAGTTTTTGTCTTCTACATCGATGGTAATAAGTGAAGCGTTGGCGGTTATAGCAGCACACCAAAAGCTTAGTAGTATCAGTAATTTTTTCATGTTTATTCCTATTATAAATTTATTATTGTTATTTCAACTGTTACTACATCGCACAGCGATTGCGAGTACAGTTTTGCATAAGCGTACGTGCATCAAGCGTATTTACTTGGCCGTCGTTATTAAAGTCGTAACTTAAATCAAAGTTTTCGCCCGCTCTTAGCATGCTGATAAACGCTCTAACATCAGCGATATCAATATCGGCATCGTTGTCAAAGTCACCAATTAACACTTCAGGTGTGTTAAAGGTTAGTGAGACAATAACTGGATCATGATCTGAGGCACGATAAGCGTCACTGCCGTAATACGACACTAACTGAGTTGCTGATTTATTTTCAATATTGTAATCAAAAACGACAGGTTCATCGGCGTTAATATGCCACTCGTCAACTGAATCAACAAAAGCCGCTAAGCTGCTTGAAGCTAGGGCATGATCTAAGTAACCACTTTCACCACCAAAAGTATAAGAATAAGCGCTTAGGCCTACCTTTTCAGCAATAAGGTTATGATAGCCACTAGCGGTAATAGCGCGAATTGGGTCTTCCATGCCATACGCATTAAGGTCTCCAATAATGAGCATATTATCGGTATCTGATTGCGTTGGCTTTGAAGCTAACCAAGATACAAGTTTATTGGCAGCTTGAGTACGTAGCTCATTCCAACATGCTTGTCCGTCATTTTGATCAGCATTTGCACCTGAAGCACTGCCACAGCTACCTTTTGATTTAAAATGATTTACAGCAACAGTAAATGCTTCACCGCTAGTGTTAGAGGTAAACGATTGTACTAAAGGCTGACGATTACCAAAATCAAATGGTGCTTCGTTTGTTGTTACTGCATTACCAGCAAGAGTTACCGTACCAGGCTTGTAAAGTAAACCAACGGTAATAGCATCAGTACCTAGTTCTGTGGCATCAATACTTATATATTGATAAGTATTTGCACCGACAACGCTATTGAGTTTATCGGTTAAGTCGGCAATAGCAGATAACTCATCAAAGCCATCGTTTTCTATTTCCATTAAGCCAACAACATCAGCATTAATTTCAGCTAGAGCGGCAACTATTTTGTCACTTTGGCGTGTAAACTCTTCAAGGTTGTCAGCGCCACGTGCGGTTGGAAATCCGCCACCTTGGCCGTCACCATTAAAGTAATTCAGCACGTTAAAGCTTGCGACTTTAACTTCACTTGTAGAACCAATAGTTGGAGATGCTAAACGCTGGTTATTACCAAGGAAAGTTGGCTCTTGCGTTGGTAGAACACGATATTCATTGAAACTGTAATCTAAAATACCGGTAATATTATCAACCGCATCGCCTAAGCGAACGCCATTATTGTAGCTAAGTCCCGAGTTTGGAAATGGTATAAACTCTGGGTTTTGGCTATTGTTTTGATCATCTAGGACAATAACATTTCGCGTATTTCTCTCGGCTAATGCTAGCGCTTGACTTGAGTTAGGTTGATAAATATTAGTTGGGATCAGTAAGCGACCCTTTGATAAGCTCAGTTGACCATATCTTGCTAAACTAAAGGTATCGGTTACATGTAGTTTCTGCTCAAAAGTAACTTTCATCCCTTCTAATGATTCCCAAGTATTTAAACTATCAACCGGCATAATTACATTCGTTGCTGCGATAGTATCGCCTACTCCACACTCAACAACATTTTCGCTAAGCGTTAACTGTGTACGATTATAAAACTCTTTAACGTCACCTTTAACACGTACTTGCGAACCTAAAGTTGGCGCTTCGCCTTGACCATTTAAATAAACAAAAAGTGCTTCTGAAGTTTCAGGGTCTGCATCGTTATCTTGCGCTTCTTCTTGAACAAAAAAGCCAGATAAACTATCAACAACTGAAGTTACTACACCTTCCACAACTTTGTTTTGCTCTACCATAGGAGAAGCATCGCCGTTGCCTTGAATTGCACTGATCAGCTCAGCACTGTCGCCACACATACCGATTAGCGACGGTTCTTCAGGTTCTGGATCAGGACCTGGATCAACCACTGTGCCATCAAAGCTGTGTGAGCCTAAAAAGCTAAAAGTGTTTGACGGATAGCTGTCCCATTCATTGGCAACAACGAATGCATCGCTAACATTTTTATCACCGCTGGCAATCGACGATTTTCTAACCAAGGTAGTATTAGACGCCCAACTTGTTCTTTCGTCTTTAACGCCAAAAGAGTCAACGAGTTCGCCATCTTTTACTAGTTCAAAATAGTCATCGCCATTAAAGTTAACTGCACTAACCGCTATATCTATTAAAGGTTTTAGAGCGCTGTCTGCTGTTACTTGTGTTGAACCAAGCACTACAACGTCATTCGCTAATACTACACCCGATAGATCTGTTGTTACTGTTGGTTCAGTATTGCCGTTAGCATAAAGTTTTAATTGGTAGCCGGTTAATGAAACACTGGTATCGGTTGGGTTAAAAATTTCAACCGCTTTGTTGTAGCTACTGCCTTCAACATACTCAGAAATAAACAAAGCTGAGCTGCTTGATGGTGGTGTAGGGTCTACCGGATCAACAGGGTCTGGATCAACCGGGTCAACTGGGTCTACAGGCGTAGGGTCAATCGGATCTACCGGTGTTGTTCCATCACAGGCATTAGTAAATACTTGTGTTACCCATTCAGGGTGATCAATAAACGGGTTACGGTTCCCTTGGAATTCATAAATACGGTTGTTACGTTCTTGCTCGTAGCTGTCAACAGGGTCAGCAACATGCCAAGCAAGTAAAGCACATAATTTACCTAAACGAGGCTGACCTGTGCTGGTTAGCATATCAACTAAGGTTAAATCAGGTGTTTGTGGATCAGCACCTTCATAGCGTACATCCATATAAAAGGTCATACGGGCAACATCACCTTTTACCGCATCACGTGGCTCAAATGAGTTACCATCGACGCGATTTTGTGGTGCTTCTGATAAGGCATTGTCGCTGTAATCAAAATCTAAATTACCACGCGATGAATTAACTGAAATATCGGTAGGTCTTAAATGATGAATATCGGTATACGCTGAAGCACTTGAACTTGGGAAGCCATGACTTTTTGCCCAAACATGCTCGCGATTCCAGTTATCTGGATTAGAAGATTGTGAACCACTACCGTTTGAGAATTTAGCTAATGAAAGGCCTCGGTATAATAAAATAACATTATCGCTGTTCAGCGGATCTTCATCAGTTTTCGTCAATGCAGTCCAAACTTCAGAGTAACTCAGTACGTTATGATTTATGGTAATGGCACCATTAATTGCATTGCGAAAATCTGTTGCTGATGCTTGGTTAGCTTGCAATGCGTGTACATCGGCATAGTAAATAGCGTCATCAAAATCACTTGCTGATGCCACTTTACTTAAATCAGGGCAATTAAAACATGCGTTTGTAATAGTATCTGTAACTGGTGGCTCAACAGGTGGATCAATGGGTGGGTCAATTGGCGGTTCAACGTTACCGCTGTTACCCGAAACCATTACGTTATCAAAAGAAATATACTCAGAACCGGCATTGTTTTTCATGCTAATACGAATAACTAATGAATTGCCTGCGGCAATTGCTGCTGTCACTGTTTCACTGGTAAAATCATCAATTAAGGTATTTGAAGCACTGCCCTTACCTTGCCAATTCTCTACAGTAACAAATGCACCACCGTCGATAGCATAAGCAACATCTAAAAAATCTGTCCCTTCATGGTTACCATTTTCTGCGGCATTTACCGACAAGCTAACATCAGAAAAGCGACTAATATCGATAGCTTCAGACAACCACATCGCTGCGCCATCAAGATCTCTACCTTCAAACTTGCCATTATTAACTTTAAACCAATCTGAAGTCGCGGTAAGTCCTGCTGAACTTACATCAATTGACCATTTGGTTACATTCGTTAAATCAATTTGGTTGAAAACTGCTCCTTTACCATCAATGGCTGCAGCGTCGAAGTTTTCACTCCATATTTCCTCTGCGTTAACCAAAGTTGATGCTAATACACTCCCGGTAAAAATAGTAAAAACTATCGAACTAGCGAAGCCTGACCTAACGCTGTTGAGTTTTCTCGGTAAAAAAATAGCCACCACACATTCTCCTAATATTATTATTATTCAAAATCACCTGACCTTATTTTGCCTTATTAATGTTAAATTATTGTTACAACAAAATGAAGGTTTTTTAATCGCTGACCACTTGGTAAGTAAATAAATACATTATTTTCTCATTACTAACAGTAAGTTAGCTCTATATTTATTTTTATGATAATTGAGGTAATATTAGAGTATTGCATCTAAATAATCATAAACTCTTGATAAAATGAAAAATTTTTTATTTATCCAATGAAATAAAAATAGTAAATGTTTTAGATAAATATAAATAAATAACAACAATGAAGAGATATGTAATGTGGGGGCTAAAATTAGAGGGTTAAAAAAAGCGATTAATTACAGTGTAATTAACCGCTAGTATTCTGATTAAAATTATCGATATTATTTCAGTAACGTAACCAATTCAGCTAAGTCTTTCACCACATGATCAGGATTTTTAGCTAACGGATAAAGTGCTTTACCCGGGCGAGCAATAAAGGTGGTTTGTAGGCCAGCTTCTTTGGCGCCAGCAACATCCCAACCATGAGCGGCTACCATCATAGCTTCATTCGCTTTAATATTAAGTTTTTTAAGTACCCATTCGTAAGCGCGTAAGTCGGGCTTATAAATTTTTATATCTTCAATACTGTAACGCTCGTCAAAGTAAGAGGTTAACCCTGCACTTTCGAACTGTGCTTTAACGCCTTTATTTGAAGAGTTAGTTAAGCTAACCAACTTGTAACCTTGCGCTTTAAGTTGCGCTAAGCCTGCTTTTACATCGCTATGTGGTGGCAAGGTTAAAAGTGGCGTTACTATTGCGGTTTTTGCTTGCTCAGAAGTGATTTCAATATTGTTGTTTTGTGCCACCATTAATAATGAAGCCACGCCAATTTGGCCAAAGTCGTGGTAATCGTTCATCACAGTAGAAACCAGCGAATGATGCAACATGGTAGAAAACCAAAGTGGCAATAAATCTTCGCGACCACCTAAAGCTTGGCCAATAGACGTTCGCATTGATGTTAGATCAAGTAAGGTTTCGTTAACATCAAAAATAAGTACTTTAGGTTTGCTTGGTGCTTCGTTCGCCATAACAGCTCCAGATAAAAGGCTCGTACCCACTAAAAGTGCGAGGGTAATTTTTTTTAGTGATTGTAAAACTGACATTAATTTTTTTCCGTTTGTAGGGCGTTGAGTACAGCTTCAGGCTCTGCACGTAAAGTATAGTCTTCGCTGATGAATGCGTAAGTAATAATACCATCTTGATTAATAACATAAGTTGCAGGCAAAGGTAGTTTGAAACTCTTATCGCCGTAGTAACTTTCAAAGTCGATACCAAAACCCGTGTATAAGCTTTGAATGCGCTCATCTAAAGTAAATAACAAACCAAATTGATTCGCCACGGTATTGCTCACATCGGAAAGTACATCAAACTCAAGCTCATTTTTTTGTGCTGTTGATAGTGACTCGTCAGGTAACTGCGGTGATACGGCAACTAACTGCGCATTATGTGCTTTAAATTTTGGTAAATAATCGTTCAGTGCTTTTAGCTCTAAATTACAATATGGACACCAACCGCCACGATAAAAGCTGATAATTACTGGTCCTTTTGCCAGTAAATCAGTTAACGCTACGGTATCGCCACAATGATTTGCTAGGCTAAAATTTGCAACCTTTTGGCCTACTTGTAAGGCATTATCTCTAACATGTTGGGCAATAAGCTCTTCGTTAGTTGTATTCATTAATGCTAAAACGTCAGCCGGTAACTTCGCTTCTTTTTGAACATTATATGCGTCAATTTGTGCTTTTAAACTCATAATAAAAACCTCGTTAATCAAACTATACTTCATTATAGTGTTTTACTTATTTAAATAAACATTGCAAAAGTGAAAGCATCATTCGAAAATATTAAACATTGAAAAACAAATGTTGGTGTTGTGATGTATAACTTAAGCGATTTAGAAACCTTTATTGCTGTGGTGGAAAATAAAGGTGTTTTAGCTGCTGCGCGCGAACAACGATTATCGCCTGCCACCGTGAGTCATAGATTAAGTAAACTTGAACGAGAACTTTCAACTGTTTTAGTATTTAGAGATAGTCGTAGAATACGTTTATCTCCAGCTGGAGAAGTTTTTTATACGCGAGTTGGCGCTATTATAGAGGCTTTACACGATGCAGAGCACAGTATTGGTGCCCGTAGTTCATCGGTAAATGGCTTGCTCAGAGTTACTATGCCGCCTTGGGTGTTTTCTAAATATGTAATGCCTAAGCTCACCCAATTTGAAGATACTTACCCTGAACTCAAGCTCGATTTTCTTATTAACGACCACTTTGTTAATGTTGTTGATGATGCGCAAGATGTGGCGATAAGGGTTGGGCAATTAAATGACTCAGGTTTATTATCTCGAAAATTAGTAAATAACAGCCGTGTACTGTGTGCTGCACCAAGTTATATCGAAAAACATGGCATGCCAGCTAACTTAACTGAACTTGCTGAACATAATTGGGTTTGTTTACCTTGGCAAAGGCAATTAAAGCTGTTTGATGAAAAAGGCAAAATACAAAACTTTAACGCTAAAACCCGCTTTACGATTTCAAATTCAGACAATATGACGCAAGCCGCTATCGCCGGACATGGTATCGCGATTAAGTCACGAATAGCGATTAATGATGAACTCGCTGACGGCACTTTAGTTGAAGTAATGCCTAAGGTAATGGCCAAAAGTGATGCACCCGTATGGTTTTTGCGACCACAAAATAGCTTAACCACCCGTAAAACTGACGTGTTTTATGACTTTATGAAATCGCTGTTTATTGATTGCTAGTTATGTATTACTAACTGTCGATTACTAATTGCCGAATGCTAAGCACTTATTTTCAGCTTGGCTTTAAACATAAAAGTAACTTTACTTAGCCGCTGCTTTTTTCCAAGCTGTTTTCTTTTTTGTTTTCGATTTTCGCTTAAAAGCTACTTTTGGCAGATGAGCAAAAGATTGTTGCTCTGATTGGCGGATCATCTCGGTGATTGTCGATGTTAAGGGAGTAATTAAATGTTCGTAACGACTTTTTTTCTCACTAATATTGGTCAGCGTTGCTTCCCAATGCGCGGTCATATCTGGCATGGTAGCAGCAATAGGTAAGGCATTAATTAGTGATGTGCCCACTACAGTTGCATGAATATTTTTAGCTTTACGCTCTAAGTACCCACGTTTAAAAAGCAAATCAATAATGCCGGCACGGGTTGCCTCTGTGCCTAAACCATCGGTATCTTTTAACAATTTTTTTATTTCGTTATCGCTTACAAATCGAGCAATACCGGTCATGGCGCTCAATAAACTAGCATCGGTAAAGTGTTTGGGGGCTTGGGTCATGCGGCTAATTAATTCACCATGAGTACAATGTATTTTTTCACCCGCGACTAATTTTGGTAATAATTGATTACTGAGTGTATCGTCATTATTTTGAGCCGAATTATCTGTGTTGGTGTCAGCCTGCTTAGTTTTAGTTCGCTGAAATAATACTTTCCAGCCTTGCGCTGTAGGTGTTTTGGCATTAGCTAAAAATTTTCCGCCAGCAATTAAAATTTCCACTCGACATTGGTTGTATTGATAAGCCGGATAAAACTGCGCTAAATACTGTCGCACAATCAGAAAATAAATTTTCTTTTCAAAAGGGTTTAAACTCAAATTATTGGCTGATTTTTCGGTCGGTATAATGGCATGATGCGCGGTAACTTTAGCACTGTTCCAAGCTTTACTTTTTAATGCGCTATTAGCACCTTGAGCAAATTTGCCATAGTTTTCATCGGCGCTGGCCAACATGGCAATAATACCTTTCGCTTGCGCATGATGCTCTTTCGGTAAATAACGACAATCTGAACGAGGATAGGTGATCAATTTATGCTTTTCATAGAGCGCCTGACATACATCTAAAACAAGCTTAGCATTTAAAGCATATATTTTGGCTGCGTCAATTTGTAATGACGATAAATTATAAGGTAAAGGCGCCGCTTGTTTTTTTTGTTGCTCATCAACCTTGCTGACCTCAGCAGCTTTATTTTCAATTCGACCAACAACATTTTCCGCTAACGCACGATTAAGTACACGCCCTTCCTCATCCATATGGGGTTGGCATGCCTCGCTTGGCTGCCACTTGGCAATAAACGCCTCTTGCTGATTAGTTAACAAATGCGCATGTACTTCATAAAAGTCTTTCGCAACAAAGTTGTCGATTTCTTGTTGGCGTCGAACTACTAAACCTAAAATAGGGGTTTGTACTCGCCCTACTGACAACACACTGTTAAAGCCTGCCTTTTGCCCTTGTAAAGTATAAGCACGAGTGAGGTTAATGCCGTACAACCAGTCTGCTCGAGAGCGCGCTAACGCTGAAATAGATAACGGCATAAACAGTTGATTACTTTGCATGTTATTTAGCGATCTTTTTACGGCTGGCAAATTTAAATCGCTGATCAGTAAACGTTGAATATTTTGCTTTTTCTTCGCCGGAACTTTTAAAAATTCGATCACTTCATCCACTAGCAACTGCCCTTCTCGATCAGGGTCGCCTGCATGGACAATTTCATCCGCTTGTTTAACGAGTTTACGCAACACGGTAAGTTGGGCACGCGTTTGTGCTTTGGGTTTTAACTGCCATTGCTCTGGAATAATCGGTAGATGGGCCATTTGCCACTTTTTAAACGCTGGGTCATAGTTTTCAGGATCAGCTTGCTCAAGAATATGTCCAATACACCAGCTCACCACATCACCGTTAGCAAGTGTGATATAACCTTGATTATTTTTTTGAGGTTTAGGCAAAGCTGCTGCTATGGCTCGCCCTAAGCTTGGTTTTTCTGCGATGTATAATTTCACAATGTAAACTTTTCTAGCGTAACGTCGAATGAATTTTATAACAGCCTAACACTTAAACCTGTTTATTTATACAGTTACCAAGAATTACTCTTGAGATTCTAGCTAAATATTTTACTGCGAGGTAAATTGTGCTACTTTCCTGATGAACAATTACAATATTAAGCGAATACTAATGCCTACCATTGATACTAATCAATGTCCTTTGTGCCAACAAAATAATTTCTGTGAAATTAATGCTGAAACGCCCTGCTGGTGCACAACAAGTGAAGTAAAACCTGAGTTACTGCAAAAAGTACCACAGGCGCTATCTCTAAAGTCGTGTATTTGCAAAAAATGTATCGATAAATTTAACTTCAATAACATTGTCGATAAGACGTAAACGTTAGTAATAACGTGTTAATATTTCTCATGCAATTTTCTTAATTCATTCAATAACAAGGAATTTTTGTGTCATATAATAAAAAACAACAAGACACTATATTCAACGCTATAACCACACCATTAGGCGATGAACTTACCTGGCGTTGGGAAGAAAAACAATCTGTGTTACTTACAGAGTTTTCATGGGAAAAAAAAGAGCGGGTGTTAACAGTTTTGCGCCGAATATTTAGTGAGGAGTGGCATAAAAAAAATATTAAAAAATCGCCAACGTCATTAAAGGCTGAGTTAGGAGAGTTAACTCAACTGAGTAAAGATCAATTCATCTTTACTAAGCCTGCTACTGAAGACTTTCCTGCTATTGCTGTTATTTGGTGGCCTTGGGGCCATGGCGGTACGTATTCTATGCGTATTAAAATTTTAAACAGTAATTATGACGAGGCTTCTTTAGAAATGGGCCGAGCAAACCTACTTTCAAGAATCATCCACAAGCTTAAATCGAAATAGCTTAACGTTCACTTGTTAGCAACCATAACTTAGCTACAATTATAGTAGTTAAGTTCATAGTAACGGGATGACTATATGCTCACTTTAACCTTGTATTATGCCACAAACAGAAACCACATAGGTGAACGTTGGTCACCTGACAGCTACGGACAAGACTTTAGTTCTGATCGCGCTAACAATTTACGCTTTGGCAAAGTTTGCGTAGAAGTAAGTGCTAATAAAGTTAAGGAATACCTTAACAGTACCGTTGATAAACGCTCTGGCGATGGTGAAAGTTTAGCTGGCTATATCGAGAAAAAACTGCGTAAAAAACATTTAATCACGGCTTTTGAAGAACCTAAAAATCTAGCCGATGTCACAACAACTCAACTGCCTTCAGTTAAGGTTTTTCAAGCGCTAAAAAAACAAATGGAAACGAAACAAGATCTCGTTATCTTCATTCATGGCTTTAATGTTGACTGGTTTGAAGCGGTTGCTTCCGCTTTGGCTCTAGAGTTAATGCTAAACCGACATTCGCTCAATAATGAAGAACAAAAAGACACTTGTGTGTTCTTATTTTCTTGGCCTTCGGACGGCGCAATGATGAAAAACAAAGCCTACTTGTCTGACCGTAACGATGCCAGAGATTCAAGTATTGCAGTCGCGCGAGGGTTTCTTAAATTACGCGATTTTCTGATGACACTTAGACCTACGCATAAAGATCCTTCCATAAAAGAATGTGGACAACAATTACATTTGCTTTGTCATTCTATGGGGAATTATGTTTTACAACATGCACTAGTTTCATTAGATAAACTCAATAATCAAAAACGTTTCCCTCAATTATTTCAGCATATATTTATGTGTGCTCCTGATGTAGACGATAATATTTTTGAAGAAGATCGCCCTATGGTTAACTTGTACCGACTAGCAAAGCAAGTAACGGTTTATTATAACAATGGTGATTTAGCGATGTATATTTCTGATTACACTAAAGGCAATACTGATAGGCTTGGTCACAACGGCACAGCTAGACCCTCGCAATTACACAACAAAGTCAGCCAAGTAAACTGTTCTAAAATTGTTGGTGGTATTACTGAGCATAGCTATTACTTATGGGCCACCGTGAATGAAGATATCAGACAAAGTATTGATGGCGTACCTTACGAAGACAGCACTCGAAATAGACAAAGTAAATCAGCGCAAGTTTGGCGATTAACGTAGGCTAGCTTAACTCCTTAACTTATAGCGGCTGTGTTAGCTTTGTTGAGTAACGTGTTTCTGCGTTAAATGCAGTCGTTTTTATATCTAACCTGAACTCTGGATAAGCAGCACTTGCTCAAAGCTCCCTTTTAAGCCATTTTCTGCGTTAAAACGTCGATAAATAGC
>TARA_B110000211_G_scaffold54345_1_pt1 | contig 12326 bp, 14 predicted proteins | sample TARA_B110000211 | Tara Oceans TARA_B110000211 (sample SAMEA4397516) | marine metagenome | biome: Polar Biome; feature: [DCM] deep chlorophyll maximum layer (ENVO:01000326); material: water (ENVO:00002006), including particulate matter (ENVO:01000060) such as... | depth 30 m
ACTTTTATTTTTTTAATTTGTATTTTTTTATTATGCTCATCATTAATTCTTAAAATTAGGTGGACATCGTTAATTTTATTTTTCCAACTCCAATAATTTTGGAAACTTATGACTTGATCATTATTGCTATTTAAATAACATGGAAAAACAGCGCTAGCTCTATTATTTTTCCATAAATTTCTATCAGAAAAAGTTTTAAAAATATTCATCTTCATAAAATTACAGGCTTTTTTTTATATTTTTTATATCGAGAAAGTGTTTATTGTTAAAAGAATTATATTTAAAATCTAAGGGTAATTTCTTGCCTTTTTCACCTAAACTATTTTTTAGAAATCTTTTCTTTTCTTTATTCATTGATGTTGAGGGCATTACTAAATAATAGTTTTTAAAATCAACTATTAAGTGAGACTCGTCTTTTGAACAAAGAGCCTCGTGTAACTTTTCTCCAGGTCTTAAACCAATTATTTTTATTTTTTTGTTAGGATCTATAGCTTTGGCTAAATCAATTATTTTTATAGAAGGTATTTTTGGTACAAACGTCTCGCCACCGGTCATATAAACAAGCGAGCTTAGAACTAAATTAACACTTTCTTCTAAAGTCATCCAAAATCTTGTCATTCTTGCGTCAGTAATTGGAAAAAAATTTGCTTTTTCTTTTACTAATTTTTTGAAAATTGGGATTATAGAGCCTCTTGATCCTATTACATTTCCATACCTTGTGACTGCAAATCTTGTTGGGTGATTACCATAACTATTATTTGCTGAGATGAAGAGTTTTTCAGAAACTAACTTTGTGCCTCCGTAAAGGTTTACAGGATTTACTGCTTTATCTGTAGATAATGCAATAACTTTCTTAACATTGCATTGTATAGCGGCTCTAATAACATTTTCTGCCCCGTTTATGTTTGTTTTAATACATTCAAGAGGGTTGTACTCGGCAGTGTTTACTTGTTTAAGTGCTGCGGCATGAATAACTATATCAACATTCTCGAAAGCAGTTTTTAATCTTTCATAATCTCTTACATCTCCAATAAAATATCTTAAAAATTTATATTTTGATCCAGGATACAATTGCTGCATTTCAGATTGCTTTAATTCATCTCGTGAAAAAATTATTAATTTTTTCAACTTAAAATCCTTGATCAGTGTTTCTACCATTTTCTTTCCAAATGAACCTGTGCCACCTGTGATTAAAACACTTTTATTTTTCATCATTTTGGCAATGCTCTGTACTTTGACGTAGTGTGTATTTTTCAACTTAGTCATTTTATATATATTAATCTTTTTTATACTGGTTTAACTTGCAAGAATATAATTTATAAAGGGGCCATTTACAAAAGAACCTTTTTGATTTTTTGAAAAATCAAAAAAACTTTGTTTTAAAAACCCACTGAAATCCACGTGTTTTTTACAATAATCGAAAAATTTAGATATTTGCTTTTGACTTTGGATAAATCCATCTAAAATGTAAGAAACACTAACTATTGTACTTATTTTTCTCAATATTTTTTGAAGGATGTTTTTTTTAAAGCTCAGGTATTCTTTTGACTTATATTTAATTATCAACCACATTTTTTTCTCTTTCCAGCTCTTTTTTTAAGTCTTCATATTCAGCCATTTTTCTTTTCATAAAATTTATAGTCAATTTAGTTTTCTTTGCTAATCCTTCTGGTGTTAAAACATAGATGTAGTTGATTTTATTTTTATTGTTTTTAAAGTTTTTTATTTTAATTAATCCTTTTAATTTTAAAGCATTTAAACAATAATTTAATTTACCTAAACTTAAGCCTAAATTTTTAGCTAATTCTCTTTGAGTGCTTTCAGGTCTTTTATTTAACTGTCTTAGTAAATTTAAATGGTCAGGATTAAAGTTCATATGTTCAATATTTGAACATATATCGTTCAAATGATGAACGGTCAAGCTTAATTTTTGTATTTTTCTAAAATTTGATTTAAAGTTTTTGCTATATATTTAACCTTTTTAAGGCTTAATTCGTAATAAATAGGCAGGCTTAAAGATGCTTCAAAATATTTTTTCGATCCATTTAAATAATTTTTTTTTAGGTCTCTAAAAACTGGCTGAAGATACGTTGGAATATAGTGCACTTGAGTAATGATATATTTTTCAAAAAGTAACTTTATTAATTTCTCTTTTTTTATCCTCAATTTTTTAAAATTAATATTAATTATATACAAATGCCAAGCTGAATAAGTATCTTTAAATTTTTTTGGAGTATGAATTACATCTATATTTTTTTTTAATAATTCGTTATACAAAATTGCTATCTTATTTCTTTTGATAATAAACTTATTTAATCTTTTAATTTGTGAATAACCAAGTGCACAGTTAATATCACTAAGTCGATAATTATAGCCGTGTGATGTAACTATATACGACCAGTAATATTTTTTTTTGTTTGAATTTTTTCTTTGTATTCCATGATTTTTAATTCTGATCATTTTTTGATACAGCAATTTATTTGAAGTGGTAACCATCCCCCCTTCTCCTGTTGTTATAGATTTCACGGGATGAAAAGAAAACACGCTTATATCAGAAAATTTATTATCACCTACTCTAGATTTATTTTTAATTGAATAATAACCTCCGAGCGCATGACAAGCATCTTCTATAAATGTACATTTATATTTTTTTTTAATTTTAAAAAACTCTTTAACAAATAATGGATTTCCTCCGTTATACATGGAAAAAAATGCTTTTATTTTTTTTAATTTATTGATTCTAATACACTCTAATAAATTTTCTGGTGTCATTTGACCCGTGAAAGGATCTACATCTGCTAAGATAACTTTGGCACCCATTTTTTTTGACATGTTTGCTGCGGCTATAAAGTTTATCGCAGGAATTATCACGACATCATTTTTTTTCAAATTAATACTTTCCAAAGCAATGTGTATTCCGGCTGTGCCGCTGCTACAAGTAACAGCGAAATTTGAGCCTGTATAATCTTTAAAAGATTTTTCAAATTTTCTTACATATTCACCTCCTGTAATAAAATTTGAATTTAAAGATTTTTTAACTTCATTAATATCTTTATGACTAATTTCTTGCTTGCCGTATGGAATAATTTGTTTCATAAATATTTTATTTTATATAACTTATCTTCATAGGTGTACCAGCAATAATATTTTTTTTGGCTTTTTTTCCTAAAATTTTAAAATAATATTTTGGATGAAGACCTTTCGCAGGTCTAATTTTTTTAATGTTTGATTTTTCAATTAAATCATTTTTTTTAATATCTTTAATTGCGTAAATTGATCTTCTAAATTTTTTTGACTCTTTGTCTTTCCTTAATTTAAAGTTTGGGGAACCCAAAGTTTCCCATGTTTTATTAATTTTTTTGCAAAATTTTTTAAAATTTTCTGTATTCATTGAGAACTTAGAATCATGACTTCTGTTATCACCTTTTAATTTAATATGTTTTTCAATTACTTTTGCTCCTAAAGCAGTTGCAGCCAAAGCAACTTCTTCTCCTTCAGAGTGATCAGACAAACCCACATGTAGGTTAAATTTTTTTTTTAATTCCAACATCATCTTTAAGTTATAGTCGTAATGGTTAGATGGATAGTTGCTCATACAATGTAATAAAATAATTTTATTATTTTTTGCTTTTTTGATCACTTGTATTGCCTGTCTAACTTCTTCAATAGAAGACATCCCCGTAGATAAAATTATTGGTTTTTTTTTCTTAGCTATATGTTCAATTAATGGGTGATCAACTAATTCAAAAGAAGCAATTTTAAATGCAGGAACATTTAATTTTGTTAAAAAATCCGCGCTAGACTCATCAAAAGGAGTGCTAAAAGCTATTAAACCCAGGCTTTTAGCATATTGAAAAATTTTTTTATGCCACTCGATTGGTGTTTTTGCGTCTTTATACAGTTCAAATAAACTATGATTTTTCCATATACCTTTTTGAATAACGAAATCGGTTTTTTTAGAATTAAACGTCATGCTGTTTTCATCATATGTTTGAATTTTAATTGCATCAGCTCCTGCTGTTTTGATTTCTTTAATAAGTTTTAAAGTATGTTTGATTGACCAATTATGGTTTGAGGATATTTCTGCAATTATAAATGGTCTGCTATAATTGTTTATTTTAAATTTTGAAATTGATAGGTTTTTCATATTTATTTGTTATATTTAATGATAATAATATAGACAATGATAACTGCAAATTAAAAATAGTATGACAACAAAATATAACAAAATAATTGATCAAATAGAGAAAATTAGAAGTAAAAATAACGGCAACTGGATGAATGTGCTTCGACTAGCTTTTAAATACGATCCAAAAGTTGCTGCCAAAATAATGTCAAAGATTTATACTGATGACACTAAAATTGGAAAACTAGCTAAAAAATTGATAAAATAATTTTTTAATGCACATTGTAATTACTGGTTCTACTGGATTTTTAGGCAAAGAAACAACATTAGCTTTAAAAAAAAATTATAAACTTACTTTTATTGGAAAAAAAAAAATTAAAAAAAAAAATTATATATTTTGTAATTTAAATAATTCAAAAAAACTTAAATTAGTTTTAGAAAAATTAAAACCAGATGTCGTAATAAATTTAGCTGCTGAAGTAAATTTTACAAAAAAAACTAAAAATATGTATAAAGTTAATACTTTATGCCCATATTTAATAGCAAAATTTTGCAAAAAAAATAATGCCCATTTTATACATGCCTCCGGAACAATAATAAATGGTATGAAATCAGTTTATAATATTAAGACCAAATATGAACCCGTAAATGCCTATGGTAAAAGTAAATTAGATGCAGAAATACTTATTAGAAAAATTAATTGTAAATATTCAATAATTAGATTTGGAGGAATTTATGGTAAAAATGGTCCGCAACATTTAGGAATTAATAAATTTATCAAAGATGCTCTTAATGGTAAAAATATAAATTTTACTGGCAATATTCAATCAATGCGAAACTATATTTTTGTTAAAGATGCTGCAAAATTTATTCAAAATTGTGTGAGATTTAAATTCTTGGGAGTCTTTTACGCAGGAGGAGAAAAGCAATCTTTCAAACAAATGTTGCTTAAAATAAAATCTGTTCTAGGCCAAAATATTTTGTTAAACTTTAAAAATAACGATAAACCACGACAAGATCAAATCATAACTAATAATAAAAAATTTATGCTGACATCATTTAAAAAATCCTTATTAAAGATGGTATGAAAATAGCATTTATTTCTGATATTCATGGAAATTATGATGCTTTAAAAGAAGTATTAAAAAAAATAAATAAGTTAAAAATTAAAAAAATATATTGTTTGGGTGATATAGTTAATTACTATTATGAACCTGGTAAGTGCATTGATCTTTTAATTAAAAATAAAGTTAAATGCATTAAAGGTAATCACGAAAAAATTTTATTAAATATATATAAAAATAGAAAATTAAAAAAAATTTTTGCTCAAAAGTATGGAAATAGTATTTATATAAATTTTAAAAAACTAAAAAAAAAACATTTAGATTTTATTAGATTATTACCAAATAAAATTAATCTTAAAATCGGTAATAAAAAAACAATTATTACTCACGGAGCGCCTTGGAAGATTGATTTTTATTTTTATAAAAATACTAAGAACAAATGGATTAATAAGTTAAAAAACTACAAAGAAGACCTTTTTATTTTAGGGCACACTCATCGCCCAATGCATTTGAAAATAAGTAATAGCAAAATAATCATGAACCCAGGGTCGATTGGTCAGCCTAGAAACGGCTCAAATAGGGCTCAGTGGTCAACAATTGAAGAGAAAAATATGAAAATTCAATTTATTGAAACAAAATACTCATTAAAAAGCTTAATTAGATCAATTAAGTCTAATGATGGTGGCAACAAAAGACTTCTAAAATACTTTGTGTAAATAGTTATCAATCATCTGGTTCTCAATATAATAATGTTTTATAAGTAACTATACATTATTACTGTAAATTTCTGTAATATAAAAAAAACCTAATAATGAGTAGTAAAAAAAAGAAAAAAATTTTAATTACTGGAGCTCAAGGTGATGTAGCCCAATCAATTTGTAAAACTATCAGACAAACTTATAACTCAAATGTTTTAATAGAAGGATTAGATATAATAAAATCTGGTCCTAGTGATTTTATATTTGATAAAATTTATCTTTCTCCTAAAACTAGTACTTCTTACTATATTACAATGATTAAAAAAATTGAAAAAAATTATGATTTAATCATTCCAACAACAGAAATTGAAATAAAAATTTTTTCTGAAAATGAAAAAATTTTTAAACACGCACTAGTTCTTATAAATAATAAAAAAATTATAAATATATTTTTAAGCAAAATTTCAACACATGTCTTTTTAAAATCAAATAAAATCTACCCTCCAAAATTTAGTATTCCATTGAATTTAATAAAAAAGTATAAAGAACCTTTTTTTTTAAAAACTATATATGGATACGGAAATAAAAAGTATCAATTAATTGATTCAAAAAGTAAATTTTCTAAATTAAAAATATTAAAAAAAAAAGACTGGATGGCTCAAGAGTATTTTGGTGAAAAATATGATGAGTATACTTGCTGTGTAATTAAGCTAAAAGATTTTATTTCAACTATAATTTTAAAAAGAAAATTAAAAGGGGGAATTACTTATTTTGCAGAAAAAATTAAAAATAATAAACTAGAAGAATCATTAAAAAAAATTGCTAAAATAACAAATTTAAATGGATCAATAAATGTTCAATTAAAAATCTATAAAAATAAAATATCAATATTTGAAATAAATCCAAGATTGTCATCAACTGTAATGATGCGTCATATGCTTGGTTTTAAAGATTGTATATGGTGGATTGAGTTTCTTTTGAATAAAAAAATTCCAAGAAAGTTTAAAATAAAAGATAATAAGATATATAAGATTTTAGAGGAAAAATTTGTTCATTAATAAATTAAGATAAAAAATTTTAATTTTTAAAATTGCAAGAAATCTAACAAGTATAAAATTAGAATTATTTATTTTGTCTATTATTAAATGTATTTAAATATTGATAAAAAAACGTTGCAAATAGCTAGAATATTTCATAAATCTGAATATAAATTAATTTTAGATTTTAATTTCTTTGAATAAATATTACTATAAATGTTCAAATGTTGAACAGTTAAGGTTATATATTATTACAAAACTATGAAAAATATTAGAATTATTGCAACAATAGAAGCTAGAATGGGATCTACACGTCTTCCTGGAAAAGTATTAAAAAAAATTGGAAATTTTGTTTTGTTAAATTTTTTAATACAAAGAGTAAAAAAATCTAAATATTTGGATGATATTGTTGTTGCTACAACAACTAACAAAAAAGATGATAAAATAATTAATCTTTTAAAAAAAAATAATGTTAATTATTACCGTGGTAGTGAAAATAATGTTAATCTTAGATTAATTAAAACTGGTGAGCTATATGGAGCAGATTTGATTATACAACTTACAGCTGACAACCCTTTTGTTGATCCTAAGATAATTGATTATATGATAAAATTTTATTTAAATAATAAAAATAAGTATAATTATATTACTAACTGTGGACTGGGCGATTATTCTAAAGGCCACGCGCCTATAGGTTTAAATGTTAAAATTTTTTTATTAAAGCACTTAAAAAAAAATTATGAACATTGTAATAAAAAAGATCTTAAGGAACACCCAAGCCTATATTTTTATAGGGAAGGAAGAAAAAAATATAATTTAAAAAATTTATCTCTACCAAAAAAATATAAAACTAATTTAAATATGAGACTTACAGTTGATACATTGAAAGATTTAAAATTAATAAGATTAATTTTCAAAAAAATAGGAAAAAATAAAAATATTCACTTCGGTTTAGAAAAAATAATTAAATTTTTTAATAAAAATAACTCTTATTTAAATATTAACAAAAATGTTAAACAAAAAAAGGTTAATTTAAATATATGAAATCTTCACAAAAATTTAATAAAAAAATTTTAAAAAATATTATGTCTGAAAAAGATAATATTTTATTGGCATTTAAGAGAATTAATTCATTAAAAAGAAAAATTATACTAGTAACAAAAAAAAATAAACTTTTAGGCACAGTTACAGATGGTGACCTTCGAGATTCATTTTTTTTGCAGAAAAACAATTTGTATTTAAAAAATATTATGAATAGAAAACCAAGAATAATTAAAGATGGAGTTAAAAACTTTTCAAAAGAGGAAGTATTTAAAATTACTTATTTTCCTGTTTTAGATAAAAAGAATAATTTAGTTGATCTTATTAATTTTAATAATAAAGAAAAAATTAATTTTAAAAATCCTGTAGTTATTTTTGCAGGTGGTTTTGGCAAAAGACTTTATCCGTATACCAAAAAAATTCCCAAACCAATGCTTAAAATTAAGAATATTCCGAATCTTGAGACGTTAATAAAAAAAGTACGCAAATCAGGTTTTGAAGATATTACAATAACTATATTTTATAAAAATGAATATTTTAAAAAAAAATTAAAAGATAAAAAAATAAAATTTTTTACTGAAAAAAAACCACTGGGAACTGCTGGAAGCCTGGGTAAAATCAATTTTAATAATAATTTACCAGTTATTGCAATTAACGCTGATTTAATATCTGAATTAGATTTAAAGAATCTTATGTTTTTTCATAATTCAAACAGGTCAGATTTTACAGTAAGTGTCAAAGATAGGTCTTTTGAAATACCATTTGCGACAGTCGATATAAAAAAGAATAAAATCTTTAAATTAGAAGAAAAACCAAAAAAACATTATTTTTTTAACGCTGGGATATACATGATGAATCAGCAGATAATTAAAAAATTAATATTTAAAAATGAAAAAATTGATATGACAGACCTAATAAATAGATCCTTAAAAAAAAAATATAAATTACTTCCCTTCTATCATCATGAAAAATGGCTAGATTACGGAACTTTAACGGAATACTTAAAAATAAAAAAATGAATTTTATAAATATCCACGATTTAGAAAATCAAATTTTTGGAAAAAATTCTAAATTTAAATTAAAAAAAAAACAAGAAAAAGAATTAAAAAATGATTTTAAGAGGTCTAGAATTTTAATATGTGGAGCCGCGGGATCTATCGGTAAAGCTTTTGCTCTTAAGTTAAAAAATTACGATATGTCAAAAGTAATTTTTTTAGACAAAGATGAAAATTCGTTGACGGAATTAAATCGAGAAATAAATTTAATATATAAAAATAAAATTATTAGAGATTTTATCTGCCAAGATATTAATAACTTTAACATACATAATTTTTTAAAATCTGAAAAAATTTCGCATTTTTTTAACTTTGCTGCACTAAAACACGTCAGAAGTGAGGAAAATTTTCACTCTCTAAACTATTTAATTAAAACAAATTGTATTAGTCCGTTTCAACTTGGAAATCTGAATAGGCTAAGAAATTTAAAGAAAATTTTTTTTATTTCAACTGACAAAACTGTGTACCCATCAAGTCTAATGGGGTGTTCAAAAAAAGTAATGGAAAATGAATTATTTAAACAGAAAAGAAGATTTAGTAAAAAATTTATTTCTACAGTAAGATTTGCCAATGTTTCATTTTCAAATGGTAGTTTGCTTAAAAATATATATGAAAAAACTTTAGCTTCTGTGCCGGTTGGTGTGCCGGACAATATTAGTAGGTATTTTGTTACACATTCGGAAGGTGCCGATTTGTGTTTAATCTCTCTTTTAAAGGAGTCTGACGGATGTATTATAATTCCCACTTATAAATCTGTTGGTAATTCAATAAATTTAAAGGAACTTACAGTTCAAATAATAAAAAAATTAAATAAAAAACCAATATTTGTCGAAAAGATTTTAAAACAAAAAGGTAAAATTCAACAGATTTTATTAGAGAAAAGAGAAATTATAGGTCAAAAAAATAAAGAATTTTTTTATGAAAAAAATGAAAAATTAGTTTCATTCAGAGATGATGTAAGAATAAAAAAAATTTATTTGTATAAGAATAGTGATTCAAAAATTTACTCTAAACTATTTAAAAAATCTAAAACTGTGAAGGATATCTATAAAGGATTTAAAAAAATATTTATTAAATCTAGTTACAATATGAATGAGATAAAAAAAGTGTATCTAAAAAATATTATTTAAATTTAAAAAAATTTTTCCAAGAAAACCGGTGTTCATCTTTTACTTTTTTTTTCAATGTTTTGCCGATAATTTTTTTATAATGCAAAGGCGAGATTCCTCCACCAGGTCTTTTTGCAATAATATTATTATAAGATAGTTTTTGATCACTTTGTATTGACCCTAATGAATACAGACTTCTCCTAGCATTTAAACGTGACTTTTTTTCCGAATTTAATACCACTCTTTTTTTCATTGATCCGTTTATTAAATTTAGAATAAGAATATTTTTTCTAAATTTAATGAAATCTTTATAGTCCATAGCATGAAAATGATCGTTGTTTCTTTTTCCTTTTAGTTTATCAAGAGTAAAGTGTTTTTCTATAATTCTTGCACCTTTTTGATAGGCATTTAGTAATACAATTCCATTTTCGTCTGGCATAGTATGGTCGGAATAACCAATAACTCTTTTGTTAAATTTATTTTTTAAAATTGATATGAGTTCTAGATGAGCATCTTCAAATTTTGTTGGATATGATAAAATACAGTGCATAAGCGCAACATCAATTTTTGGGAAGTTTTTTTTAATATATTTGTCTATAAAAGATATTTCTTGATAATTGCTAGCGCCCGTTGATAACAAAACAGGTTTTTTCAATTTACAAACACAATCTATCAACATTAAGTTCGTAAGATCTGCCGAAGCAATTTTAAAAAATTTAACGATTTTATTTAAAAATAAGGCTGAGGTAATATCAAAAGGTGTAGACAAAAATTCTATTTTATAATGATCGCATATTTTCTTTAATTTAACATAATCATTTTCATTAAACTTTTCATATTTTTTAAACAAGGTATACTGACTTTTTGTACTTACTTTTTTAAGATCCCAATAGTAAGGGCTTTTTTTTGCCGCTATAGTTTCAGCTTTATACGTCTGAAATTTTACTGCATCCGCTCCACCAATTTTAGCTTGTTTAATTATTTTTTCTGCTAGATTCAAATTATTTTCGTGATTAACTCCAATTTCTGCAATGAGATAAGGGTTAGAGCTTTTTATTAATTCTTTAAATTTCATTCATTTGCCCGTCTACTAATTTTAATATGTTTGATAATCCTTTTTTTCTAAAAATTTTTAATTTTTTTTGTACTATCTTGTTATAATAATTATTATTATTGACCAGTCTATTCAATTCATTAGCAATATTTTTAAAATTATTTGGAGTGTAAAATTTACCCAAATTATTTTTTTGTAGTAATTTACCACGTTTTATCTCAGTTTTTTCAGATGAAACATAGACACTTGGGATTCCAAAAAAAGATATTTCTAGAGCAAAATTACCACAGCCTGTTATTGCCAAATCAATATTTTTAAAAATATTAGAAATTTTTTTTATTGTACGAATTTTTTTTATTTCTATATTATTTTTATTTTTAATATTTAGATTGGTACCTTCAGGTATTTTAATTATGCAAGTCCTAATTTTTTTATAATCCAAATAGTCTAAACATTTTAATATTTTATTTAAGTTATTAAAAGCATCTGTGGCACCCTGTGTAATTAATAAAGAAAAATTATTTTCTCTTACTTTTTTATTTTTTTCTTTTAAAAACTCATCTGGATAAGGATACCAATCAGGACCGCTGTATGGTTTTTTAGCTAATGTTAATGGATTTAAATTTATTAAGTTTTTATGATATTTGACGTTGTTATCAAAAGCAATATATTTTGTATTATGTTTAAATAAGTTGTGGTTATAGTTTTTAAAATCAAAGATTACCAAAGCAGGTTTTTTTTTTTTAATTTTAAAATAAATATAATCTCTGCTTTTATTAAATTCAATTTCACACTTATATTTCCTTGATAATTTTTTTTTTATTTGTAAGGATCTGTAATAATGGCCTTTCCCAATTTTTTTAGAAAACTCAGTAAATAGTAATATTTTTTTTCTAGATTTTGTCATGACATTTTTTAAACACAAATATATTTAAAATGATAGTAAAATTATGCAAAAACATTTACTTATTTCAGGACACAAAGGATACATAGGCTCATTTTTTTGTAAAATTTTAAGAAACAGAAAAGTGAAATTTACAAAACTAAATTTTAAAAAAAACCCAAAAAATCTTTCTAAATTTACACATTTATTTCATTTTGATTTTAAAATAAAAAATAATAATAATTCATTTAATATAAAC
>TARA_B110000211_G_scaffold232601_1_pt1 | contig 12306 bp, 12 predicted proteins | sample TARA_B110000211 | Tara Oceans TARA_B110000211 (sample SAMEA4397516) | marine metagenome | biome: Polar Biome; feature: [DCM] deep chlorophyll maximum layer (ENVO:01000326); material: water (ENVO:00002006), including particulate matter (ENVO:01000060) such as... | depth 30 m
GGTTTGGTCGCCTTGAAGTTTAGCTCAGTGCTAGACTTCGGGGAGTTGCTTAAAGAAATTTATAGAGTCTTAAAAAACAACTCTCACTTTTACTTATTTTGCGACCAAGAAACTATGTTTTTTATCAAACCTATAGCTGAGAAGATTGGATTTAAGTTTTGGAAACCCATTGTTTGGGATAAGGTGACTATTGGAATGGGTTACCACTATCGTGCTAGGTATGAATTTATTCTTTTCTTTGAAAAAGGTAAGAGAAGATTATCAAATCTTGGTACTCCAGATGTTTTGGAGTTTAAAAGAGTGTATCGAGGCTATCCGACAGAAAAACCAGTTCCCTTACTTGAAGTACTTATTTCTCAAAGCTCAGAGGTTGCTGAAACAGTTTTAGATCCATTTTTTGGCTCAGGCTCAACTTTCGTCGCGGCTGAAAATCTTAAACGAAAATTTCAAGGGTGTGACATATCTGATAGTGCACATGAACATTACAAAGAACGTAAAAAATCGGATGTGGTTGCACAAAAATAAACTTAAAAATAAGTTACAAGTTACGAGGACACCCATCCCAAATTTAAGGAAGTTTGATTTACAATTGGTGTCCTAGTTAAAATATTTTGCGAGCTTTTTCAATGCACCTTTATTATTGAGTATTTTTACCGAGATGTATGGGTGTAGTACCATGTTGGTCTTCGATGTCAGCCTCTTCAGTAAATGATTTATGAGTATCTAAGCTAATGAAAAGTATGCTATGTTTAGTCATGCTAGCCTCTGTTTTATATTGTTGACACATATATTATGGCTCTGGTTTGTAAAACTAACCCACGTTTAGAGGCTGGCACCTTGTGGGAAGTCATTATGTCTAGGTATACAAGGAGAGTATGATGAAAAAATCTATATTAGTGTTATTTTTCTTTCTTTTTTCATTTTCGAGTCATGGAAAAGATAATTACACGCCAGAGCAATTAATCGATAAAGCTAAAGCATTTGTCGCAGCTAAAAATGCGCGTCAACAACCCAACACCACAATCAAAGAAATAGAAAACTATATTTCGCTACTATCAGATGACTTCATTGATGAACACGTCAAGTTTAAGTTTACTTACACAGATAAGGCTAAACTCCGCGAGGATATGATCAATAAATTAAAAGATGAAGTCATACATAGCTCAATCGAAGTAAATGAAATAATGGTTGGTGCCAATGTGGTTTTTGTAAAAATGACTGAATCAGGTAAAGTTAAACCTTCTCATATAGATAAGACTATTGAGTACAGTAAAACTAATATTGTTTCACTTGAATTTGATAAATCAGGCTTAGTTAAACATATCCGTCGACATCACGAGTAAGCATATCTGACAAGCTAATTAATAAGAATAAACAGCTGGCTGTGTTCGTTCCTCGATATTATAGCTAGCCATTTTTAGCCGCTTAGCAAAGCGTTGGTACTTAAAGCTCAGAGTGTTAATGGAATATTTATGCCAATAAAGAAATGGATTGTTCAATACGCAATAGCTCTACCAATTATTTTTTCTCTGCTGGCAGGCATTCAATACTTAAAAGGCAGAAGTCTAAAGTACTCTATTGAATTTGGTATTTTGTGGGCCTTGGTATCGGTAGCTATTTTTGCTATTAGGCGTTTCTACAATTATCGCAAAAACATTAATTGTGCTGTTTGCAATGATTTACCTGATAACAATCAAGGCTCTGGTGATCGGTAAACCTAAGTCATTCAAGAAAGACTCGTCACGGCTTGCTCGAGTTCCTTCGTCACAAAAGTTTAGCAAGCCTAAATTCGCTTCTTAATGAAGCATTATAAGGAACGGAAGCCTTGCGTAAAACTCTATGTTTATTGCTCATAATAAATTTAATCTCCTTTTCCTCTTCAAGTAAAGAGGCTGTTGATTGTTCTTTGCCTGTGGAAAACAGCACGCAACCATCTGATGATGACATAATAGGGATTTGGTATTATCAATTATCAAATGAAAATTCGAAAGAGTGGAAAGCTTGTGACTTTAAAGCAGATCATTCATATTCTTGCCAAGTGTCTGAGCTACGCCCTATTGAAAGATCCAATTATTTTTCTGAACGTGATTATTATTTCGCAACTGGTAATTGGGGAATCGAAAAGAATAACTTTGTTGTTTGGGTTCCTTTCACATTCGTTTCCTTTTCCGAAAGTGCATTTGAAATTCGAAGTAAAGAAGGATTAACTGAAATTTTCTTTAAAAACAAGACTTGTGTAAATTCCTTATAATAAGGCAAATAAAGCGAGACTGCTAACCGTTTGCTCGGTTCCGCTCCGCTTCACATTTAAGCAAACTATTAATTGGCCCCCTTATTGTGAGTGTTAACATTACCCGAATCACCTTGAAAATGGAAAAGTTTGATATGCCCCAGAATATTTTAAGAATAGTTCTCTTAGTCTTTCTATCTATTGTATTATTTGGCTGTAAATCATCGGATGAAAAATTAATTGATGCATGTATTTCTAAATTAGATAAAGAATTAGTCACTTGGGCTAAATATGATGGCTGGTCTTTAGGTAAAGCTCAAGGTCGCTTGCACTCGTTTGTACCCGCAGTGGAAATGAATGAAAATTATAAAACTGACCAGTTTTATAATTTTGAGGTGATAGTTACTGACTTCACAGTTAAAAATGGCTTTAACGCCGATGTTAAGTCTTTCTCCTCGTGTACAGGTCATGTAAGTAAAGATTCAGACGGGGAATTTGATCCACCAATGGAGTTATTAATTAATGTAACTTTAAATGGGAATAAGCTTGGGTTGTAAGTAAAATAAAAAGGGTCATAGCCGTTTTGACTAGTAAAGGAAATAATACAGAAATATATCTGTCCTCTGTCCTCTTTCCTCACAAAAAATAAAGCTAGCGGCCTTATAGCAAACATGAATTTAGAATGATGTTTTGCTGAGTTCTGTTACTAAGCTCTGTTGCTAAATTATCCCGATCTCCCTTTTCACATACCCTTTCATTACAAGAGATTGATTTTAGAAATGATTGTTTTTCGTTTCGGATGAAATTATTGCATAGCTGAGCCTGTCTGATGATTTCGTGTATGAAAGCTACTTCACAAAAAGTCTCATCTATTTGATGTACTCATAGCAGCTGCACCTATGAAACGCTTTTTAGAGCATTATGAAACGGTATTAGTGCTTTATACGGCACGGTTTGAGTAGGTTTTAATGTTAAGTTTTAAAGTTTAAATTAAAAACGCTTTTTTAAGTAACCACCTCATTTTAACCCTATAAAAGTAAACAATTTGTATGCTGTTCACAGCTTCAATACCTTAGGTATTAGGCAGACTGACAACCTACATTTATTTGCCAATTATTTATGACCGACCATATAAAACTAATCTAGTGCAATAAAGCGATGAGAACGCGTTAAATATAAAATTATTAGAGGTACATAATGGAATTTACGAATAAACGCACCATGCTAATTACGGCATCATTATTGTTGGTGTTGGCGATAACACAGGCAATTTTTACTGCCCTTTACAGTGCTGAAATCAGTTTTTCAAGACAGTTTGCATGGGGGCTAGAAGCATTGGTATTTACTGTGCTTGTTGCTTTTGCCGGTGCGGCTATGGTGCAAGCAAAAAATAGTCAACTGGGCTGGTCGGCTATTGCCTTTAGTGCGGTACTTAACATAGTACAGGTGAGTATTGGCCTAACCTTGTTTTCATCGTTTGGTAAAGTTGCGGGCGCCGTAGAAGGAGCACAACCTTTAATTGGTGGTGTGGTTGCTTTGTCTTTCATGATTTACTATGCAGCAAAAGTATTATTGGGGTTAGCAGCAGTTGTTTTTGGTATGACAAGTATAGCTAAAGGTGGCAAAGCGATAGGAGGCCTTACCGCGTTAGCGGGTGTAGTTGCTATGTTTGCCAATGGTATTTTAATTACCTTTGGCCGTGATGGTTTTCTTCCGTCAGGTGTTGCTGGTGCCTCAGGCATGATTGCGACGTTACTTTTAGCGGTATGCTTGATAAGTATTTACCGTAAAGAAGGCTGATATATAGTGCGACGCTAGTGAGCAAATAATTTCAGAGGCACACATTGTAAATAAGATATCACAATATGAAAATTTACAATGTGTGCCCTACTAATTTGTTCATTCAAACTTGGGTTTATCATAAAAATGTAGCAAAGCGACCGCTGTTATATAAGCCTATTAATAATCCTGACCCACCGCCTAAAAAGCCAATGATCAAGCCAAATTGGCACCAAAATTTGTCTTTACTCGATTGTGTGATCAAAGCTTCGTTGATGAACCCGGTTTTATTTGATGCCATATATACTAATTTATTTACACCTTTTGTAGATCGATAAATAACAAGAAATAATACAATAAAACATAAACAAGGCATTAACCAACCAGCGGTTAACTCATAACTTAACGTAAGAAGAATACCGGTAATAAATAATTGCAATGCTGTTTTATTACGTAATGAAATAAGCTGCTTTTTTTGATTTTCATTGACCGATTTTTCTATCACTTTAGACATACCAATATAGCTACCCAATATACCTAAAACAGCTCCTAACATTGCGCCACCAAGCGTTAATATTATTTTCACCAACCAGTGGCTTTGACTACTGACAATACTTTTAGTGGCGACTGCAGCCGCCACGGGTGTACTGACAGAAAGTCCGGATAAAACTAACGCCGTTAAACCAAACGGACTGGTTGATAAAATAATCTTGCCGTAACGTGCAAGTACTTTGTCTTTGATAAGTTCACGTACTCGACTTAAACGCTTTCTAACAGTTGCTTCATTTAATCCCAGTAACAAAGCGACAGATTGGCTATTTTGCTGTTCTCGGTAATATAACAGTACTATTTCTCGACTTTCATCGGGCAGCTCAGCTAAGAGCGTTTTAATCAAAGCGTTTTGCTCCTCTCGCAATAAATTTATATCTGCTGAATGGCTTGGATCAACCAAGGTAGCAAGTAAGTCGTCTGTTGCATCGCCTTTTACATTACGGTTTACCTTTTCATCTCTTAAATGATTTAATGCGGTGTAACGAGTTATTTGCCGAACCCAAGGCAAAAAACTAATATTTTCCTTTAGTTGGTCAATATCTCGCCAGACCTTAATAAAAACTTTTTGACTTACATCTTCACTGCTATCAAGATCTTTGGTAATAGCTAACGCTATTGAGCCTACGGTATTTTTTAGTTGCTCAATTAAGCGGGTAAAGGCTATTTGATCACCTGACTTTGCTAAAGCTATATCAGGAAGTAATTGTTGTTCATTATTTAATAACATATTTATAAAACTCCCTTTAAAAATAAAGCTGTTTCTGCCATTAGCCATTTAGCATCATCCCACATAATAAAATGTCGAGCATTAGGCACATTGTCTATTTGTTGTTGATACAAGAAGGTAGCAAATTTACGTGATTGTTCGTTCTGAAACGCACCTTGCGCAGCAATCAGTAATAAAGGCGTTTGCACCTTTTTTAATGGCTCTCTTAAATCATTAACTAATAAAAAATGTAAGGCTGAAGCCACTGTTTTTTGATCAGAGGCTTTTGCCATAGCAATAATAACCTCTTGATCTTTAACCGATGTTGCTTGTATAGCAATGGTTTTTTTGGTCATATTCGCCATTTGTTCTGCTGTGGCCTGTTGATACATATTACGTATGTAATTAGCTTGTTGTTGCATATGACTAACGGTAGTGGACGATGTATTAGTAAATATTGGCGCAATATAGGGTAAACCATCTACCGCAACAATTGCCGAAAATAATGCTTCATTGTCTATCGCCAAACTGAAGGATAAAAATGCCCCTAAACTATGTCCGATTAATATCGTTTTTTGTAACCCATTCGTTTTTATGTAGCTTAATAATTCAGATTTAACTTGAGGCATAATGTTATCTGCTGCAGCGCAAGGAGCGGTATTAGCAAAACCTGCGATGCTGATCGTATGGACTTGATAGTTTTTTGCCAAGTTATGTGCAGTTTTCTGCCAAACACGGCCATCACTCATTAAGCCCGGAATTAAAATAATAGGCTTCCCTTGCCCATGTACTTCAACATTAATGCAATTCTCTGCGTGAATGGCGAAACTCAACATTAATATCATCATCGTTACTAGTCGTAATTTATTCATCATTGTTCCTTAAACTATAATATAAGAAGTAAATGACTCCCTATTTCATAACCAAGACACCATGACTTTTTACTTTGTGACATTTATTCGAGTTATTTTTGACACCTCTTGTAACATGTAGGCTAAGTTTGGCTATAGAGTGAATTAACTAACCTTGCTAAGCTGATCTATATTGAAATCTGAGAAATAAAAGCGGAGAAAATATGAAGCTGTTTCAAAACAAAGAAATACAAGAGCTTTGTTTATGCCTTGCGGTGATGGGCTTAACCTATGCACTTTTATTAATGCTGTTAATATTATTCACTGGCGTAAAGTTATATAAAACAGTGATTATTGTAACGACACTTTCAAGCATACTTTTTACACTAGGATTGAATAAGCAAGTTAAAAATCGTTTAAAACGGCAATTGGAAGGTTATTTTTCAAGAAAGTTACCGCCTAAGTTTCAGTTGATTTAACTTTATGCGCTATGGTATCAACTATAGCCTTGAGCCTTAACAATTGGTTTCCAGCTAATAATCTTAGTCATTACCCCTATTTATCAAATCTCACTTATTTATTTTATTGATAAGCTAGCTAAGTTTGTTGAGTCGATATGTGGCGGTAATTACAGGGCAGCCAAGCTAAATAATGAATGACATCATTAAAACGAAAATCTTAATGACAATTCAGAATAAATGCCCTAATTAATTCATAAAACAAGTGAAGTTGTATTGTTATAGCTAACACTGCGGTATAAAAACGGTTACAGATAATGCTCTACAACCATTACCTAAGAACAGCATACTGATAGAAATATTTATAACTCAAACAAAACATCACTACGGATGATATATTTAACTCCGTCGGTAATTGGTACCGAACTGTGAATACAATGTAGAGGGTGCATGCCGTGTGGAAAACATAATATGCCGCCAGCAGGGGTTCTAATATCTACATTTCTAACCTGATCATTTCTTTTCGCTGGTTGAGTCGCATCATTGGCATTAACCAAAAAGCGGGTTTCACCACCGCGAAAGTCTTCAGTTAGGAAAATTAAAAATGTCATTTGACTATAACGATCAGGATAAGCATTGGTTATTAATTCATTATTAATAACACGGCTGCCCGGCCAAGCACCATCAGAGTGTGGTTTAAAGTAGTCTTGGGCGTTATAACGATAGAAACGAAAGCGTGCATTGATCCCTAACGCTTTACTGCCAGTAAAAATAGCTTGTCTGTCATCCATTAAATGCGCAATACGCTGCCAAATAATACCGTCAGTTTGCTCGTCAACTATCCACGTTAAGCTGTCATTATGGCGAACACTGCGTGGCAGAGAAACCGCGGCATCGGGTAAAAAGCCCAATTGTTCGCTAATGCTGACTAGTGTTTCGCACTCTTGTTGCGTCAATACGTTCAGTAACTGAAAGGCTCCGGGCACTTGCGCTAATTCGTGTCGCTCAATATTGCTGACATCAACGTTTTGTTTCAAGTTTGCTGGATTTACCTTTCGGTTACCCCATGCCGGTAACGCTGGGTGCTCAGCTCCGGGCTCTAAAAAGGCAACAAAAAAATCATTTACTGTATCTATTTTTTGGTTCATATCTTTCTCTATATTTTACTTAGCAGTCATTAAAAATGACGGCTAAGCTTATGTTTCAATTATTTTTCAAGTGGCATGCAAGTGAGATTAGCGACTTATTTATTGATAACTCTCACTTGAGCAAACTGACGATGACCGGCAGCAGTGCCATGAAAACCGAAACCACTTTGCTTAGCGCCAACCCAAGGACCAAGTCCTCCAGCGCCTTTGTTTATTGCCACCATGCCCGCTTCCATTTGCTCGGCAACATCATTTGCGCCAGCGCCACCAAATACCACCGCAGCTAAGCCATATGGGCTAGCGTTGGCTCGCTCAACCGCTTCAGATAAATGATTAAACCGGCTAATAGCTACTACGGGTCCAAAAGTTTCATCTTGCTCTAAGGTCATATTAGGTATAATTCCCGTAACAACCGTCGGTTGTATATAAGGTAATTCGTAATGAGGTTTGCCGAGTAAGAACTTCGCGCCTTTAGCGTGAGCATCTTCCAATTGAGACAAAATATTAGCATGCTGCTTAGGGTTAACAATGGGACCAATATTGACATGTTGTTGATCCCAAGAGCCAACCTGATAGCGACGAGCTAACGCAACCACTTTCTGCTCAAACTCGTCAGCAACACGCTCATCAACATAAATACGCTCAGTTGATGTACACATTTGACCGGCGTTTTCGAAAGAGCTAGCAACGGCAAACTGAACTGCCTTATCTATATCTGCACTGGCCATAACAATCATCGGATCATTACCGCCCAACTCCATCACTAAACGCTTAAGCCCTGACGCAGCACTGGCCATAATATGCTTACCTGCAGCGAGTGAGCCGGTAAAAGCAACCATGTTAATATCGCCGTTAACCAAGGCTTTACCGGTTTCTGCATCACCATGTACTATTTGTAATACATTTTCAGGCAGTGTTTGGTTCAAGGTGTTAACAAAAAGGTCAGCAACCAACGGGGTTTCTTCTGAAGGTTTTAATACCACAGTATTACCCGCAATCAGCGCAGGTAATAACAAATTATTCGCCATCGCCAGAGGATAATTCCACGGAGAAATAACAGCGACTACACCTAAAGGGCGATATTGCATTTCACCCTCACGCCCTATTGATTCACTTTGTAGTGCTTGCGCTATTTCTTGCGCAAAATAAGCCGTGTTTTGAATAGTGCCGCCCACTTCATAACTCGCTCTTCGATAATCTTTGCCCATTTCTTTACTGATCAATAATGTCAGCTCATCATCTACTGCGTTAAGCGCTTCGTAAGCGTTAATTATTTTTTGTTGGCGTTCACCAAGAGTTAAAGCAGACCAAGATTTTTGTGCATGCTTTGCCCGTAAAACAACCGCTGGCATATCAACAGGCTCAGTAATGGCAACATCGCCCAGTGGTTTTCTATCAATAGGGCTGTAAGAAGTGAGCGTTGACATAATATAGTTTCCTAAAATGGCATGAATACGAGTGTGAGCTTACCTGCCCCACAACGTGTAAATTGGTTATATGTCAGTATTATGCTAGAGTAGTTAATTAAAGCAACCAGTATACTTTTAGTAACCACCATAATTAACGTGTAAATAAAATGAAAAGCTCAGCAAAAACAGATAGTAGCGCAAAAAAAATAAATGTAGAAACCTGTGAGCAACCTTGCCTGATTGAACGAGGCATGCGGGTTTTAGGCGGAAAATGGAAAGCCTCTATTTTATGGCATCTGAAAGACGGCCCTGTACGTTTTAACGAATTATCGCGCATGTTAGGCGGCGCAAGTAAGAAAATGGTTGATCAGCGCTTAAAAGAATTAGAAGCACAAGGTTTAGTGACGCGAGAAGTAATTAGCGATCGCCCTATTGCCGTAGCTTACGAAATAACAGACTTTGGCCGCACCGCATTAGATATTTTAGAGAAACTAAAAGATTGGACTGAAGATAACAACATTTGATCATGACGGGTTACCTTCTTTCTTGATCAATTAGCCAGTCAATTAACCAAAGAAAGTCAGCTATGAGTTTATTGAAGCTATTGGGTCATGAAAAACACTGATATTGAGAAGCAGCCCTATGTTTAAACTACAATGTTTAAACTACAATGTTTAAACTACAACGCAATGCAAGAAGTTGCAGAAAAACTCACGCTACATACGATATCACTAGATTAAAATTTAGAATGAGTATCTTGCTATTTTTTTGAATTTTTCAATGAAAAAACTCCGTTAAAGTTCCAGTCACATTTAAAAATCTACCTGAATCAGTGCTATTCCAATTTCTAAGCTACTTTATCAAGTAGATAATTATAGACAGGCCCTAATATTTTTTAATCTGCTCAAGCAGCAAGCTGGTTGTCCAATCAATACCGTTATAAGCGATATCTGGCTTGTAGTAAGCCCCTTCTCCACGTGCTCTATTTACATAAACTTTATTTGGCACAATCACTTTACCTAATCCTGAAGGTAAAGTAGCTAAACGTACTTCCATATACATAGAATCGGCGCTGCTTGGGGCACCAAATAACCGCGTATTGGGAAATAGCTTAAATACATCAATCGCATCTAAACAGGCACTCGCGCATTGCGGCGGCACTATAACAAACACCTTAGTTTTAAAGTTGCTGGTTAGCGATTTATTTAAGCTTTGCTCACGCTTTTCATCAGGCATTTCTACATAAAATGGTGCTTTACTTTTAAGTGATTCCGTCATTCCTTTATGTACTACTTTTATAAACTCATGAACATCACTTTGATCTTTCACCAGTTCAATTAACGACTCTACATAGTCAGTATTATCTTTTGAGGCTCTCCACCACACTTGTGTATTTTGAGACAAATCGGCTGCTTTTTGCTCTACAATCTTTTCGCCCCATAATCTTTTTGCTATTTGTAAACTCCAATAAGATGAGCCACCTTGATTATGCCGCAGATCTAAAACTACCGCTTTAGCATTAAGCAGTTTTCTATGTTGCAGTTCAATTTTTTCAAAGACCTTATTGTAGTCAGCGGTTTGTTTATCGTTTACCGAAAAGCTAGGCATGGCGACCCACGCTATCTTTTTATCGGGCCAGGTCAAATCAATAGGTAGTTCATCACCGTTGTCAGCATTCTCTAGATGTTTATTTACTGATTTAGGCCTTGTTGACCAGTTCAGCACTTGTGTATAAGTTTCGCCATTGGCTTTAACAAATTCACATGCTTTTAAGGGCATTAAAAATGGATTACCCTCATCAATTAGTAACCGCCAACCTTGGTTCCACCAATGTCCAGGTTGTGCAACTTCACCATGAAACTTAAAAACCCTTTTGCGCATTAAGGCTTCAGTGCTTTGTCCATCACATTGGCTGACAACATCGCCTTTACTAATATTGTTGGTTTCGCTGTAATACACTTTTAGCGCATCGCCTCGCCATACGGCACTAAAACCCGGCCAGCGGCGTGCCGGTCTTTCTACGCTTGAAAACACACCGGCGTGGCCATCTTGTAACACAGTACTGAAGCGCGCAATTGCCGCAACATGAACCTGCGGTCCGCTCGCTTGTGATGAGAGTGCAAGTGCCTCCGCTTTTGCTTGATTTAATAAATCAGGGAAAGTTGGGTTATTAACATCAAACATACCGGGATGGTTTTTTGCGGATATACTGTAAGCAGCTTCAATATCGCGCTCAGTTATACTGCGCCACTGCTCTGCTGTCATCGAAGTATCAACTTTCGCTGCAAAACTCAAAGCTGGTATAGTCAATAAAACGCCAAGCAAAATACTTAGCGCAGTATCAACGTTTTTTGTTTTTGTTTTTGTTTTTGTTTTTGTTTTTGTTTTTGTAGTCATGAAAATCCATTTAAGTCTGCGGTTGATTACACTAATTTAAAATCGTTATTTTATGTTGATTAGTCAGCTTGATAATATTACTTGCATACATCCCTACTTTATCACGTAAATTTAATGACTTAACAGATAGATATTTATACCATCTGCACGCTCATTTATGACCAAGAGTGAATCTATGCTGCTAACGACTCCAAAAATAACAAAACATCGAACAGATGGTGACATTAGCACTTACCTATTTGCTAGGGTTTAGACAAATAGCAAGCTTGGTCGCCTCGTATGTATTGGAAGTAACGCCTTGTAAACAGTTAAAACACAGCAAACCTATAAACAGGGGGAAATCTGCATAAGAAGAGCAATAATGCCTTTGAATGAGTTTACTGAGTTATAATCTCAGCATTTATTTTCAATAAATCTTCCCTGCTCTATACTTTTAGATTTTTAGATGGCAGGCCTGATAAGCTTTCATGGTTATTATTAATACTAAGACCCAAAGAACAGTTTAAATTTTATAATAATTATACCGAGCGACTAATGGTTCTTTTATTCCCTTCAAAGCGCCTTTTGTTTGTTATTACATGTACCTTTCCCGTATTTTATCATTCAGAATTAAGCAAAGTTATGCCAGTGCTCCACTTTCGCTAATCTTTAAACACCTGTATAATCGCGCGCATTATTTTTACATTTTTTTAGTTGTTATAGGTATGAGTTAACGCGTTAACTTAACTCATCTAAACACTCGCGACGGAACCTTTATGTTAGCTGCAAACAATATT
>TARA_B110000211_G_scaffold132104_1_pt1 | contig 12287 bp, 9 predicted proteins | sample TARA_B110000211 | Tara Oceans TARA_B110000211 (sample SAMEA4397516) | marine metagenome | biome: Polar Biome; feature: [DCM] deep chlorophyll maximum layer (ENVO:01000326); material: water (ENVO:00002006), including particulate matter (ENVO:01000060) such as... | depth 30 m
TGACATGGCGAAGATCGAGAGTTCAATTCTCTCCGAACCCACCATATTTCAATCCACTTCTATGATTTATGAGTATTTGTTATTTGAATGGCAATTAGTATTTAACCCGATTAAGCACCAGATAATCAAAAATCAATCTACGAGAGATTCAGGTTCTGGGAGTTGCAGATCGTCAGGGTCAACCTTCGACAATGGTTTTTCTTCCTCATCCGTCATGGTAAAGTCTGTTGACCCGCCTGACCATGATGAGATTTTTTCACTTTCTTCGAACTCTTCATCCGGTATTGCGTGCTGGTTTGAGAGTGAATAGAGTGAAGGGTCGATGACTTCGCGCTCAGGGGTGGAATTGGGCTCAGGTGCTTCGCGTTCCTCAAGATGAATTCCGGAATGAAAAGTGCCACATTCGGGACAGCGTATGCTGCCAGTCTGCTCTATACAGCCGCAAACTGGGCAAGAGGATTTACCTTTCAATGACTCAAGCGTGTCGTGAGACGTCATCCTTTCACTCCACAAACATATCGTCTTGGTATCCGGTGACAACGTCTCCAGTGCCATCTTCTTTGATAGTTACCGTATTTTCATCATCATCAAATTCAATGATGACTCCAAAGACTTCCTCATCATCTAAGGACAATCCAACATGAGATCCGATATCGATTTCGTCATCTGCGTCATCTCCTTCATCTTCTTCAACGTCATCCTCATCATCTGACTCTTCATCGGAATCTTCGTCAATTTCATCTTCAAGTTCAGAATCTGAATCGTCTTCATCTGCGTCATCTTCAAGTTCTTCATCAGATTCTCCGGAACGCGCCTCATCGGTATCATCTTCGACTTCTTTCATTGCTTTGGCTCGTGCTCTCCATCCTGGGACAATGGCAAGGTGGGTTGCAAGTGATGCGACCATACCAATAACGCCGAGGACCATCATGAATATTCCATCCCAATAGAATCCAGCAGGCATGGATAAAGCTTCTCCAGCGAAGGGCGTGAGTGAATTTTTACATTCTCCAATTTGAACTGAAGAATCACAAGGATAGATATCGCCTTCATCCCAATCTTCAAAACCAATCTTATAATCAGTTTCAAGAGCAATATTCCCTCCAGTTCCATCAATTCCAAGTGGTCCTATGCCACCAAGTCCGTTGATTAACCATGCAGCGATAAAGAGGCCGAAGGCCAAATGTATGAGTGGCCAAACGATATCATTCCATTGTTTGCCCATCATTTTTCGTTGCATATCAGTAGGGAAGGGTTTCTCTACCTTTTTCGTGAGTCTCGATTCATCATCGACAATTTCGTCCGCATCCTCTAATGATTCGAGTGCAGCAACGAATTCCACAATATCGATCACACCATCACCATCGTCATCTGCATTTACTAGGAATGATTCGATATCCTTTGAAGTGACTTCTGTTTCAATGAGTCCTTCAATTACATTGGTGAATTCTTCCACAGAAATATTTCCATCTCCATCTTTGTCGAGAGAATTAAAGAATTTATTTGGAGAATCGCCAGATTCATCCATTGCATCGGAAATGAGATGTAAAAGTGAGAGTGGTTCAGCCACATCATAGTCTTCCATTTCACCGTCTTCATCAATTTCATCGAGAATATCGTCCATTTCGTCAAGGTCAGATTCTTCGGATTCGTCACCCTCATCGAGCGTTTCCTCATCGTTTTCCGATTCTTCTCCCCCATCCTCATCTTCTTGCACAGGTTCAGAAACTTCTTCTTCATCCATTTCAGATTCTTCATCGGATGAATCTTCTTCGTCTTCAGATTCTTCATCGGATGAATCGTCTTCGTCTTCAGATTCATCTTCTGTTGTTACTTCCTCGACTGTCTCTAGAGGAGTTGACTCTTCCTTTTCCACGGCCGAGTATACCTCTCCAGTAATTGTTTCATGTAATTCACCGAGATCGATTTGTCCATCACCGTCCTCATCGATGGTGTCTATTAAGCGGTCAACTTGAGATGGTGGCAAATCTGCCAATTTAAGGCTAAGTAGTCCAGATTTCAGTTCACCTGAGTCGATTTGACCGTCCCCATCCTTATCGAATTTCTTGAAGAGTACAGGGATTGAAATTCCAGTTTCGGCAAGCCATTTTCTCAAGACATCTACGACATCATCTGCGACAAAAATTGTGCCGCAGTGGCTACATTTGGTGGAGTTCAATGGTACGAGTCCTTGACATGCTCCACATTCTCCAAGTGACTCATCGGATACGCCAGAAAAAGAAATATCACATTCAGGGCAGTTATCGGAATTGAGCGGTACGATGGCTCTACAAGCCCCACATTCGGCCATTGCGATTTCTTCTTTGGTTTCGTCAGCCATTACCACACCTGTTCCTCCCATTGCATCTTCGGATATAATGATTCATAGACTTTGAACGATGAACCCGTAATACGAGCAGTCGTATGCGCGGGGTGAGATCATCGAAAAAGGCCGAATATTTACTACCGAATTCATCAGTGACGACGAAACACTTGGGTGGGTTGATCGAGAAAGTCAATCATCCGAGGAACATATTCTCTTGTTTTCAAGATTGCCACATCGTCGCTTGCTTGAACACCTTGACATCAATTCAGTCGAAGCGTATTGGCTTACTGAAAGAGCAACTGAAGGCGCAATTCGACCTGATATTGCCACGATTCACAACCATATATCTCGACATCTTTCGAACCATGCAGGCATTGTAGTCCTTGAAGGGCTTGAATGGCTCATGACTATCAACGGGGAAGACGCTGTACTTTCATTCGTACGTGAATTGCGAGAATCTGTATATACGACTCAATGGACCATTATCTTGCCAATTCGTTCGCTCGCATTCGAATCACTTTGGCTAGCGCGACTACGGCGCGAAGCTCCAGCGATCGACCTCAGTTTGCCAAAGATCGATAATGAGCAGATGAGCCATACCGATACTGAATCACCTGAAGTAGGTGATGCTGAAATGGATTTAGGTGCAATGGAGATTTTAGAAGATGGCTCGCCTCAGTTGGTCATGTTGTCAAGATTACCATCAACTGGGTTCACACTGCCTCTTCTGCGCAAACGTATTCTTCAATGGAGAAGAATGGGTCTCGATGTATCTGAAGCAGAGGCTGCATTAAGTTTCAAACCGGATGAAGCCTATACTTTGTATGCAGTGGTTGAAGAAAAAGTCCGAAGAGCTGTTGAATTGGAACAACATCTCAATCTCAACATGTCTGCATTCTCTGCAACCGATGAAGCAACAGCGCGTTTCCGAATCAGGCAACTGACTGGGCTGGATGAACTTGAAAATCAATTCTTTGAAGATTAACGTGGCAGACGACCTACTTCGGCCTCAACTCTTGCCAACCATTTCCCATCGAGAAGTTCGTCCGCAACAGCAATAATATCGGCACTTGTACTACGGTCTCCTTCCAATGGTTCGACCACTGAACGAATTCGTTGTTTCATTGCTACGATTACCTTCGAAGGTTGGACTTCATTGAATTCTAATGCTTGGCATGCAACGATGAACTCACAAGCCAAAACCTCCGAAAGTCGATCGGTGGCTTGAAGTAAATTCCAACACGCAGTTGCACCCATGCTCACATGGTCTTCTTGGCCGGCAGAAGTGGATGTTGAAAAGATTGAACGGGGTGCTGCATGGCCGTGGAGTTCACCAAGTGAAGCGCCTGCAACATATTGGACAATCATAAGGCCAGATTCAAGGCCAGAATCTTTGGCCAAAAAGGCAGGTAAACCACTGCGCGCAGGGTCGAGCATCTGGTCGATTCTACGTTCCGAGATTGATCCGAGTTCGAACATTGCAGCCGTCATCGCATCCGCTGTTAGCGCTAACACTTCTCCGTGAAAATTACCTTGTGAAATCACTTCATGCGGACCAGGGTTCGAAAGATCAGGGAATATGAGTGGATTATCAGTGGCGCTGTTCAGTTCAATATCCAAAGTGTTCTGTAATGACAACAGTCGTTCGTAAATTGCTCCGTGAACTTGTGGTGCGCAACGAAACGAATAGGCATCCTGTACTTGTTCACAATTAGTATGTGAAGCAATGATTGGAGAATCTTTGAGTATTGCTCGAATGCGTCGAGAAATCAAAACCTGACCTGGGTGCGGTCTAGCATGATGTACTCGTTCATCCGAAGGTTTGACGCTTGCCTTACGTGCTTCGATTGAAGTACAAAGGGCAAGATCGGCATACACCAGTAAATCAGCGATTCGTTGCTCAGCTAAAACTAAAAAACTACACATCTGACTTGTACCATTAATGAGCGACAACCCATCCTTCGCGCGTAATTCAAGAGGAATCAAACCATGCTTTCTCATTTGGTTAAGTGTTGGCTCAGTCTTTCCATCATCAGACAAGACGTCACCCTCACCAATTAGACTCAATGCCATGTGGGAGAGAGGTGCTAAATCACCACTTGCTCCAAGGCTGCCAATACGAGGTATTGCAGGCGTGATGTCGAAATTGAGGAAATTGACCAACTGTTGCAATACTTCGGGATGAACTCCTGAATTTCCTTTCGAAAGAGAGTTGATTCGTACCGTCATCATGGCGCGTACGGACTCTTTCGACATTAATTCGCCAATTGCAGTCGCATGCGAACGAACCAAGTTGGTTTGCAATTGAGCCAAGTCTTCAGATGAAATCCGCTGGTGAACAAGGGCGCCGAATCCAGTATTTATTCCATAGACAGTTTCATTGTTTGATAAAATGCGTTCAACAACAGCACGAGCCGCTTCAATACGAGGGATGGCATCTGTGGAAACTGAAACTTGTGCATTACCTGTAGCAACTCGCATTACTTCTGCTGCCGTAAGTGTATGTCCATCAAGTGAAATAAGTGTCATTGCATGTCCTCCTGGAATAATCGGTCAAGTAAATCATCATCCATGTGATGAGGTAATGTGACGCGTAGCAACGGTTCTGAATCCATTGCCCTTTGGATGGCAAACTCGGCACCTTCGTTACGGGCCCATGCTCTACGAGCAACTCCATTATTGACATCCCAGTGCAACATCCGTTGAAGTCTCACTTCGCAATCATCGCTCCCATCAAGAAGCATTCCGAACCCGCCATTGACGACTTCACCCCACCCAACGCCGCCACCGTTGTGGAGGCTGACCCAAGTAGCGCCACGGAATGCATCTCCTACGAAATTTTGAACGGCCATATCTGCCGTTTGAATTGAACCATCGCGGATGTTTGCAGTTTCTCTATACGGGCTATCGGTGCCTGAGACATCATGATGGTCACGCCCGAGAACAATTGGACCTGAAAGTCGCCCATCACCAATGGCTGCATTCATTGCTGAAGCGATTTTTCTGCGGCCTTCATCATCAGCATATAAGATTCTGGCTTGACTTCCAACAACCATATTATTTGCTCCTGCACCTCGTATCCAACGGATATTGTCGATCAATTGTTGTTGAATTTCGATGGGAGAATTAGGCAGCATTTCCTCAAGAACCTGGCACGCAATTTCATCGGTGACTTTCAAATCTGCTGGGTCGCCTGAACAACAGACCCATCTGTAAGGACCGAACCCGTAATCGAAGCACATTGGGCCCATGATATCCTCGACGTAACTTGGATAGCGGAATCCACCATCGTCCGACATTACATCGGCACCTGCCCGACTTGCTTCAAGCAAAAACGCATTTCCATAATCCCAAAAATACATTCCGTTCTCTGACATTTGATTGATTGCATTTGCATGACGCCGAAGCGTTGCGCGTACTTCATCAGCAAACCGTTCAGGCTCATCTGAAAGCATGGATGCAGCATCATCGTAAGAATGGTCAACGGGAAAGTAACCTCCTTGGAAGGGGTTATGTAAGCTGGTTTGGTCACTACCGAGGTCGACAGAAACTTTACGCTCAACGAGACGTTCCCAAAGTTTGACAATATTTCCAATATAGCCAATGGAAAGGGGTTTTTTGTTCTCTGCCGCTTGCACCATTTGGTCAATGGCATCATCAACATCATCGGTTACAGTCGAAAGCCAACCCTGTTCATGGCGTTTATGAGCGGCATGCGCATTGGATTCGGCTACAATACAAGATGCTCCAGCGATAACTGCTGCTTTCGCTTGTGCCCCTGACATCCCTCCGAGCCCTGAAGTTACGAATGTGACGCCACCAAGCCCCTCGTCTCCACCAAGTCCGAGATGCGAACGTGCAGCGTTCAGTAGAGTGATTGTAGTCCCGTGGACAATGCCTTGTGGTCCAATGTACATGTATGAGCCAGCAGTCATTTGACCATATTGTGTCACGCCTAGGGCGTTCATTCGTTCATAATTATCTTGTGAAGAAGCGTTTGGAATCACCATGCCATTCGTGACAATGACACGTGGTGCTTCAGGCATTGAAGGGAAGAGTCCAAGCGGATGGCCAGAATACATAACGAGCGTCTGAGATTCAGTCATATTGCAAAGATAGGCCATTACCAAACGGTATTGAGCCCAATTTTGGAACACTGAACCGTTGCCGCCATAGGTGATGAGTTCGTGAGGAAATTGAGCAACTGCAGGATCCAGATTATTTTGAATCATGAGCATGATCGAAGCTGCTTGCTTACATTGAGCGGGGTAGTCATCGATTGGATGTGCGCGCATTTCATACTCAGTTGGACGGTAGCGCCACATAATGATTCTACCAAAAGAGTTCAATTCTTCGAGAAACTCACCCGCAAGTACTTCGTGTTGACTTTCAGGGAAATAGCGTAATGCATTGCGAAGAGCGAGTTTCTTTTCCTTTGGAGTGAGTATCTGACGTCGAGGAGGTGCGTGGTCTACTGCATCATCCCATACCGGTGGTTCGGGAATTGTTTTGGGTATGCCTTCGCCGAGACTCATGCGAAGTGCAGATGTTTCGGCCCCCATGTTTGTTCCTTGGAGGTATTGCCCTTGAGCATTCTTATGATGACTCCTCAAATTTAAGAGTTAAATCAAGCCTTTTGGGAATGAGTTCCGGGTTTCCAAAGAGTAAAGATAAGGCCCGAGCACATCATGAGGAGTGCAAATATTTGGAATCCGTGTTGGAGTGACAGTATGTCCTTTTCAAGCAAATATCCGGCACTTGCACTTGAAATTGAAAAGCTGAGAGACATGATGAGCATGTCAATCGAAAACACTCGACCACGAATTTCATCTTCGACCCACATTTGAGTCAGTATTGTTGACAAAACCCAATTCGCACCGCTGGCCGAATGTGCAAGCATCACGAGGAATACAGTTAGCCAAACATTTGTACCAAGCGTATAACCAACGAAAAAGTAGAAAAATCCAGATATCATTACCAATACTCCGATGAGCATTGGCCATTTTTCTTGATCCGTAAGAAATTTACGTGCAAGGATTGGCCCAGTCCCTGTACCAATTCCACGGGCGAAAAAGAACAATCCAAACCCAAGTGCTACGCCGAATCCATCGACATTGGAACCTGCTATGACGAGGAATACACCGGCCAAACCACCTCCAGCAATATTCCATGATGCTTTGGCGAATACAATTCGAAGCAATCGTGCTTCTTGCGCGATACGAGTCCAGCCCTTTCGGATGTTGGAAAAGGCAGTTGAAAACAATGGTCCCGAGAGTTCTTTGTCAAAAGTTTGAGGAATGGTCAATGGTATGAGGAGTACTGCGCCTAATAGGAACGTACCAGCATCGATGATAAACGCTGCATCTGTTCCGAAATATTCGACGACGATCCCACCAAGCATTGCACCTAAACACAATGCTGTCGACCATGAGGCCGCGTCGAGGGCATTGGCAGTAGCCAAGTCTTCTTTCGAAACAACATTGGGTAAAGCTGCTCGTTCGGCAGTGACATATGCTCCATGGAGCAACATCATAATTCCAGATAATCCGAGCATCCAAGGGATGTCTTCAGGGCCATCAACTGCTAAGAATCCGAGGGCGAGAAACATTTGGAGAACATTGGACCAAACCATAATGTGTTTACGATTCATCCTATCTGCAAGTAAACCGCTGATCGGTTGAAGCAATGCAAAGCACAACATTCGTACGGTGAATAAGATGCCAAGTAAAAATTCAGAATCTGTATATTTGAATATTAACAGGAACAAGGCAATGGTGTTGAACCATTCACCAAGCATCGAAATTACGGATGCCAGCCATAAACGACGGAACTGGGGATTTGAAGTTATGAGGTCCCAATAACCAATCTTTGTCATTCCTCTTCATCTCCCTTGAAAAGGGATGTTTCGGATTCAAGCGACACTTCAATCCATTTTGAAGTGGGCGTGTTTGAGACTGCTGCGGTAGAATTCAAAGGAACTAATGAGTTCGCCTCTGGGAAATACGTTGCAATGTTTTTCCGAGGGATTTCATATGCGACTACAAGCCAACCGGCAGAGTGTCGAGTTTCACCTTCGAAATGACTGGTTATCGAAACTTTTTGACGGTTTTTCCAACCCCTTTCAACCATATCCAGTGCGTTCATCAATACGATTCTTCGGTTCCCACTGAGGCCTCGATAACGGTCATGGACGTCATAAATCGTCGTATTATACTGGTCATGAGAACGTATTGTCATCATGATGAAATGATTTTCATCCACGGCAAGATTTGGCAGAGGGTGAGTGGTAAAATGCGCTTTACCAGATGGAGTTGTAAAAGTACGGGAATCTCGAGGCGGGTTCGGGAGTAAAAATCCATTTTCATTTCGAACACGTTCATTGTAGTTGTCGAATCCGAAGAGTGAACGCTCCATTAAATCCCGAATATGATCGTAGTTACCTGCCAATTCGAGCCATTTAATTGGAGAATCTGTGGACAGAAGTGATGCGAGGTTGGCAACAATCCAAGGCTCACTTCGTAATTCCTTCGAAGCTGGTTGAAGTCCGCCGCGTGATTGATGGACAATACCCATCGAGTTCTCGACCGTGACGAATTGGGTAGTTTCACCTTGGATGTCGATTTCAGTACGTCCAAGGCACGGTAAAATCAACGCTTGTTTACCAGTCACGAGGTGTGAACGGTTGAGTTTAGTCGAAACTTGGACCGTTAGTCCAACCTTGCGTAATCCTTCTGCAGTAGCGTGGGTGTCAGGGGTTGCAGAAATAAAATTCCCGCCCATGCAAAAGAAGACATCGACATCGCCTTTCCTCATCGCATGTATTGCATTGACGACATCATAGCCATGCTCTTCAGGAATGGAAATGTTGAGCCCCTCCTCCATCTTTTTGATGAATTCGGGTGGTGCCGCTTCCCAAATACCGACTGTACGGTCGCCTTGAACATTTGAATGGCCGCGTACAGGACAGAAACCTGCACCAGGTCGGCCTACATGCCCGCCCATGAGGAGAAGATTGACAATTTCTTGGATGACTGAAACTCCATTTGGTTGTTGAGTTAGACCCATTGCCCAGCAAGCGATGGTCGCTTTCGATTTCGCCAATACTTTACCGACTTCAATGATGAGTTCCTTTTCAATACCCGAATCCAATTCAAGGACTGGCCAAGTATAGGATTTTGTATGCTCGACCATCGTTTGAAAACCTTCAGTGCTCGTGTCGATAAACTCTTGATCGAAACCACCATATTCCGAGTGTACTTTGATAAATCCCTTCATCAATGCAGCATCACCACCAATGCGAACTGGGAGATGGTAATCTGCTATTTTCGTTGTGCTGAAATCTAATTTCATGTAATCTTGGGGGTGTTTGAAACGTTCGAGTCCAGCCTCTGGTAGAGGATTGATGTGAATGATTGTTGCACCCTTCTTTTTAGCATCGCGTAAAGCAGTTAACATCCGTGGATGATTTGTGCCTGGGTTTTGGCCAATGACCATAATCACATCTGCGTGATTAAAATCTTCAAGGTGGACGGTTCCTTTACCGATTCCAATTGTTGGGCCAAGTCCTTTACCACTCGATTCATGGCACATGTTCGAGCAATCGGGGAGGTTATTTGTCCCACTACTTCGAACCATTGCCTGGTAGAGGAACGCAGCCTCATTACTCGTTCGACCAGAAGTGTAAAACACAGATCGGTCAGGGTGTTCCATCGACTTGATTTCAGCAGCGATGATTTCAAAAGCACTTTCCCAAGTAATTGGAGTATAGTGTGAACTGCCTTTGGTAAGATGCATAGGGTGAGTGAGTCGACCTTGCTTGTTCAACCAGTAATCACTTTGTTCTGCGAGTTCTTGAACACTATGTTTCGCAAAGAAAGCAGGTGTGACTCTACTTTTCGTCGCTTCATCAGCTACAGCCTTAGCTCCATTTTCACAAAATTCGAAATGTGTGCGGTGTTCAGGATCTGGCCATGCGCACCCTGGGCAATCGAAACCATTCTGTTGATTGACCATCGTGAGGGTTTTCGCAGAACGCATCAATCCCATTTTTTTGAATCCATGGAGCATTGATGAGGTGACGGCCGGAATACCTGCAGCCATTTTCTTCGGTTTCTTTATTTTCAATGACCGTAGGTCAGGTGGAGTATCTGCTCGGACATCATCCCTCATACGCTCACCAAGTCGTCCTGCGTAGGGGGGGTTCTCAAGGCTTGTTGTACTCTCAGTGGGAAAGAAGGCCAATTGCGACACTACTTTCACGCTTCATGAAGGAATAGATGCGCATTCCAAGACTTCGTGCTGTATCTGCTGCCAAGGTCGAACAAGCGCCTATGCAAACAATGGTGCCGATGCCAGAACGGGCTGCTTTTGCTACAATATCCCACCCACACCTTCCGGAAAGGAAAAGTAATTCCTCATCAAAGGAAACACCTTCAATCAATCCGCTGCCGATCGTTTTGTCCACAGCATTATGGCGGCCGATATCTTCTCTGAGATGTCTCAAACCAAGATGATGATTCCACAGTGCTGCAGCATGCATGCCGCCAGTATCGGCAAAACCGATTTGGAGAGTTTTCATCGATTCTAATGCTTGGTAAAGAATCGGATGTTCAATTGGCAAATGAGTACTCGAATACATCGGCAAACCTTCCATCAATTCTTCCAACCCATCTGCGTTACAAGCGCCGCAGGATGAAGTAATCACACCACGATTAGAATCCGGTGAAGATATAGGTTGGTCGATCGACACGTTCACAGAACCACTCAAAGTTTGTTCAGCTTCAATCTTAGCATCTGGGAAGCATCCGTAGCCTTCACTGCATGCGTGACCAAGGAACAATTCCTTTAGGTCGGTAGGTGTTCCGAGTAAACTGGCGATTTTAATCTCTTCAGAATGCAAGTGAATTAACGTTTCACTGGCTAATTGGTCTTCAGCAAGATGAGACCGGCCAGCGGAATATCGGTGAATCCCTATGCGGCGGCTACGCTCCATGATTCGCTATTCAACCTCAACTTGAAGTCTCTTCGGATTCATCTGGTCGTTCAATATCGAAAAATTCGAATTGCAAATCAACTAATTCGCTACTTGATTTCGCTTCTGCGTAGGCATCCAATGGCTCCTTATTGAGTTCGAAAAAACGTTCACCCCATCGGAATGCGCCAAGAACCTCACGCGCCTGTTCTCTTTCGCCGATGAGGTACAGGACAGTTGCAAGTGCTTCGGCCGTTGTAAGGCGGCCAGGTTTGCCCCAATTGACCGGGTTTGCTGCTAAGAGAAGTGGAAGCATACGCGGCTGAAGTCTCGTTTTATTCATTACTTGCCGGACACTTTCTTCGATGTGCGCCCAACTGCAATCAAGTCCAACAAGTGAACCACCCTTGAGAAGCAATTGATGATCTTCGGGTCCAAACACTTTCCCACACAACGGTTCAAGGATGATACCACGCTTTGGAAGGGTGTTAAGGCGCTTGTGAAGTCGAAGATTTCCCCGCTTTGAAGCGAGAACTGCAGTATTTTTCTTCGGGTCGTCCTGTGCAAGCCAAACCGCATGTACAGAAATCTTGGGCATAGGCTCACCTAAGGTCGTCAAGGTAATCGCCAAGCGTCATTCCACGCCCCGTTGAATTGTCAACTCTCTGGGTTTCCGAAGGTGTGGAAGCCTCATAGAGTGAAATTGAAAGAACTCTTTCAAACTTCTTGAGTACGGAATCCGTAGGTCTTTTCCCACTTTCTGTCGATTTGACAATATTCACTGTTTCTGCCATCCTCTTGCCGAGCACAGATTGATTCCAACCTTTTGCCTTACGGGCATTGGTAATTCGTAGAGCATAATCGTCAACCAGTTCCAATGTTGATTTGAGCATGATGTCTTTTCCTTTCTTACCTTTAGCCGAATATGGAGTAAGGTGGGCAGGGCGCGCATTCATACTTTGAGCACGTGCCAAGCCTGGTGCAGTCTCC
>TARA_B110000211_G_scaffold90807_1_pt1 | contig 12268 bp, 11 predicted proteins | sample TARA_B110000211 | Tara Oceans TARA_B110000211 (sample SAMEA4397516) | marine metagenome | biome: Polar Biome; feature: [DCM] deep chlorophyll maximum layer (ENVO:01000326); material: water (ENVO:00002006), including particulate matter (ENVO:01000060) such as... | depth 30 m
TACCGCCCATACCGCCCATACCACCACCCATTGGAGGCATAGCAGCGCCAGCATCTTTTTCTTCTGGTTTGTCTGAGATCATTGCTTCTGTAGTAATTAATAATCCAGCAATTGAAGCAGCGTCTTGAAGTGCTGATCTAACTACTTTAGCAGGATCGATAATTCCTTTAGAGAACATGTCCACGTATTCTTCATTTTGAGCATCATAGCCTTGAGTAGCTTTTTTTCCTTCAATTAGCTTTCCAACAATCACAGCTCCATCTACACCCGCGTTTGCTGTAATTTGTCTTACTGGAGCTTGAAGAGCTTTTTTAACTATTTCTACGCCAGCTTTTTGATCGTCACCCTTAACTTTAAGACCATCAAGTTCTAGTGAAGCATATAACAATGCACATCCGCCGCCAATAACAACGCCTTCCTCTACTGCTGCTCTCGTAGCATTTAATGCATCTTCAACTCTATCTTTTCTTTCTTTAACTTCTACCTCTGTAGCACCGCCTACTTTTATTACCGCAACGCCACCAGCAAGTTTGGCCAATCTTTCTTGAAGTTTTTCTTTATCATAGTCAGATGTAGTTTCATTAATTTCAGATCTGATTTGATTACATCTAGCTTCGATATCAGATTTTTTTCCTTCGCCTGCAACCAATGTGCTATTTTCTTTATCAATCTTAACTTTTTTGCAAGATCCAAGGTCACCAATTTTTACATTTTCTAATTTGATGCCAATATCTTCTGAAATAACTTGTCCACCAGTTAGAATTGCAATATCTTCTAGCATTGATTTTCTTCTATCTCCGAATCCAGGGGCTTTAACTGCAACAACTTTTAATCCACCTCTTAATTTGTTTACAACTAAAGTTGCAAGAGCTTCTCCCTCAACATCCTCTGAAATAATCATCAAAGGCCTATTAGCTTGTACTACTGACTCTAATAACGGAACCATTGGCTGTAGATTAGCTAATTTTTTTTCAACTAAAAGAACTAAAGGATTTTCTAACTCAGTAGTCATTTTTTCAGTATTAGTTACAAAGTATGGAGAAAGATAACCCCTGTCAAACTGCATACCTTCTACAACATCTAATTCTGTTTCCACTCCTTTGGCTTCCTCTACTGTAATAACACCTTCGTTACCAACTTTTTGCATTGCTTTAGAAATCATATCACCAATTGACTTTTCCCCATTTGCAGAAATTGTACCAACTTGAGCAACTTCCTCAGAGGCCTTAACTTTTTTTGCTGATGATTTTAATTTTTCAATTACGTGTTCAACTGCTTTATCAATACCCCTTTTAACATCCATTGGGTTCATACCAGCAGTTACATATTTTAATCCTTCTGTTACAATAGCTTGCGTTAATATAGTTGCAGTCGTAGTCCCATCTCCCGCATTGTCATTAGTCTTACTTGCAACTTCTTTAACCATTTGAGCTCCCATATTTTCAAATTTATCTTCAAGCTCAATTTCTTTTGCAACTGAAACACCATCTTTAGTTATTCTTGGTGCGCCATATGATTTATCCATAACTACATTTCGACCTTTAGGTCCTAATGTAACCTTTACAGCATTCGCAAGAATGTTTACTCCATTGAGCATTTTTGTTCTAGCTTCAGTACTGAATTTGATTATTTTTGACATTTTAAAACTCCTTTAATTCAATTATTTTTTACTTTTGGTTACGCCCATGATGTCGGATTCTTTCATGATGCTATATTCTTTTCCGTCTATTTTTACTTCTGTACCGGACCATTTTCCAAAAAGCACAATATCGCCAATTTTAACGTCCATTGGTGAGATTTTACCTTCATCTGATTTTGCTCCCGGTCCAACGGCAACTACTTCACCCTCTTGAGGTTTCTCTTTAGCTGTATCTGGAATAATAATTCCACCAGCTGTTTTTTCTTCACTATCAAGTACTTTTATTAGTACACGGTCGTGTAAAGGTCTAAATTTCATTTTTACTCCTGTAATTTGTATGTAGCCTTGATATGGTGAGTTTTGACAAAATTTCAAGGTCAAATTTAATTTTTTAAAGCTAAAATTAGCTTGATATTGCTATATTTTGTTATCTTTTCTATAAAGGTTTCACAGGGAGCCAAAAAATTTGAAAAAACTTGAACATTTATCAGAAATTTCCGACCAATATGACACCTATATTATTGATCTATGGGGGGTCATGCACAACGGAATTCAACTTAATGTGCCAGCTATAAAAGCGGTTGAAAAATTAATTGAAAAAAATAAAAGAATAATATTTTTATCAAATGCACCGAGACCAAGTAAGAATGTAATAAATTTTTTAAGAAAGTTAAAAATGAATGAAAAGTTTTTAAAAAATGTATTAACTTCTGGAGAGGCGGCAATAGATTCAATTAAACAAAATAAATTTGGAAAAAAATTTTTTCATTTGGGCCCGCAAAGAGACATGTCATTATTTAAAGGTCTCGAACAAAATAAATCAGATATAAAAGAATGTGATTTTATACTTTGCACGGGACTCTTTGACGATAATGAAAATTTAGATTATTATAAGGATTTATTTAAAAACAACACATCAAAAAAGTTAATTTGCACTAACCCTGACTTAATAGTTCATAGAGGAAATGAAACAGAATATTGTGCGGGCAAGTTGGCCGAAATATACAATTTGCTTGGTGGTGAAGTAGTTTACTTTGGAAAACCACATAAAAAAGTTTATGATCTTATTTTAAAAAACGGTGAAAAAAATTTAATAATTGGAGATAATTTAAATACAGATATTAAAGGAGCAAACAATTTAAAAATAGATTCCTTGTTTATATATAACGGCGTACATAGAAATGAAGTAAAAACAGAAAAAGATTTATCAAATCTATTAGATAATTATAAAGTTAAAACTCAGTTTTATCAAAAAGAGTTCTGTTAATAAATGTTAATTTACAAAAATTTAAATAAATTAAAAAGATTTAGTAGATCTGTAATAGCTATAGGAAATTTTGACGGTTTACATTTGGGTCATCAAAAAGTACTGAGAGAAGCAAGTAGAAAAGCAAAACAAAATAAGTTAAATCTTGGGGTAATTACATTTGAACCTGTTCCAGTAATGTTTTTCAATAAAAAATTGAAAAATCATAGAATAAATAGTGTAAATCAAAAAATAGAAGGATTAAAAAAATTAAATGTAAATTTTTTAATTATCATTAAATTTAATAAGAAATTTTCTAATGTTAGTTATAAAGATTTTATTAGCAATATCATTTTTAAGAAACTTTTAGCTAGATTTATTTTTATAAGCAAAAACTTTCGTTTTGGCAAGAATAGAGAGGGTGATATTAAAAAACTCAAACATTATGAGTCTTTATTTTTATATAAAACATGTATTGCTAAACCTTTTAAAAGAATAAAAAAAGTCTTGTCTTCAACGATAATTAGATCTGAAATTTCAAAAGGAAATATAAAAAAGGTAAATAAATTTTTAGGTCGAGAATGGTGTATAGAAGGCAAAGTTATTAAAGGAGAAAAAAGAGGAAGAAAGATTGGATTTCCTACGTGTAATATTAAACTTAATGACTATGTTTTGCCTAAATTAGGTGTTTACTCTGTAATTGTTCATTTAAATAAATTAAAACGAAAAGGAATAGCAAATATTGGATATAGACCAACTTTTAAAGGTAAAAACATATTACTTGAAGTTAATATATTTGATTTAAAAGTAAATTTATATAACAAGAAAATTAAGGTTAGTTTTGTTAAGTTTATAAGACCAGAAAAAAAATTTAATAATATTGATCAACTTAAGATACAAATAAAAAAAGATATTACAAAGGCAAAAAAATAATGTCCAAAGAGACAATTAAACTACCTAAAACAGCATTTTCAATGAAGGCTAACCTGCCCAATAAAGAGCCAGTTATTCTTGAAAAATGGGAAAAAAATAAAATATTTAATAAGATACGAGAAAAATCAGCTGGCAGAAATAAATTCATTCTTCATGACGGTCCACCGTATGCTAACGGTCACATACACATGGGAACTGCCCTAAATAAAATTTTAAAAGATATGATTATCAGGTTTCAACAAATGAATGGAAAAGATTCTGTTTATGTGCCTGGTTGGGATTGTCACGGACTTCCAATTGAGTGGAAGATAGAGGAAAGATACAAAAAAAAGAAAAAAAACAAAGATGAAGTCCCTATTAAAGATTTTAGGAATGAGTGCAGGGAATTTGCTAAAGAATGGATAGAAATTCATATTAAAGAATTTAAGAGACTCGGTGTAACTGGTGATTTTGAAAATTATTATTCGACAATGAGTTTTGATGCTGAAGCACAAATTGTTAGAGAGTTGGGAAAATTTCTATTAGATCAAAGTTTATACCAGGGATTTAAACCAGTATTATGGTCAACTGTAGAAAAAACAGCTCTAGCTGATGCTGAAGTAGAATACATGGACCATACCTCAAATACAATATACGCAGCATTTAAGATTAAAAAAACAAAAGCAGAATTTTTAAGAGACGCTAATATAATTATTTGGACTACTACTCCGTGGACGATCCCTGCGAATAAAGCCTTGGCTTATAATAATAACATTGAATATTCATTAGTTGAAATTAGTAGTTTAGAAAATTTTTCTGAAAAAAAAATCATAGTTGCTAGCAACCTTCTAGATTCAATTATTAAATCTTGTGAAGTTGAAAAATTTAAAGTGATTAAAAAATTTAAAGGATCAGTTTTTGAGGGTACAATTTGTAGTCATCCATTTTTAAAATTAGGTTATGATTATGACGTACCGATGCTAGATGCTAGATTTGTTACGCTCGAACAAGGTACGGGTATAGTGCACTGCGCACCAAGCCACGGACCTGATGATTTTAATTTATGCTTAAAAAATAATATTCCATCGAAATATACAGTTGACAATGCAGGTCTATACACCGCTGAAGTACCAAATTTTACTGGAACTCATATATTTAAAGCCGATCCTATCGTTATAGATAAATTAAAAAGTGAAAATAAACTATTGAAAGCTGACAAACTTCGGCACAGCTATCCGCACTCATGGAGATCAAAGGCTCCTTTGGTTTATAGAGCAACACCTCAATGGTTTATTTCAATGGAGACTCGATCGCTAAGAAAGAAAGCTGTTAAGGCTATAAATGAAACAACTTTCTTTCCTAAGAAGGGAAAAGAGAGATTGTTATCAATGGTAGAAGGAAGACCAGATTGGTGCGTCTCAAGACAAAGAGTTTGGGGTGTTCCATTACCGATATTTATAAACAAAAAAACTAAAGAGCCGTTAAGAGATCAAAAAGTTATTGATAGAATAGCGGCTATATACCAAGAGGAAGGCTCCGATTGTTGGTTTACAGACGATCCAAAAAGATTTTTAGGCAATGATTATAGACAAGAAGATTTTGAGCAACTTAAAGATATAGTAGAAGTTTGGTTTGACAGTGGTTGTACACACAGTTTTGTTTTAGAAAAAAGAAAAGATTTGAAATGGCCTGCTGATATGTATTTAGAAGGGTCAGACCAACATCGTGGCTGGTTTCACTCCTCTCTACTGGAATCTTGTGGCACAAGAGGCAGAGCACCATATAAAAGTATTTTATCACACGGTTTTGTAGTTGATGGCAAAGGACTAAAAATGTCAAAATCTACTGGAAATGTAATTTCTCCTGATGAAATACTAAAAACTTTTGGTGCAGATATACTTAGAGCATGGGTAGCTTCCTCTGATTATTCTGAAGATTTACGAATAGATAAAGTAATTTTAAAGCAACATTCAGAGTCATATAGAAAAATAAGAAATACCTTTAGATTTATATTGGGAAACATCCAAGATAATTTTGAACAAAAAAATTTCAATAAAATTGATATTAGTAAATTTTCAGAATTAGAAAAATATATCATGCACAAACTTTATTCAATTGATCAATCTATTAAAGAAAATATAAAAAATAATAATTTTCATAAACTTTATAAAGAATTACTAAACTTTTGTTCGCTGGATTTATCTTCTTTCTATTTCGATATAAGAAAAGATGTTCTTTACTGCGATAGTATAAAATCAAAAAAAAGAAAAGAATGTGTAATTGTATTAAACATAGTATTAGAATGTTTATTGAAGTGGTTTGCTCCAATTTTTGTATTTACAACTGATGAGATTTACAGCTTAATTAACAAAAAAGAAGAAAGTATTCATGAGTTGACTTTTACAGAAATACCAAAAAACTGGGAAAATGAAAAAATAAACGAAAAATGGAAGTCGCTTTTTAAGTTAAAACAAGAAGCTAACATAGCTATAGAAGAGAAAAGATCTACCAAAGAAATTGGCTCAAGTTTAGAGGCAGATATTGAACTTTCAGTTAACAGCAAACAATATGAATTATTAGAAGGCCTGGACTTAGCTGAATATTTTATTACGTCAAATGTAATAAAAATCAAAAACAAGATCGAGGATCAACAAACAAAAATTATTGTTAAAAAATCCGAAGGAAATAAATGCCCAAGATGTTGGAAAATTTTAAAAAACAAGTGTACTAGATGCGAAGAAGTAATTAATAATAGTTAAATATAAAAAAATGAGATTAAATATAATATCTATAAAAAATATAATTTGTTTAATATTAATTATAATCTCATTCTTTCTGGATAGAATTTCCAAATTAAAAGTTGTAAATGATCAATTAAACAATGATAGAGGTGTTTTTATTAACGAGTATTTGAATATCGATCTTACATGGAACACAGGTATAGGATTCGGTTTATTAAATCTACAATCAGGAATGGTTTATAATCTAATTTCTGCAGTAATAACTTTAGTCATATTAATAATTATTTTCTTATTAATAAAAACAAACAAAAAAGATAGTTTTTTTTATGCAATAATTGCAGGTGGTGCACTAGGAAATCTATATGACAGATTATTTTATTTTGCTGTACCAGATTTTATTGATATTCATATTGCCAATTACCACTGGTTTACTTTTAATATTGCAGATATATTCATTTCAATAGGTATAATAGGATTAATTTTGAATGAGGTTAGCTTTAAAGATGAAAAAAAATAAATATATCTATTTGTTAACATGTTTAGTTTTTATTTTAAGTTCCTGTGAAACTGCAAGAGAAGCAGGAAAAGTTTTAAGAAATGAAAAAAGCAGAACAACAGATGAATTTTTAGTAAAAAAGAAAGAACCGTTATCACAACCACCAAATTTTCGCACTATTCCTGAACCAGGTTCACTCAATCAAAACGGCACTAATGAAGATTCAATAAATAAAATTTTAAAGATACCTGAGGAAAACAGAAACATTAATAAAAGAAAAAAAACGGGCATTGAAAATTCTATACTAGAAAAGATTTTAAAATGAGAAATGGTTTATTAATAAAAAATAGTTTTTTTAATAAAAAAAAAAATAAAATTGAAAATTTAAAAAAAATAGACTTAATAATTAAATCGATACTAAGCAAAACAGATAATAATATATTTCATCTTTTATCAAAAAAATTTTCTTTAAACTTCAAAACATCAAACTTAAAAAAATTTAATAAATTTAAATCTGTCGTCGTTATAGGTATGGGTGGCTCTATTTTAGGTGCCAAAGCAATATTTTCATTTTTAGAAGATAGAATAAAAAAAGATTTTAACTTTGTTGATGATTTAGATCCTATGATTTTAAAAAAAATAAAAAAAATTAACAAAAAAAAAGTATTATTTATAATAATTTCAAAATCAGGAAATACTCTAGAAACTATTACTAATATAAATCTTTTAGCTTTTTCTAACTTTAATGAAAAAAATACAATAATTATTACAGAAGCAAAAAATAATGCTTTGAGTAATTTTGCAAAAAAAAAGAAAATTCTAATTATAAAACATAGAACTTATGTTGGTGGAAGATATTCAGTGCTTTCTGAAGTTGGAATGGTTCCAGCTTATTTCATGGGTCTAGATTTAAAAAAATTTAGAAAAAACTTATTAAAAAATATTGATGGCAATAGTAAAAAAATTTTATCAGAATCTGTTATAAAATTGGCTAAAAATTATAAGTCTAAAAAAATTAATACAATTATTTTTTTTAATTATTCTTCAAAATTAAATGACCTAGCTTTATGGTGCCAACAATTAATAGCAGAAAGCTTGGGGAAAAAAAATAAAGGAATATTACCAATATTATCTAAAGCACCCAAGGACCATCATAGTCTGCTTCAACTTTATTTAGATGGACCAAAAGATAAAATTTTTTACGTTTTGAGTGGAAAAAATTCTGAGGATAAGAAAATAAAAAAAAATATTTTTAATGATTCTTTCAAATATTTAACAAACAAAGATATGAGTAAAATAATAGAGTCACAAAAAAATGCTTTTGTTCAAATTCTTAAGAGAAAAAAAATTCCGCATAAAGAAATAAGAATTGGTTATTTTAACGAAGAAACATTGGGAGAGATATTTTCTTATTTTATTCTTGAAACAGCTATAATTGCAAATTTAATTAATGTTAATCCATTTAATCAGCCTGCTGTAGAACAAGTAAAAATTCTGACTAAGAGAAACCTCTCCTAGCTAAAAGAGCCAAATATAATTTTTGAGCGCCCATATTTTTTTGTCATGATTACATTGACTATGTCATTATAATTTTCATGTATTTTAGTTTCTCTATGAAATATTACTAGATTGTTTTTATTATATAGTTTTAAATTTTTAATTATCACTAAATTTTCCAAGTACGAATTACTTGAAAAAGGTGGATCTAAAAAAAAAATATCAAATTTTTTCTTGTTATTTTTTTTTAAAAAACTTTTGATATCTTCTTTAAAAACTAAGGAATTCTTCTCTGCAGCAAGATCTTTTAAGTTTTTATATAATATATTAAAAGCCAATTTATCTTTCTCGACAAAATTAACATTTTTTGCTCCTCTTGAAATACATTCTATGCCAAATGAGCCCACACCTGAGTATAAGTCTAGAATAGAAGATTTATCAATTTGTATGTCAATTAAATTTGAATGATCAATAATATTAAAAATACTTTCTTTAACAAAGTCTCTTAAGGGCCTAGTGGTAGCTGAACTTAAATATTTAATTTTTTTACCTCTTAAATTGCCCCCTATTATACGCATAAGTTAAATTACTCTCCAACCTATATCTGATCTATAAAATCCTTTTTTCCAATTAATTTTTTTAATTGTTCTGTAAATCAATCTACGAGCAGAAAGAAAATCTTTATTAAGGGAAGTAATATTTAGTACTCTGCCTCCCGCAGAAACAAGCTTACCTTTTTTTATTAAAGTTCCGGCATGAAAAATTTTTATATTTTTTGATTGTTTTATTTTTTGTAAGCCACCTAAAATTAAATTTTTTTTATAGTTTCCTGGATATCCTTTGGTACAGAGAACAACAGTCATACATTTTTTTTTACTCCAATTTATTTTTAGGTTATTTAAATTATTTTTTAAAGATGCGTTGATAATGTCTAAAATATTGGTTTTTAGTCTTGGCATTATTACTTGACATTCTGGATCACCCATTCTTATGTTATATTCTATTAAGTGAGGTTCTTTATTTTTTATCATAAGGCCAACGTATAAAAAACCTGTAAAAGGATGTCTCTTTTTTTTCAAAGCAGATAATGTTGGTTTAATAATTTTATTAATTATTTTTCTCTCAATACTTTTATTTATTATTGGGGCTGGTGAATAAGCACCCATGCCACCTGTATTAGGTCCAGTTTCGCCCTCTCTTGCTTTTTTATGATCTTGTGCAGAACCAATAAACGTGAAATTTTTTTTATCTACAACTACAAAATAACTTACTTCTTCTCCCTCAAGAAATTCCTCTAATACAAGTTTTTTTGAACTTTTAAATTTTCCTGAAAAAATTTCTGAAGATATTTTTATTACTTCTTTAGAAGATTTGCAAATAGTTACTCCTTTCCCCGCTGCCAATCCGTCAGCCTTAACAACTAGAGGCATTTTAGAAATTTTGATAAATTCTAATACTTCTGAATTTTTCGAACATATTTTAAAATTAGCAGTTGGAATATTATTTTGTTTACATAGATTCTTCATAAACCCCTTAGAACCCTCTAGTTGAGAAGCATATTTATCAGGACCAAAAACTCTTATTTTCTTCTTTCTTAAAAAATCTACTAAGCCTTTAACCAGCGGCTCTTCTGGACCAACTATAACTAAGTTAATTTTGTACATTTTTATGGTTTTGTGGAGCAATTTAAAATTCAGAAAATCAATATTTAAGTTTTTTGCAATATTTAAAGTGCCAGCATTGCCAGGAATACAATAAATTTTATTAGTTTTCCTTGATTCTATTAATTTTTCACAAAGCGCATGTTCTCTGCCACCACTTCCTATTAATGCAATATTCATATAAATTAATATTATATACATTATTTCTATATATGAATAAAAAAAAGGCCAAGCTTAAATACAAACCGAACTCTTTTGAAGTCATTGAGCAAGGGGATTTCGTAACATGCGCGGTATCAAAATCAGAAATACTAATAGATGAATTATGTTACTGGAATGTTGATTTACAAGAAGCTTATTTTTCTCCTAAAGAAGCAAAGTTTAGATTTGAAGAAAGTAAGAAAAAGAAATAATTATTTCCACCTATTATGTGTCCAAATCCATTGAGATGGATCTCTAAGAATCATTTTTTCAATAATTTTATTTATATTTAAAGATATTTCAATTTTATTTTTTTCTGTGTTTTCAATGCCAAGAGTTTTAATAGGATTAAATACCTCAATTTCAAAAATGTTGTCTTTATTTCTTGAGATATAAAGAGGCACAATGTCAAATTTATACTTCAAAGCTAATTGAGCAGGCAACGTAGTAGTTAAAGCATTTTTTCCAAAAAAAGGTAAATTTTTACCCTCACTAACTCTTTGATCAACCATCAGTGCAATACTATGACTTTTTTTTAGATATTCAACAACTTGTCTCATACCCATCAACCCTTTTTTAATTTGATTTTTACAAACATAATTTCTTCTCACAAACTCCATAAAAGGATTTATAAAAAAATTATTTAAAGGTCTATATATAGTTGCTAATTTAATATTGTTCTTTCCTAAGTACATAGACATAAGTTCAAAATTTGCAAAATGTCCTGAAATAAAAATAACAGGCTTATTTTTTTCTTTAATTTGATCTAGAATATTTTGACCTTTGATTTTGATCTGATTATTTTCAAAATATTTATTTCTAAATTTATTTAAATATAAATATTCTACAAATGTCATTGCGTAATTTGACCACATTTTATAAATTATTTCTTTTTTGATTTTTTTATCATTATTTTTCAAAACGTTTTCTAGATTTTCATTTACTATATTTTTTGATTTAATTAAGGGACCAATTTTATTAAAAATAAACGTTGAAAGTTTCCTTCCATTTTTTAAGCCTATAATCTTTACTAATAAAAAAAAAGTGTAAATTATTATAGCTTGAAAAAAATATTTAATAGTTTTCATAAATATTTATTTATTTCATTTAAAAAATTATTTTCATCACTTATTTTTACCTCAATCGACAAATAGTTTATTTCGTTTCGATATAAATTATCCATTCTGAAATAATCTTTCTCTGTAGTAATTATCTCGAGATTAGAGTCTTTTGCCATATTTTTAATTTTTGCTATATCTTTTTTAGAATAATTATAGTGATCTGGAAAAGCTAATTTTTTTTCAATAGTTATAGCGTTTTTTTCTAAGGTACGAAAGAAATTTTCAGGATTTCCTATACCAGCAAATGCTAGCATTTTTTTATTTTTAAATTTTTCTGCATTTGTAGGAAAATAATTTGTGTAAAAAATATTTGTTATTCCTGAAATGCCTGTAATTTTTTTTTCAAAATCTTTATTCTCAAGTCCATTTATGACAATCATATCATATTTATTAATTGAGCTTAATGACTCTCTTAGTGGACCAGCAGGTATAGTTAATCCATTGCCAATCAATTGATATGAGTTAAAGCATACTATACTTAAGTCTTTTTCTATCGTTAAGTCTTGCAAGCCATCATCTAGAATGGCAATTTTATAGCCCTTTTTTATAGAGTTATTTATTCCATTGAATCTTGATTTATCAACGAAGATATCGTTTGTTTTATCAGATATTAAATTAATTTCATCTTTTTGATTTTTATAATATTTTTTAATTATAGCAGGATTTTTTTTTTGTTTTTTAATCAATTCATGAATTTTAATTGTTAAGGGAGTCTTTCCAGTTCCACCAATGTAAATATTTCCAACACATATTA
>TARA_B110000211_G_scaffold44016_1_pt1 | contig 12258 bp, 10 predicted proteins | sample TARA_B110000211 | Tara Oceans TARA_B110000211 (sample SAMEA4397516) | marine metagenome | biome: Polar Biome; feature: [DCM] deep chlorophyll maximum layer (ENVO:01000326); material: water (ENVO:00002006), including particulate matter (ENVO:01000060) such as... | depth 30 m
TTGGCCATGTTTCGCAGCGCTTCAACTCCGCTATGGTCGCTTACCTTCGATTCAATAAAATCTATTTCTACTTTGCTAGGATCGGTTTTAGGACTGAACTTAGAATTAAAATTTTGAACGGAACCAAAAAATAAAGGGCCCCAAATAGTGTAAACCAATGTGCCATCGTCTTTGGTCGTTTTACGAGCACGTATCATTGTTGCATTTTTCCAAGCAAATACCAAAGCAGACATAATAACTCCCGCAATTACGGCTATCGCTAAATCTTGCCAAACAGTGATCGCTGATACAGCGATTAAAACAAATGCATCTGGTTTCGGAATTTTATGAAGTATTCTAAAACTACTCCAAGCAAAAGTACCTATCACAACCATAAACATAACACCTACTAATGCGGCGATGGGTATTTGTTCTATTAATGGAGCGCCAAACAGCACAAAGCATAGCAATGCAATTGCAGCTACGGCACCAGACAATCTTCCACGACCACCTGAATTCACATTAATAATAGATTGACCAATCATAGCACAGCCGCCCATTCCACCAAACATACCGTTAAGAATATTCGCAGCACCTTGTGCTACACATTCCCTATTACCACTTCCACGTGTTTCGGTCATTTCGTCGATAAGATTCAAAGTCATTAGGCTTTCTATTAACCCAACAGCCGCTAAGATCGAAGCTGTCGACAAGATAAGACCCCAATGCCCGTTCAAAGTGTCAAACAGTCCATATATTTGTGCTTGAAAAGTTGGAAGGCCACCTTGTAATCCGGCACCACCACCATCTTTAATAAAAGAACCTACCGTACTTGCTTCAACCCCTCCAAAAATAGTAATACAGGCTACAACGACTATCGCAACCAGCGCAGCGGGAACTTTCTTTGTTAGTTTAGGAAGTCCAAACATAATGGCCATCGTTAACAATACCAAGCCTAGCATTATCCATAGATGGCTTCCTTGCATAAATTGCATGGTACCATTTACATTTTCCTTGAACAATCCTATTTGTGATAGAAAGATGACAATCGCTAATCCATTTACAAATCCCATCATAACAGGATGTGGAATGAGTCTCACAAATTTCCCCAGTCTAAAGACTCCAGCGGCTACCTGTATAGCACCCACAAATAATAAGGTAATGAACAACCACTGTAAACCGAGGTTTTCTATTGGAACGGCAAGTGCATCACCAACTTCATTTCCTTTTTGAATCATATGAACCATCACTACAGCCATTGCTCCGGTAGCACCCGATATCATTCCAGGTCGTCCGCCAAATAATGCCGTAACAATACCCATCATAAAAGCGCCATAGAGTCCGACAAGCGGATCGATACCTGCAACAAATGCAAAAGCCACTGCTTCAGGGACTAAAGCCAAGGCTACGGTAAGACCTGATAGAATATCATTCTTAGGATTCTGAGTAAAGTTCTTAATGGTTTTCTGTATCATAATTGTCCCTTAAAAAAGCGGCAAAGATATGATTTTCATCGTGGTGTGCATTACAAAATTGACTAATTAATTATCGCTTTGAAGTCAATTTGATTTTACCATCTTACATTTCATCTCCGAAGAAGATGGCATTCATTAGCAGCTTATTGGTGCCATACCAAAAGGCTCTAAAGTTTGTATTGTCTGTGAAATATACAACCTGCCCTCTTCCTAAACCTTGCGTCTTAAAAGGCACAGTATTCTTTAGTTTTCCTAAGTTTGGCTTTGATATATAGCCACTAAGCAAGGGGCTTTCCGTATATTTTACAGGATTGTTATAGCTATGCTTGTCTGGTTTTAGAAAAAGAGTTGAGTTTCTGAATATTGGTAGGTGATCATTCTTGTATCCAAAAGCAATTGGATGAGAGCGATCAAGTTTGGTGTTGAAAATGGCACCTCCAATTACTTGAGCACCTCGATAATCTCCTTTCTGTTCAAAAGTAATGTTTCTAGCGGTATCGCTTTTTGTAATGAATTTCATTGTAAGGAGTTCGTTGCTATGTAGCCATTTTCCACTATTCTTATATCCAATGACGGTTCCCCCAGCCTTTGCCCAAGTTTTCAATTTTTCCGCCTGTTTCTTATTAAGTGCGTTGCCCCTTGTATTGGGCAGAATGATATCTGTATACCGACTCAAATCAGCACGATTAAAATTCTTTGTATCTAATTTAGTGATGGTCATATCATATCGTTGGTCGAATAGATGCCAGAGTTCTCCAGCATCGTAACTAGTAACACCTTCACCTACCAATAACGCAATTCGGGGCAATTCTAAAGCTCGAAAATCACCACTTCCAAGGTCTATGCCTTTTGTAAGACCTGTTGACACACCTTTGATGGTAACATGAGATTTTGCAGACACTTCGGAAAGGAAAGCGGCCAACTCCTTGGCATCTAGATTTTGATTTTGAACAGGAATAAGGATACTCCCATAGTCATATTGGTTGTTTTCAAGAGCAAACGTCGTCATTCCAACCTTCGCCTTTAGTCCTTTTTTAAGGATCATGTTTAATGCCTTTGGCGCATAATAATCATGCCATTCCATGATATAAGCATAATTTGAAAGCTTTGGTGCTATAGGTTTGGGCATTTCTAGATTGGAAACTTCCTTACCGGCAAACGACATGTTTACATCTTCACTATAATCTAAATTAAAGGCAAGCGGGAATGTCCAGGCACTAATATCGTAAAAAAGACTGTCCCTAAATGCCGTGCGCTTTTCGAACATCGCTTTAATAAGGCGGTGTTGTTTTTGATTTCCTGGAATGACATATCCATAGCCTTTTTTAAATGTTTTTCCGTCTTTTGAGAAATCAGAAGCAATTTCGTGAAATTTTATTTTGTGGCGTTCTAATATTTCGGCCAGGTGAAATGCTTTTGATGCGTCTTTTTCATCTCCAAAAACGATTGCCTTAGACCCCAAGGCCTCCTTTCGGGCGTCTGAGAAAAACTGGCGTTGGTAATCAAGCACTTTTAATCGCATCGAAACAGCAGCATCCAATGTTGAAAGGGCAGTTGTAACTTGATTTCGAATCGTAAATGGAAAAGTGAGAATGCCATTATCGCTTTCTTGGGCATGACCGCGGGAGGAGGCTTGCTCAAATAAAATACCAATACTTCCATTAATGTCTGGAAAGGTAGAGCCCTTGCCATAGTAGAAGTCGTCGTAGTCCTCTTCAGAATAATATAAACTCCCAATTTTATCGAGTGCCCTCGCGTGAAATTTTCCGATTTCTCCAGTCAAGTCCTGATTTTTTTGTGGTGTGAGCGGATGTGTTCTCGATGGAATTCCAGGTTGAAAAAAGAAGGTTGAATTTGTTCCCATCTCATGATGGTCTGTTAAAATATTCGGGTACCACTGGTGGAAGGTCTCAATTCGAGCGCGACTTTCTGGCAATTGGGCGGGCAGCCAATCTCTATTCAAATCAAACCAATAGTGGTTGGTTCGCCCACCAGGCCAAACTTCATCATATTCGCGATCGTTCGGATCCGGATTGATATTTTTGTTTTTGTTTGTATTTGCCCAATAGGCAAAACGCTGCAAACCATCTGGGTTGTATGATGGGTCAAAAAGGATAACCGTATTGTTTAGTAGGTCATCAATTTTTGATCCTTGAGCTGCCGCCAGATAGTAAGCAATCGCAAGGGCTGCATTCGATCCACTAGGTTCGTTTCCGTGTATAGAAAAACCTTGGTAAACCACGATAGGCATATTGGCCGTGTTTATCGAATTCGAATTTCCTTCAGTGAGTGACATATGATTTGCTCGAATATTTTCAAGCCTTGTGTGATTTTTAGGAGATGTTATTTTAAGTAGCAATAACGGACGACCTTCGAAAGTGGTTCCTCGATTTTCTATGCTAATGCGATCACTTGCGTTCGCTAGGGCATACATATATTGTGTTAACTTATCGTGGGTAACATGCCATTCTCCGGGTTCATGACCAATAATGCTTTTGGGAGTTGGAATGTTTTGGTTATAGCTGAGGTCTTGCGGAAGGTAGTATTTTAAGTCTATTGCCTCCGATTGCGCGATTGCTGCTGAAGTACAAACTAAAATGACGAGAGATATTAGTTTTTTCATGTTTCTGATTTTGAACCCTTAAATATAAATGAACTCGCTCAAACTTCATTGTTTGGAGCGAAAATAAATGTAGCACAACCGTCGAGCCTATGCTTTTCGTTTTTTTGTTTTGGTTGAAATCCATAAAAAAACCGCTCTCAATTTTCATTGAGAGCGGTTTTTTTAATGGGTATATTTCTTTAATTAAATATCATCAAAATCGATATCGGTAAAACTTTTAGAAGAAGGCTCTTCCGATGGAGTTTCAACTTCAGTTGGCGTACTATCAGACTCTTTCTTAAAATCTTTTTGATGACGTTCGCTAATCACTTCGTTTCCTTTTTCATCAATGATATATTGAATCATATCGTTAAGGCTATCCTGAAATTCAGAAAAATCTTCTTTGTAAAGGTAGATTTTATGTTTCTTGTAATGAAAAGAACCGTCGTCATTTGTAAACTTTTTACTTTCGGTGATGGTTAGGTAATAATCTCCTGCTTTTGTAGACCGTACATCAAAAAAATAGGTGCGTCTGCCTGCTCGCATTACCTTCGAAAATATTTCTTCTTGCTCCATCGAATAATTCTCACTCATAGTTGTAGTTTGTAATTAACGTTTATCCAAAAATCATAAAAAAAACCAACTATGCCAACTTTAAATTACATTTCTTTTTCTAAAAGTTGTTTCGAGTACAATTCCTTATAATACCCTTCTTGACTTACAAGCGCGCTATGCGTTCCTTTTTGGATAATGGCACCCTCCTTTAAAACGATAATTTTATCGCAGTTTTTTGCTGAAGAAACACGGTGGCTTACAATAATGGTTGTCTTGTTTTTTGAAATTAAATTAAGGTTCTGCAGTATTTCTTCCTCTGTTTCGGTGTCTACGGCAGAAAGACAATCGTCAAACAATAATATTTGTGGGTCTTTAATTATTGCTCTGGCTATAGATACTCGTTGCTTCTGCCCCCCACTTAATGTGATGCCGCGCTCCCCTAAAATAGTGTCATAACCCTGAGAAAAGCCTTTAATGTTTTTGTGAACTGCCGCCAGTTTTGCCGCTGCAATAACGTCTTCATCTGTGGCGTTTTGTTTGCCAAATTTTATATTGTTCTTAATAGAATCACTAAATAGGAAAGCATCTTGCGGTACATACCCAATACTGCGCCTAAGGCTTGTTAAATGAAGGTTTTTAATCGAGGTGTTGTCGATGGTTAATTGATCTTCCTTTGCATCATACAAGCGTCCGATAAGTTCTAGTATGGTAGATTTTCCTGAACCTGTATTTCCAATTATAGCCAATGTTTCTCCTGGGTTTACGGTAAATGAAACGTTTTTTAAAGCCTCGATACCGGTGTCATCATAGGTAAAGGACAGGTTTTTGAATTCAATTTTACCTTGTATTGGAGTTGGACGGGCTGCTGTGTTTTCAATACTTGGTTTTTGTTTAAGAAATTCATTTATTCGTTTCTGGGAAGCCTCTGCTTGCTGTATCATAGAAGTGACCCAGCCAACGACGGCAACGGGCCATGTAAGCATGTTTACATAGATAAGAAACTCTACAACGGTTCCGAAGTCAATTTTACCATCAATAAACTGACTGCCACCAATATAAATTACAAGTAGATTGCTGGCTCCGATAAGCAACATCATTAATGGAAAAAAAAGGGCTTGGACCTTAGCCAAGTCTATATTCTTATTTTTAGAACCTTGAGCCAGTTCGGTAAAATCGACATTTGTGCGAGACTCAATTCCGTAGGCTTTTATGACAGCAATGCCACTAAAACGTTCTTGCGTAAATGAAGTGAGTTTTGATAAGTACTCCTGAACAATAGTACTTCGCTTATGAATTGCAGCACTTAGGCTATAAATTGCTACAGATAGAATGGGTAATGGAGCAACTGCATAAAGCGTTAATACAGGTGCGGTGTAAAACATATAACTAATAACAACAACAAAAAGAGTAAACGTTGTTGCACTATACATTAAAGCGGGGCCTGCATACATGCGCACCTTCATAACATCTTCACTTATCCGATTCATTAAGTCACCGGTTCTGTTTTGTTTGTAGAAATCTAAAGAAAGGCGCTCGTATTGCTGAAAAATTTCGTTTTTGAGATCGAACTCAATATTTCTTGAAACAACAATGATGGCCTGTCTCATCAAGAAAGTGAAAAAGGCAGCGAGTAATGTGGTGCCAAGAATGAGGAGGATGTTTGTAAACAACTCAGATTCAACTGTTGCTACATCTAGAATGTCTCCGCTGATATATTTCTCTACCACATCAACAGAGTCTCCAATAAACTTTGGGGTTAACAGTGCAAAAACCCGAGCGACAATTGTAATGAGTAAACCAAAAATAAGGCGCCAACGGTATTTGATAAAATAGCGGTTGAGATGCTTTAACTCTTTCATTTTACATTAAAAATTATTGACAGGGTTGTAATTAACATAAATTCCTTTGTGCATACGTTAGTTAACCATTACTTTTGCTCGTCATTACTGAGAAAATCTTAATTTATCAAAACATGGTTACTGAAATATTGACTTCAAACGAACTCAAAAAAATAGCCCCGGTTTTTGGGCAGGCCTCTTTCGATGATCACGAGCAAATTGTTTTTTGCAACGACAAAGATACAGGATTAAAAGCAATTATTGGAATCCATTCAACCGTTCTAGGGCCTAGTTTAGGAGGTACTCGGATGTGGCAATACAACAGTGAATGGGATGCGCTTAACGACGTTTTGAGATTATCACGAGGCATGACTTATAAGGCCGCAGTTACAGGTTTAAACCTGGGAGGTGGTAAAGCAGTGATTATTGGAGATGCTAAAACTCAAAAGACACCCGAATTAATGCTTCGTTTTGGAGAATTTGTTCACTCTCTTGGAGGTAAATACATTACAGCAGAAGATGTAGGTATGGAAACCAAAGACATGGATTTGCTGCGAACTGTCACACCTTTTGTTACAGGAATCTCTGAAGATAAGGGGGGTGCTGGAACCCCTTCACCTATAACCGCTTATGGCGTGTTTATGGGAATGAAAGCCGCTGCAAAATTTACCTACGGTAGCGATGTCTTAGAAGATAAGCTTGTCTATGTTCAGGGTATTGGAAACGTGGGTGAGGCTTTGGTCGAACACCTTACAAATGAAGGTGCGCGGGTAGTTATTGACGATATCAATCGCGAGAGACTAGAAGTAATACGCGACACCTACGATGTTGAAATATATGAAGGTAAAAACATCTACGCAGAGAAAATGGATATTTATGCTCCATGTGCATTAGGGGCCACTATTAATGATACCACGATACATGCTATTCAGGCTAAGGTTATTGCAGGTGCTGCAAACAACCAACTGGCTGATGAGAATAAGCATGGTTTGATGTTGCAACAAAAAGGGATCGTGTATGCTCCCGATTTTTTAATTAATGCTGGTGGTATTATTAATGTTTTTGCTGAACTTGAAAATTACGGACGAGAAGAAACCATGCGTAAAACAGAAAATATTTACAACACAACACTGGATATATTGAATAGTGCGAAAACGTCGGGTTTGACTACAAATCAAGCAGCGCTAGAAATTGCTCAGTTGCGCATAGACGCAAGAAGAAAAGAAAAATAGGTTTCAATATTATTATGATATCTTTGCCCGGCCTAAATTTGTATTTAGACTCTTAAAAAAATAAAGTTCTTTAAACATATGCTTACACGAAGACACATTAGAGTAAAAGTATTACAATCCGTTTATGCTCTAAATCAGAATGAACATCCTGACCTTAGTAAGCAAGAAAAATTTCTTTTTTACAGCATTGATCAAATGCATGACTTGTATTTACTGATGCTTCAGTTAATGATTGAGATGCGAGATCATGCTGAAAATTATCTCGATGTTTCCAAAAAGAAGCATCTCGCCACAGATCTAGAAAAAGATCCAAGCACCATATTTGTTGAAAATAAAGTGCTTCGGTTATTAGATTCGAATTCTAATTTGGAAGCAATTGTTAAGAGGAAAGGGCTTAATTATTGGGCTCAAGATACGGAGTATGTCGGCATCTTATTTAAGGTTCTCCGAGAACAAGATTGGTATGACGAATATCTACTAAAAGAGAATACTTCCTTTTCCGAAGATCAAAATTTCATCACCAAGGTCTACAAAGAGGTGATTGCTCCAAACGAAAAACTGTACGAGTATCTTGAGGACAAACGCCTTACATGGATAGACGACTTTCCTATTGTCAATACAGCGATGGTGAAAATGCTGGGAAAAATTTCTGAAAAGAATGTTGCCAACGTTTTAATTCCGGATCTCTATAAAGATGCAGAAGACCGTGATTTTGCGCTAGAGTTGCTTCGGAAAGTGGTTTTAAATGAAGAAAAACTTTCTGCAGAGATAGATGGAAAAACACCGAATTGGGATCAAGATCGTATCGCCGATTTGGACTTTATTATATTAAAAATGGGAATCGCTGAATTCCTTTACTTTCCTTCCATTCCAGTTCGTGCAACCATTAATGAGTATTTAGAAATATCAAAAGAATATTCGACACCGAAAAGCAGTATTTTTATAAATGGAATTCTGGATAAGCTTGTAAAAGAGTTCGAAATTTCCAAGAAGTTGAATAAAATAGGTAGAGGACTTCAATAAAGTTAAAAAAATAACTATTTTTGCTTTACTAAAAATTTAAAATAAAATACAATGAAAAAATCAATTTTTATATTAGCTGTGCTATCTGTTTTTGCTTTTACATCTTGTAAAGAGAAGGCAGCTGATAAAGTAAATGAAGAAAATGTTTCTGCAGCTGCAGATCGTGATTCGAAAGCTGGAGAACTTCCTATTATGACATTTGAAGAAACTGAATGGGATTTTGGAAGTATTGAAGGTGGAACAGGAGTTGAACATGTGTTCAAATTTACAAATACGGGTACTGCTCCTTTAGTAATTGTTGATGCAAAAAGTAGCTGTGGTTGTACGGTACCTGAATATACGAAGGCACCAGTAGCTGCAGGAGATTCGGGTGAACTTCTTGTTAAGTTTAATGGTAGTGGTAAAAACCAAGTAAGTAAAACAATTACCATTACTGCCAATACAGCCAAAGGAAAAGAAGGTCTAGTAATTAAGGCTTTTGTTAATGCTAAGGAGGGTGCTGCTGGAACTTCTCTAGTTAAATAATTTATAGTTAGTTAATATATGGAGCAAATTCAAGGCTTTTTGCCAATCATACTTCTGTTTTTAGTGATGTATTTATTTTTAATACGTCCCCAAATGAAGAAGCAGAAGCAAGAAAAGAATTTCAATGCTGAAATTAAAGTAGGAGATAAAGTTATAACGAAGAGTGGTTTGCACGGAAAAGTTCTAAATTTGAATGATGACGGTACCTGTATTATAGAATCTGGTGCTGGAAAAATGAAATTTGAACGTTCGGCTTTATCGATGGAGTTGAGTACAAAGTTAAATACTCCTGAAAAGAAATAGCAAACTAGTTTGTATAAAAAAAACCTTCAACATTCGTTGAAGGTTTTTTTATGCCTTTTTTTATGCTTTTTCTTTTGCCACTAATTGGGTAATATTTACGATGACTTCAATGGCTTTTAACATGCTCTCAACGGGAACATACTCAAACCTACCATGGAAATTATGACCCCCTGCAAATATGTTTGGACAAGGCAGACCCATAAAACTCAATTGTGAACCGTCGGTACCACCGCGAATAGGTTTAATCATGGCCTTTATGCCAGCCATTTCCATAGCTTCTTCTGCGATATCTACGATATGCATTACAGGCTCAATTTTTTCTCGCATATTGAAATATTGATCTTTTATAACAACAGAAATGATCTCCTTCTCATATTGATTGTTCAAGTCGTCAGCTAATTTTTGAATGATTTCTTTGCGAACTTCAAATTGACTTCTATCGTGATCTCGAATAATATACTGGAGTTTTGTACTATCCACTTCACCTTTCATATTGTGAAGATGGAAAAAACCTTGTCTACCTTCTGTGCATTCTGGGGTTTCCATTCTCGGGAGTGAGTTGATAAACTCAGTAGCAATATACATGCTGTTTATCATCTTTCCTTTCGCATAGCCCGGATGAACAATTTTCCCCTTTATTGTAATTTCAGCTCCAGCGGCATTGAAGTTTTCAAATTCTAATTCACCAATTTGACTGCCATCCATAGTATAAGCCCACGAAGCCCCAAATTTTTCTACATCGAACTTATGTGCTCCCCGTCCAATTTCTTCATCTGGCGTAAATCCTATTCTAATAGCACCGTGTTTTAACTCTGGATGCTTTATTAAATATTCCATTGCGGAAATTATTTCGGCCAAACCGGCTTTATCATCAGCGCCTAACAATGTCGTTCCATCAGTTGTAATAAGGGTTTGCCCCTTATACAATAAAAGGTCGTCAAAATCGGATGGAGAAAGAATGATATTTTCTGCTTCATTTAAAACGATGTCTTTCCCATCATAATTTTCAATTATCTGAGGGCTTACATTGGCTCCAGTAAAATCGGGTGTCGTATCAAAATGAGAAATAAAACCTATTACTGGCACCTCATGAGAAACATTGCTAGGCAGGGTAGCCATGATGTAAGCATTTTCGTCTATCGTGACATCCTTTAATCCAATTTGCTTTAATTCCTCAACGAGCGCATTTGCGAGATCCCATTGTTTTTCTGAACTGGGTGTTGTTTTACTTTCTGGGTCACTTTCGGTATCTACGGTAACATACCTAATAAAACGATCAATAAGGTGCTGTTTTTGAATCATGATTTTTTTTCAAAGATAAAGATTACTCTTTAAAATTATAATAAAAAAAACAGAGACTAGGGTTTATAAATTCTGTGCATTACAATTTTATCAGCGTCTAATCTTTACATTATCAAGCACAAAATTTATGACACAAAACAACCTAATTATAACCTTATTATTTATAACTATTGATGGTTCGCAGGCAGTATTAGGTCTTATTACCGAAGAATCCTCATAGCCCCTTTTAGGGGTTTCTGTTATTTTAAAGGGTACCGCACAGGCTAGCCTTTTCTATTTCGGACAATTCTCTTTTAAATTGAATTTTAGCTCCGTACCTTTGTGCTAATTTCAATCACAGTTATGTATAAAACGCTACTTCGTCCATTTTTCTTTGCGATCGACCCAGAAAAAATACACTATGTTACCTTCTCTCTTATTCGCGTGTTGAGCAGTCTAGGTCTCGGTGTCCTCTTCCGAAGCATGTATCAAATTAAAAATCCAAGTTTAGAACGAGATGTTTTCGGACTTAAGTTTCCCAACCCAGTTGGTCTTGCAGCTGGATTTGATAAGGACGCAAAATTATACAAAGAGCTGTCTAATTTTGGGTTTGGATTTATTGAAATAGGAACTGTTACTCCAAAACCACAGGGAGGGAACCCAAAGAAGAGGTTGTTCCGTCTTAAAAAAGATGCTGCTTTGATAAACCGAATGGGTTTTAATAATGGAGGTGTTGCTGAAGCAGTGATGCGATTAAAAGAAAATACTTCTAAAAAGATTGGGAAGAATGACACTAGAGTGTTAATAGGAGGGAATATAGGCAAGAATAAGACCACACCGAATGAAGAGGCTGTGAATGATTATCTAATTTGTTTTGAGGCACTGTTCGATTATGTTGATTATTTTGTTGTGAATGTGAGTTCCCCTAATACGCCAAATTTAAGGGCTCTACAGGATAAAAAACCGCTCACAGCATTATTAAATACATTGAATAAAAAGAATTTTGAAAAGTCAAAACCGAAACCAATACTTTTAAAAATAGCGCCCGATTTGACGGATGAGCAATTAGTAGACATCATCGACATCGTTTCTGAAACAAAAATCGACGGGGTTATTGCTACCAATACAACGATTTCAAGAGAAGGATTGTCTTCAGAAAATAAAAAAGAAACGGGAGGAATGAGTGGAGTTCCTTTAGGGAAAAGAGCGACTGAGGTGATTCGGTTCCTCTCAGAAAAGAGCAATAAAGCGTTTCCTATCATTGGGGTGGGAGGTATCCATAGCCCTGAAGATGCTTTAGAGAAAATAGCAGCTGGGGCGAGTTTGGTGCAACTATACACTGGGTTTGTTTACGAAGGTCCTGGGCTAATAAAAGAGATCAATCGCGCTTTGTTGAAAGCATAAAACGATATGATAGAGACCCTATTATCTTTTTCTTTAGCAAC
>TARA_B110000211_G_scaffold114119_1_pt1 | contig 12255 bp, 10 predicted proteins | sample TARA_B110000211 | Tara Oceans TARA_B110000211 (sample SAMEA4397516) | marine metagenome | biome: Polar Biome; feature: [DCM] deep chlorophyll maximum layer (ENVO:01000326); material: water (ENVO:00002006), including particulate matter (ENVO:01000060) such as... | depth 30 m
GAATCAATTAATATTTGATGAAGGAGATAAATATAATGTTATGAAAGCTTTTAAATTGAAGCAGATGTATACTGAAGATTCATATTTTGATGCTATTAATTCAACAGTGAAATTAAATGAACTATTTGTTGACAGATCTTATAGAGTAAGTGAATCTGACATTAAAAATATTGTTGAAGGCTATAATCTTAGCAATATAAAACAAAAAATTGTTCTTGTCTTTATAGCTGAGCGACTAGATAAGCCTAAAGAACAAGCTGTTTTTTGGGTGACTCTTATTAATTCCCGTACAAAAGAAATAATACTAACTGAGAGAATGATTGGAAAACCAGGGGGTTTTGGTTTTAGAAATTACTGGGCTGGTGCAGTTTATGATATTATAAAACAAATTAAAAAGAAAAAATACAAACAATGGAAAAAAATGTAACTATAAAAAAGCTAATACTAATCTTTGTGGTTGGTTTATTGTCATTAGCATCTTTTGCGCAAGATGCTAATGATTATTTTGTCAGAGGAGCAAAAGTGTATATTGAATCTAATAATGAGAATGTTATTGAACATTCAAATGACAAAATACTCTTATGGGGATATTGGAAAACTGTCAATTCGAAAGAACAATCAGATTTCATCTTAAATCTTGATGCAAATTTCTCAATATTCTATACCATAAATGCACAAGCAATTACAAAAGACAACAGAATTATTAAACGCTTTAAATCTAAAAACTCTTTTAAAAGTTTGGATGCAAACCCAAAAAGAGGTGCAGTAAAAGCATTATTTGATAAGGAGATTATTCCTTTTGTACATGGAATTTATTAAATTAACAGTTCTTTTAATTCTATAAGAGTGACTTGCTTATCTACTACACATAGTTTAAGAACATATTGATTATTCAAAATATCCATCCATCCAATTAAATTTAAACCAGTTCTTCCTTCCTTAAGTAAAATGTTAGAATATTGAGAAAGTAATTCATAGTCGATTTTATTATTAACAAAAAATACTCCCTCACTTTTCCATTTATGTTTAATTGATATCTCACCAATTACAATGTTTGGTAAAGTATAAACGAAAACAGCAGGGCTGACTGTATTATTTTCAATTCCTTCTTGATGTTTAATGTCAGAATCTAAACTACTCGATTTATTCTGAAGGATAATTCCAATTTTATGCTTATTTTTAAGTAACTCTTGATTTTCTCTAACAAGAAACTCCGTACCAATAATCCCTAGTTTACAAAGATTGTCCATCTTAAAAAACTTAGGGTAATCTAATTCAAGTTCATAATACATTTCTTTCAAGAATGTATTAATGTTAATTGTTTGAACCTCTTGAATAATATTTACAGATGTTCCTGATTTATTAATCAATATTTTTGTCATATTTTTTGAATAATTGCAGATGCATTAAATCCACCAAAACCTGAAGATGTTTTAAGGATTGTATTAACTTCTAATTCTCTATTTTCTTTAAGAATATCTAATTTATCTTCAAAATTTTGTTCATCAAACCCTTTACATTTCAAGAGTAAATTATTTCTCATGCTTTGTAAACTGACAGCAATTTCTATTACACCAGCAGCACCTAAAGTATGCCCAAAGAAGCCTTTAAAACTGTTAATTGGAGTGTTATTAAAGTCTAATTTTAAGAATGCTTTTGCCTCCATTCCATCATTATATCCAGTTGCTGTCCCATGTGCATTTATAAAATCAATATCGTTAGATATAACATCAGAAATCTCTAAAGTATTATTAATTGATTTTATCAATCCTTCTGCCTCTCTATGAGGTGCTGAAATATGATTAGCATCATTAATTGAGCATCCACCTAAAAATCTAAAAGGAGCTTCATTAAAAAGATTTTTATTTTTACTCATTATTATAGTTGAAACAGCCTCTCCTAAATTCAAGCCTTTTCTATCTTTATCAAATGGTTTACAAATAGAATTACTCAGTGCATAAAAAGATGTAAATCCTTCAATAACAAATTTTGACGCCAAATCTCCTCCACAAATTATTACATTGTCATAATAGTTGTGATTTAACATATCATTAGCAACAATTAAAGATTGTAAGCCTGAAACGCAAGCAGTTGACAATGTAATTGCTTTATCAATAAAATTAAAAAAACTACTAATATTCTCAGTAAGACTTGAAAGATGAGCTTTATTAATATCCAAATTTATAGAGTTAATTTCTCCTTTTGTTGTGCTAACTATTAACAATGTTTTAGAATTTACCAAACCAGTCTGATTCACATTTGAGATACTATCAGAAATAGAATTTACCATTAAAGGGAAAAGTTTAGTTTGACTAGAAGAGAAAGATGATAAGAAAATACCATTCTTATTTTTAATAGAGTTTTCTCCATTTTTCATCCTCTCAAATGTTTCTTTTGCAGTATTTCCTAAAGGAGAAATTATATTTTCTGCTCCAATAAACATATTTATTCTTCAATAAAAACTTTCAATTCACAACTTGATATAATAATATTATCTACTTTTCCTTCTGCTTTTATTACAATAATATTATTTATCTTATTTACAATAATTATTTCTGTCAAGATTTTCTCTCCTACTTCTGGCAATCTATTAACAATCAAGTTTTTTATAGATGCTATATACCCTAAAAGAGGCTTATTGCCTTCTTTATTAGTCTGAATACCCATTCTGGCAGCTGATGATTGAGCCATATTTTCAATCAATCCTGATGATTGAAAAATATTTTCTTCTACAAAAATATTAGTCTTATTAATTGTCAATGATGTGGTTGTTTTTACATCAGAATGATTAACAATTTCATCAATCATTATAATTGGCTCTCTCTGGGGAATTATTAATTTAACTTCCATAACTTATTTCTTTTCAAATATATTAAAGTAATTAAACCATTGTTCAGGGTGCTTACTTAATTTCTCAGATAATATTTCAGCAAACTCATTTGCAATAATTTGAGGATTTTTTGAAAGTTCTGGTTTTGTTGCTGAAAATTGATATCTATACAAACTCTCTCTAAAACAAAATACGAAAGAATAAGGTATATTTAACTTAGAAACAATTGCAAAAGGACCCATAGGGAGATGAACTTCCTTATCAAATATTCTTGTGACAATTGTGTTTGCTCCTTCAATATATCTGTCTGCATGAATACATATCAACTCTTTATTATCAACAGCATTCTTAATCTTAAATAAATGCGAAAGATCATCCTTTATTTCAATAATATTGTAATTATTTTCTCCAATATTTTTTTTAACTAAACTCTTAATTCTCTTTGATTCACCATCATACATAACAACATTAATCATCCCGCCTTTTTCTTTAAGAAGTTCTCCTGCAATACTCCAACTTCCAATATGAGCGCTAATTAAAATAGCAGGTTGAGATTTGTTAATTAAATCAATAAGATACTCTTCTCCGTTACCAACATAGGAGTATTTCGATTTATTATTTGTTAATATTGCAAAATTATCAACTAAGGTTTTTCCTAGATTAAAGAAATTCTTTAAGATTAGACTTTGTAAATTTGAATTTTTAAGTACTGGAACCTCTATAAAAGTTAAATAAAGGTTCTTTCTCGATTTATGAAGAAAAATGTAATATAATGGAACAATAAAATATAGTAATAAATAAGATACGGGAACACCTAATTTTTTAATAAATAGAATAAAAATCTGATAACCAAAAACAAATCCTTTAGATTTACCCGACCATTTACTCATTAATTTTATTTAAAATCAAAGAATAGAAATCATTAAACGTAACTACTTCTAGAAAATCGTCAGCAGTTAATTTAACTTTAAAATTTTCTTCAACAAACACAACTAAATCAACATAATCTAAACTATCTAAATCAAGTGTGCTACGAAAGTTTGCATCATCAGAAATTATTGATTCATCAATTTCAAACTCCTCTACCAATACTTCATTGGTCATTCTAGTAATATCTTTAATATTCATATTTTTTAATAATTAAGTTTGAATTAGTTCCGCCAAATCCAAAAGAATTTGACATTATTGTTTTTAGTTCTTTTTTACATGGTTTTGCAATTATATTGATTTTTGCTAATGATTCTTCACATTTTTTATAATTTATATTAGGTGCAATGAAATTGTTTTGCATCATAATGATAGAATAAATAATTTCACTTGCTCCTGACATCCAACATTCATGTCCAGTCATTGATTTTGTTGAACTTACTGGAGTATTAAAATCTTTGAAAATTGAATGAATTGCTTCAGCCTCACATAGATCCCCTAATGGTGTAGAAGTGGCATGTGCATTAATATAATCTATCTCTTCAGGTAGAACATCTGCGTTTTGCAAAGCTATTTTCATGGATCTAATCTGACCATCAACATCAGGAGCACTTATATGCTTTCCATTGGATGAAAAACCGTAACCTACAACTTCAGCGATGATTGGAGCGCCTCTTAATAAAGCAGATTCTAATGATTCTAAAATTAAAGTAGCACCACCACCACTAGGAACTAAACCATCTCTATCTTTGTCAAATGGACTTGATGATTTCTTAGGTTTTTTTTCTTTCACTGAAAACACACCTAAACCATCAAAACTACCAAAAGCATGAGGATTTACTTCCTGAGCACCTCCACAAATAATTGTATCCTGCATACCAGATTTTATCAAATTATATGCCGTTCCAATTGCATGCCCTCCAGAAGAACATGCAGCGCTTATTGTAAAATTTACACCTTTTGTTCTAAAAATAGTAGATAGATTCATTGTAACTGAACTATTCATTGATTGAAATATAGATCCAGAACCTATCAATGCTGTATCATTCTTTTCTCTAATTTTATCAATGCTTTCCATTACAGCTTTTGCAGAGGAATCATTACCAAAAATAATTCCTATTATTTGTTCATCTAAAAAATGATCATCTATTTTTGCATTCTCTAATGCTTCTTTAGTTGAAACATAAGCATATATTGCTTGCTCTGACATATTCACTCTTTGTCGTCTTGATAATTTACCTTTTAAATTAGGGATATCTAATATACCTGTTAATATAGATCGATATCCCATTTCTCTCCTAACAGGATCAATACCTATTCCACATTTCCCATCTTTTAACGAATCTGTTACTTCTTGTATGTTTTTTCCTATGCAAGAATATACTCCAATTCCTGTAACAACTACCCTTTTATTCATATATTAAGAATATAATCCTCCATTAATATTAATAACTTCTCCAGTAATATATGCAGCCTTTTCCGAAGATATAAAACTAACTAAATGACCAACTTCCTCAGCAGTTCCAAATCTACGTAAAGGAATAAACTTCTTTATATCTTTTTCGGGTAAATCTTTAGTCATATCACTGTATATAAATCCAGGCGCAATTGCATTTACAGTAATACCTCTTCTTGCAACTTCTTGTGATAATGATTTTGAAGCCGCAATCAATCCACCTTTTGCAGCAGAATAATTTGTTTGTCCTGAATTCCCTTTAAGACCTGAAATTGATGCAATATTAATAATCCTTCCATATCTTAGCTTTATCATATCCTGCAAAACAGTATTCGTCACGTTATAAAACCCTTTCAAACTAACATCTAAAACACTTTCCCAGTCCTTATCATTCATCCACAATAATAAATTATCTTTTGTAATACCAGCATTATTTACTAATACCTCAATAATATCATCAGGATTGTTTTCTTTCCAAGTAATTAATTGAGAAGATACTTCATCTTTAATTTGCACATTAAATTGTATAATCTCTGCACTTCCACCAGCACTGATAATTTGATTTTTTGTTTCATTTGCAGCAATAGTATTTTCAGAATAGTTTATCAAAATATGATAAAAATGATCGTTAGATAATTGTATTGCAATTGCTTTTCCAATACCTCTTGAAGCTCCAGTTATTAATGCACATTTTCTCATTTGGAGAATTTAAATTAGTTTATATTATTATTTATCCTGACAAATTTAATATTTTTGAGGAAATAATTTTAATATAATGAGTTTATTATTGTGGTGGATTAATTTTTGGGGTTTGAAACAAAAATTATTTATTTTCTTTTTATTATTGACTTTTGGATTTCTAGCGTTTACTGCATCAAAAATTAATTTAAATGAAGATTTAAATCAAATTTTTTCAGATAAAGTGGTGTCAAAAATATTATCTTCATCATCAGAAAATAAAAATTTTTTTATTTCCATTAATAATAAAAATTCAGCACTTGATAATTATGAAATACAAAAGGATATTGAAACTAAATTATCTGCTAAATTCCCTAATCAATTAACGTTCATAACATCTGAATCAGACAAATCCTCTTTTTTAGATATTTTTTATCAGAATATCCCATTCTACTTAGATGATTCTGACTATTCAATTATTCAGAACAGAGTTTTCAATCTAGATTCTATATTAGAAGAAAATCATAGATCGTTATTTTCACCATCTTCAGATATAAATAAAGAAATTATTTTTAAAGATCCTCTAGGGCTTCTTTCCATAATAGCTAAAAAGCATCAAGACTCATTTAATATTTCTAGTTATTTGAAAGAAAATTCACTTAACGAAACTATAATAATAGGAAACTTATCAGATGATAATATTAGAAATGTAATTCCTGTATATAAAGCTTTACAATTAATTAAAAAAAATTATAAAAGCAAGAATATTGAAATTACCTTCTTTTCAATCCCATTTATTGCTGCTGTAAATTCAATTCAAATTAAACAAGATTTAAAAAGGACATTATCTTTTACGATTATTCTTGTTTTAATAATACTAATAATGGCTTTTAGAAGCTATCTTTTGCCAGTTTTATTTGTACTTCCCGCTATTTTTGGAATGGTTTTTTCATTATCCTTAATTCATTGGTTTAGAGATGGAATTTCTGGTATTGCACTGGGTTCAGGCGCAATTGTTTTTGGTATTGTAATTGATTATTCTTTTCACTTTTTCTCTCATCAAAAATACAATAGGGATAATAAAAAAACACTAAAAGAACTTTATAAACCCCTGTTATTTAGTGCATTTACTACTATAATGGCTTTTTTAGCTCTAACTCTTACAAATTCTAAAATATTGAATGACTTTGGATGGTTTGCTGCTTTTGGTTTAATAGGCTCACTTTTATTTGTTTTATTGGTACTTCCAGTAATTAGCCCAATACCAAAAACGTCTAAAATACAACATAAATTTAGTTTTAAAATTTCAAATAACTTAAGCAAAAAATTTGCAATAACAATATTAATATTAACTGCATTTTTTCTTTTTAAATCAGATAAGGTTTCTTTTGACGGAAATATTCAGCATTTGAACTTCTTTCCTGAAGAATTAAAAAATGCTGAAAGAAATATTTTGGATATTAATTCAGAAAATGATAAGAGCATTTTACTATTTGTAGAAGGAGAAAACAAAGAGATTACTAAAGAGAAAAATTTAGATCTTTTGCTTTTCTTACAAAACCTTAAAGAAAAAAACAAGATTATTAAATACTCTAACTATTCTCTTTTTGACTTAGCAGAAAAAGACATAAAGAATAAGAAAGAGGTTTGGAATGATTTTTGGAAAAAAAATCAAAAAACTCTCAAAAATAAGATTGATGATTTTTCTTTAAAAAATAATTACCATAAGAATTCGTTTAATGATATTTTTGAATTAATTGATTCCAATACTAAATTTACTCCTTTATTATCAAATGAAGATGTTTTAAATGAATTAACTGAAGAAAACAGAAAAGGCTGGATTGCTAAAAGCATGATTACTGTAAAGAAAGAAAATAAGCAATCAGTTATTGAATTATTAAAAGAGAATAATATAAACTATATTGACAAAGCAGGAGTTGCAAGCAAGATGCTTATTGATATAAAAGATGACTTTAACTTTTTATTGTTTTACACTGGAATATTAGTATTTTTAACATTACTTTTAATTTATGGAAGATTTGAATTAGCATTAATAACCTTCCTTCCAATGCTTATTAGCTGGATTTGGATCTTAGGGATATGTGCAATCTTAGGAATTCAATTTAATTTTGTAAATATTATTATTTCTACTTTAATATTTGGAATTGGTGATGATTTTGCAATATTTATCTCAGATGGTTATTTAAAAAAATATAAAACAAATGTAGACGTAATAACAGTAAACCTACAAAGTATATTTTTATCAGCATTAACTACAATTATTGCGTTAGGATCATTAATGTTTGCAAAACATCCTGCAATAAATTCTATTGCTCCTATCTCAATAATTGGAATGGTTTCAATACTAATTATCTCATTCTTTCTTCAGCCAGTCCTTTATAAGTGGTTAATCATCAATCGAACTAATAAGAAGTTAGCCCCTATTACATTATCAAACTTTACATCTTCTTTATTTTCATACACATTATTTATTGGAGGGAGTTTATTTTTATCTTTACTCTCTTTATTAGTAGCTTTTATACCCTATAATAAAAAGATTTTCAAACCATTATTCCATTTTTTAATACAAAAAATGTGTTGGTTGATTGTTTTTGTGGCAATTAATGTGAGGCGGAAAGAATTTGGAAATAATAACCTTAATTTTTCAAGGCCATCACTAATAATTACTAACCACCAATCATTTGTTGATATTTTACAAATGCTAATGTTGAATCCTAAAATAGTTTTAGTGGTTAAAGATTGGGTATATTACTCTCCTATTTTTGGAAGATTAATTAGGTATTTAGATTTCGTAACAATATCTAATGGGATGGCAGATAATCTGGATAGCATCCAAAATTTAATAGATGAAGGATATTCCATTATGGTTTTTCCTGAGGGGAGCAGAAGCGAAACTGAAAAATTAGGAAGGTTTCATAAAGGCGCTTTTTTAATTGCTGAAAAGTTAAAGTTAGACATTACGCCTATTTTATTACATGGATATGGCAATACTATTAGGAAAAATGATTTTCTTATCAAGAGGTCTATTGTTAGCTATAAAGTATTACCAAGGATATCATGCGATGACACAAAGTTTGGCATTGGTTATAGAGATAGAAGCAAGGGAATTAAGAACTATTTTTCTAAAGCACTCAATGAGTTTACTAAAGAAAGAGAAAATACAAATTATTTATATGGAAATATCCGATCAAATATTGATTATAAAGGAGCTATTGTCGAGTGGTATTATAAAGTAAAATGGAGATTAGAAAAAAATAATTACGCATATTACGATTCATTAATACCAAGCAATGCAAAGATCTATGATTTAGGGTGTGGATATGGTTTCTTAAGTTGTTTCTTGCATTTAAAATCTGAAGATAGAGAAATAATAGGAGTAGACTATGATGCGGATAAAATTGATATAGCAAATAACTATTTTATGTTTAAAGATAAAAAAAATATCAATTTTTTAAAAGAAAATATAGTAGATTTTAATTTAGAAAAACCAGATGTTATTTTAATTAATGATGTATTGCACTATATAGATGAAAAATCACAGTTAAAAGTCCTACATTATTGCTTTAATATTTTAAATAAAAATGGATTAATTTTTATTCGTGAAGGTGAAAAAAGCAGCAAAAATCATGTTTTTACAAAATTAACCGAGTTCTTATCAACTAAAGTTTTTAAATTCAATAAAACTAAAGGAAAATTAAACTTCATTACAAGTCAAATGATAAGTGATTTAGCAATTAAATATAAATTGAGAAAAGAAGAAATTTCACACTCAAAAATAACGTCAAATAAACTATTTATATTAAAAAAATAATGAAATACGATTTTATAATTATTGGGGGAGGTATGAGTGGGTTGGTTTGCGCCTATATATTATCTAAAGAAGGAAAGAAAGTTATTGTGTTAGAAAAAAACTCTCAATTAGGTGGAGGTCTTCAGATATTTTCAAGAGATAAAACCTTATTTGAAACCGGTGTACATTATGTTGGAGGTCTAGAAGAAGGGCAAAATTTAAATCAACTATTTAAGTACCTTGACTTAATGGATAAGATCCAAGTTAAACAAATGGATAAAAATTGTTTTGACAAGATTCATTTTGGGAATGAAGATAAATTTTACTCTTTAGGTCAAGGTTATAAAAAGTTTATTTCTAATTTAGTAAAAGATTTTCCTAATCAAAAGCAAGAAATTATTAAGTACTGCAATAAAATAAGAGAAGTTTGCACTGAATTTCCATTGTATAACTTGAGAGATCAAAATGATTATCCTATTTCTAATGAGGAGGTAGAAAGTGTTGACGAAGTTATCGATTCAATTATAACCGACAATCGATTAAGAAATGTATTAGGTTCTCAGAACATTTTATATGGTGGTCAAAAAGGAATTACTCCTTTTTATATACATGCACTTATTATAAATTCTTATATCGAATCTTCGTGGCGATTTGTAAACGGAAGCTCTCAAGTCGCAATATTTCTTGCGAAGTCAATAAGATCATTTGGGGGGGAAGTATTGAAAAAATCAGAAGTAATTAATGCAAATATTATAAATAAGAGGGTTTCTTCTGTGACTCTAGAAGATGGTACAATATTAGAAGGGAATAATATTATCTCAAGCTTACATCCAATTCAAACTATTAGAATTATGGGACAAGAGAATTTTAAAGGACTTTATAAAAAAAGAATAAATAAAATTCAGAATTCAGTTTCTTCTTTTGGAGTTCATATATCTTTTAAAAAAAATACATTTCCATATCTTAATCATAATATTTATCATTTTGAGGATGAAAATATTTGGGGCCTTGATGATTATACAGAAAAGAGCTGGCCAAAAGGTTTATTCCTATGTTTTCATCCATTAAAAAATAATTCAGATTATGCCGATGGATGTTCAGTTCTAACTTACATGAATTATGAAGATGTAAAAAAATGGGAAAATATTACTAGCACACATTTTAAATTAAATGAAAGAGGAAAAAATTATAAATTATTTAAAAGTGAATGTGAAGAAAAAATCATTAGTAGTTTAGAAAAAATATATCCAAATATTAAGGATTCTATTAGATCCGTTCATAGTTCATCTCCCTTAACTTTAAGAGATTACAATGGAGCTCCATTTGGAACAATGTATGGGTTTCAGAAAGATAAGAGACATCCATTGCAATCTTATATTCATACTAAAACAAACATTAAGAACCTGTATCTAACTGGGCAAAGCGTTAACCTTCATGGCGTTTTAGGAGTTACAATTTCTGCATTATTAACCTGCTTTAATTTTGTAGATCAAAGAAAGTTAATGGAAAGCATTAGAAATGCTAAGTAGATTATTTTTATTTTCATCCTTCTTCTTTTTTTTTGTATTCCCTTTTATATCAAGTAGTCAAATTGTAAAAGGAAAGGTATTAGCTGCAGAAACAAATGAGCCATTACCCTATTGCAATATTATTTGTGAATCAACTAATATTGGAACAGTTACTGATAAAGATGGAAGATTTAGCATTAACACTGCTATTGGCTCAAAATTAAATATTTCTTTTATTGGCTATAAGCAACTAAAACTTTTGGTTAATAAACGTAAGCTTGGAAAATTATATTTAAACTTACAATCTACAAACATTGCAGAAGTAAGGGTTGTGATGAGTGAAGATCCTGCTGTTTTACTCATGAGAGAAGTAATTAAAAGAAAGGAGCTTTTAAGACCTCAGAAAGATATTAAAGGCATGCAAGTACAAAATCTATTAAAGATATATATCTCTGATCCAAATCATAAATTTATTGGACTTAATAAATCCAAATTATTTGTGCAGCTGTCAGATTCAATCATTAATGGTGTTCCATTTTTTATATCAGATAAAAGACTATATAAGGATAGTTTAATCAGTCAAAAAAGTTATGGCATTGCTCTTAATCATGATTTTTTTATAGAGTATGTTAATTCATTAAATTTTGATTTTGATATTTATGATGATTTAATTAATGTAATGGGAAGAAGTATTACAAGTCCATTATCTAATAATGCATTTTCTTTTTATAAATATTATCTTGTAGATAGCTGTTTCTTAAATGGCAATTATTGTTACAAGGTAAAATTAACTCAGAAGCGAAAAGGTGATGCATTATTCTTAGGTCATATTTGGATAGAAAAAAGCTCTTTTACAGTTAAAAAGATAAATGTGTCATTAAAAAATCAATATATTAATCTTTTGGAAGGGCTTAAGTTCTCTCAAGATTTTGATAAGAGTGAGGGGGTGAATTTTGAATCTAGTAATAGTATTCAATTTATTATGTCAACAGCTGATCTGCCAATCATTTCAGATTCCATATCATTGATAGTTAACAAACAAATA
>TARA_B110000211_G_scaffold130062_1_pt1 | contig 12246 bp, 8 predicted proteins | sample TARA_B110000211 | Tara Oceans TARA_B110000211 (sample SAMEA4397516) | marine metagenome | biome: Polar Biome; feature: [DCM] deep chlorophyll maximum layer (ENVO:01000326); material: water (ENVO:00002006), including particulate matter (ENVO:01000060) such as... | depth 30 m
TTCACAGCGCATTTTGCCTTCAAACTGAAAAGGAATCGTGACGATCCCAACTGTAAGTATATCCATTTCTTTGGCCATACGAGCAATGATCGGTGCTGCGCCTGTACCTGTTCCACCGCCCATACCAGCAGTAATAAAAATCATTTTTGTACTGGCTGTTAACATTGATTTTAACTCGTCGTAACTTTCCACTGCAGATTCTTCTCCAACCTTCGGATTCGCTCCGGCTCCTAATCCTTCCGTAAGGGATATCCCCAACTGAATTTTAATAGGTACGGGACTGTTCTCGAGTGCTTGTGAATCTGTGTTACAAATAACAAAATCTACACCTTTAATCCCTTGACTAAACATGTGATTGATAGCATTGCTTCCACCGCCACCTACGCCAATAACTTTAATGACGTTTGATTGATTCTTTGGAAGATCGAACGAGATGTTATCAAATTCTTTGTTGTCGCTCATATATATATATTTTTCTGAGGTTGATTATATTTCTCCATTACCTGGAATTTTTTCTTTTTTTCGGGAGTATGTCCGAACTAATTATCACTCTATTTATTCTGCATTATCCAGAAATTCTTTAAACTTTTCCGCCCATTTGTCAAAAAATCTTTTTGATTCTATAGGCTTTGGCTCTTCAAATCCAGGGTCGGAAACACTTAGCGGCCCTGTCGAATCGCTATCTGGCTCTTCTGCACTTTCAGATGATCCCGTTGCTACAGTTCTTTCTTTTTGTTCTAAACTATTCAGCACCAGACCTACAGCGGTAGCATAGAGTGGGCTCGTTGTTTCACTGTCGCTGTTTCCGGCCAAATGCTCATTAGGATACCCAATTCTAGTATCCATACCCGTGATATATTCGACCAACTGTTTCAAATGCTGTAACTGAGCGCCACCTCCAGTTAGAACAATACCCGCAATCAGCTTTTTCTTTTGCTCTTCGTGTCCGTAATTATTAATTTCTAAATAAATTTGTTCAATAATTTCTACGACCCTGGCATGGATTATTTTAGAAAGATTCTTTAGCGTAATTTCTTTTGGCTCTCTTCCTCTCAGCCCAGGTATGGAAACAACTTCATTGTCTTTGTTTTCGCCTGGCCATGCAGATCCAAATTTTATTTTAAGTAATTCAGCCTGCTTCTCAATAATGGAGCAGCCCTCTTTAATGTCCTCGGTTATGACATTCCCTCCAAAAGGGATTACAGCGGTATGTCTTATGATCCCATCTTTAAAAATAGCGAGATCTGAAGTCCCACCTCCTATATCAATTAATGCTACCCCAGCCTCTTTCTCTTCTTGACTTAGCACCGCAAGTGCTGAGGCTAAAGGCTCTAAGGTTATTCCAGACAAGTCCAAACCAGCACTTTTTATACATCGCCCCACATTACGAATCGAGGAAACTTGTCCCACTACAACATGAAAGTTAGCCTCTAATCTTCCGCCATACATTCCTATTGGCTCTTTTACTTCCGCTTGACCGTCTACTTTAAAATCCTGCGGCAACACATGAAGAATTTCTTCTCCAGGGAGCATAACCAATTTATGCACTTGATTGCATAAACGATCAATATCCTCTTCATCAATAACCTCGTCACTATTCGAACGCGTTATATAATCGCTGTGCTGAAGGCTTCTAATATGCTGTCCTGCTATACCTACAACAACTTCCATTATCTTGATCCCCGAAGAGGTCTCCGCGTCTTGCACTGCCTGCTGAATAGACTGAATGGTTTGTGTTATATTATTAACCACTCCTCTATGCACCCCAAGACTTTTAGACTTTCCAATACCTAAAATCTCAACTTTGCCGTACTCATTTGTTTTACCTATCATGGCAACAATCTTGGTGGTACCAATATCCAATCCAACAGCTATGTTTTCGTTTTCCATTGCCTTTATAGTTTTGTAGCCACTACTTGACTTAAATATTCTAAATTTATAAGTTTATATCCCTTAAGCGTATTGTCCTCTTTTGATTTCTTGTAAAAAGCTTTAAAATTCTGCAGCTTCTTTTCTACTCCTTCAACTTGACCTAAATACACTTTAAATTCTTGCTTTCTTAATTGTAAAAAAACGCTGCCGTCCGCTAAAAAATTCAATCCTATAAGACTGTTTTTCAAAAAAGGATCTTCATTTATTTTGAACAATAATTCTGTCGCTTTTTTAAAATTTAATTTCGATTTTCCAATTACCAATGGAACTCTCGCAGTGTACACTTCTGATAGCGGCATCATCTTTCCATCAGCATCTAAATAATAATCTGGAGAACCTGCAACCCTTGCTATGGGCGTGCGTTGTTCAATCTTTGCTCCTAAAACCCCATCAACAGACACATAAACCTGAGCATCACGAACCATAGGGTTTTTCTTGAGCCTATTCTCCATTTCTCTCAAATCTAAAGCTTCTTTATTGATGCTCGTAACATTATCTTGACTTTGTATCAACAATTTATTAACCGTATTTAGTGTGATAAAAGGAGGGTTTTCATCGACGAACTCAATATCAACTTTAGTGACCTTTCGCTTCATGTTTCGCTCCGAAGTGATGCTATATAAAAACACTACAAAAGCAGCAACGAGCAGATATTTTATAAAGTTCCAACTACGCTTCATCGAGTAAATATTTAGTGATAGTATGCACCTCTACTCCAATGTCTCCGGCCCCTACGAGCAGTTTAATACGACAGTCTGAGTTTTTAATAATTGCTGGCAAACTGTTTTTGGAAACGAGCTGCTTCTTTGTGTTAGTTGTCTTGTCCAATAACCATTGCGAAGTAACACCTTCGATTGGTTGCTCACGTGCAGGATAAATAGGGAGCAGGAAAACCTCATCAAACTGAGACAAACTTCTTGCAAAACCGTTTACAAAATCTTTTGTTCTGCTAAAAAGATGTGGCTGGAAGACGATTGATTTTTTATCATGAGGGTACATCTCGCTCACGGCTTGAAATAAAGCATCAATTTCGGTAGGATGATGTGCATAATCATCAATAAGGACGAGGTCTTTGGTTTTAATCTTGTAAGTAAATCGCCGCTGCACTCCTTTAAAACTAAGTAAAGCATTGGGAATCCGATGGATCGGGGATCCAGCTAAAATTGCCATTCCTAATGCTGTTACTGCATTAAATAAGTTATGATGTCCTGGTAAATAAAACTTTAAATCTTTTAATACTGTCGTGGGTGTTTTTAAATCAAAAACATAGCTTCCATTTTCAATACGTACGTTTTGTGCCTCAAAATCGGCCGACTCTTCAATTGCCACGGTCTTCCCCGTTAAAGGAAGTCCTTTTTTAACAAGCAAATTATCTGAATTAGGAAGAAGGTCTGAAAAATCTTTAAACGCATCTTCTATAGAAGAAGGATCCCCATAAATATCTAAATGATCTGCATCCATAGAGGTAATACAGGCAATATCGGGACTAAGCTGCAAAAATGAGCGGTCAAATTCATCGGCCTCCACCACCGTTATTTCGTGGCCTTTGGAAATGAAATTGGAATTGTAATTTTCTGCTATGCCACCTAAAAATGCTGTAACTGGCATATTACATTCCGCCAGCAAATGCCCCAGAATCGCAGAAGTAGTTGTCTTTCCGTGTGTTCCAGCCACAGCTAGACAGAGGGTGTTTTTAGTAACCTCTCCTAATAAGGCAGCACGCTTGATTACCGAGTAATTCGCTGCACGAACATGGTTCAATATTTTATTGTGTTTCGGAATAGCCGGAGTATAGACAATCAAGGTGTTGTCATTAACAGAAACGAAGTCCGTTAATTGAGCTGTTTCATCGATATAGCCAACCGGAATACCTTCGGAAATTAAAGCTTCTGTTAGAGCACTAGGTGTATTATCGTATCCAAAAACATGCCTCCCCATGGTCTTAAAGTATCTCGCTAAAGCACTCATTCCAATACCGCCAATGCCGATAAAATAAAATGTTTGTATGTTATCTAATCCCTTCAATCTACTTTTTTTAAGATTTGTTCTATTTCAGCCACAATATCTTTAGTCGCATTTGGTTTCGCCAGCTTTTTAATATTTTCTGACAATTGTTTTTGTTGAATTTCAGATGTTATTAATGACAAAAAACACGATTCAAAATTTAATTTCAAATCACTTTCCTTTACTATTAAGGCTGCATCTTTTGCTAATATTGCCATCGCATTTTTTGTTTGATGATCTTCAGCCACATTGGGTGAAGGAATAAAAATTACAGGTTTGCCTACCAAACACAATTCCGACACCGACAAAGCACCAGATCTCGAAATAATAATATCGGCAGCGGCATATGCTAAATCCATTCGGTTTAAAAATGCATGCACCTTAACAGTATCGCTACCTTTGTCCTTATACAAGGCCTCATAATACTTTCCGCATTGCCAGATTAGCTGTACCTTATTCTCTTTAAAGAACGGCAACGATTTATGTATTAATTCATTTATTTTTCCAGCCCCCAAACTTCCTCCGAGTACTAAAAGTGTTTTTATGCCATCTTCCAGCTTAAAATGAGAAAATGCCTCGTCTCTCTTGGAAGTCACGTCCAACAAATCTTGCCGAACTGGATTACCGGTTACTTTTATTTTTTCAGAGGGAAAAAATTTCTCCATACCATCATAGGCCACGCAAATAGCGCTTGCTTTGCTAGCCAACCATTTATTAGTAATACCAGCATGACTATTCTGCTCCTGTATTAAACAAGGAATCCCCATATTTGATGCTACTCTTAGTAAAGGAGCACTAGCATAACCACCTGTACCAATTACAGCATTGGGTTTAAATTTTCTCAAAATGGATCGAGAACGCAACAAGCTAGAAATTAGTTTTAATGGAAACATCAAATTCTTTAAACTCAAACTGCGCTGTAAACCAGAAATCCAAAGACCTTCAATCTTATAGCCTGCTTCCGGTACTTTCTCCATTTCCATTCGGTCTTTTGCTCCAATAAAAAGAAACTCAGCTTCGGGATATAGAAATTTTAATTGATTCGCAATCGCGATGGCAGGGTATATATGCCCCCCTGTTCCTCCTCCACTTATGATATATTTATAATGCTTCACTTAAAACTTCTAAAGGGTTTAGTTCATCTTCCTCAGGCTCTGGAGCTTCTCTTTTAGCACTTACACTTAGAATCATTCCTATAGACAAGCATGTCATCCAAATTGAAGATCCGCCGCTACTAATAAGCGGTAGTGTTTGTCCAGTAACTGGAAATAATTCGACTGCAACGGCCATATTTATGAGTGCTTGAAAAACAATAGGCAATCCTACTCCTATCACGAGTAACTTGCCAAAAATCGAATTTGCATTGTGTGCAGCGACTACCAGGCGAAAAAGAAAAAATAAGTACAAAAACATTAGAGAAAAAGCGCCAATCATGCCAAATTCCTCTACTATAATCGCATAAATAAAATCTGAAGAGGACTGTGGCAGGAAATTTTTCTGAACGCTTTTACCTGGACCCAGACCCGTAAAACCTCCAGATGCAATGGCTCTTTTTGCCTTATCAATTTGGTAGTCTCCGGCGGTGTCTTTATTGTCGGCAAAGTTTTCTATTCGGCTAATCCAGGTATCTACTCTATTCGGAAAAACTTCAGGAAATGCTTTTGCTGTCAAAACAAATAAAGTAAGAAAAAGCAGGCCGATACCCAAGATGATCCCTAGGTATTTTAATGGGTAGCCTCCAATAAAAACGAGTATAATAACCATTGTAAAAATAATCGCAGTTGTTGAAAAATTAGCTGGTAAGATTAAGCCCAAGACGATAAACACCGGAAGCCAAAGAGGCAATAGTGTTTCCTTAAATCGAACGTCTTTATCTTTAATTCTTGAAAGGTATCGGGCCACATAGGTCATTAATACAACCGCAGCCAATGTAGAGGTCTGAAAAGTAACTCCTGCAAATGGAACGCGAATCCAACGACTTGCATTCGCACCTTCAATTGTAGTTCCTTCAGAAATAGTGATTAGTAAAAGAAGTACCACAACAGGGAGCGCAATTATAGACAAACCCCGAAAATAATGGTACGGAATCTTATGCACTCCATAAATAATCGAAAAGCCCAGCACCAAATGCGCAAGGTGTTTCAGCAGAAAAGGCGAGGTGCTCCCATCCCCATACAAATATGCCAAATTACTACTGGCACTGTATACGGGTAAAAAGGAGAAAAGCGCTAAAAGTGCAACGACTCCCCAAATGGATTTATCTCCCTGTATGTACTGGAATATTTTCCGCATTAATTATTACCTTGTTTTTACAAGTGTCGAACTGCATTTTTAAACTGTCTGCCTCGGTCCTCGTAGTTCTCAAATAAATCAAAACTCGCACAGGCCGGTGACAATAAAACGGTATCACCACGCTGTGATAATCGATAGGCTGCTTTTACAGCTTCATCCATCGATTGAGCCTCCACCATAACATCTACCAGATTGCCAAAAGCCTCAATTATTTTTGAATTATCTATTCCAAGACAAATGATTGCCTTCACATTTTCATTAACCTTCGAATATAACTCTGAATAATCGTTGCCTTTGTCCACGCCACCAACAATCCAAACTGTTGGCTTTTGCATGCTATCTAGAGCGTAAAATGTCGCATTCACATTCGTCGCCTTTGAATCGTTGATATACATGACGTTATTTATTTTTAATACTTTTTCTAGTCGATGCTCAACACCCTGAAAGCTTTCCAAGCATTCGCGAATTGTTGCCTTTCTAATTTTCAGGAGCTTTGCAACAGTGGTTGCTGCCATTGCGTTTTTTTGATTGTGTTTTCCTTGTATTTCTATTGATGCGATTGGCATAGTGAGATTTGTATTATCAGTTGTTATTATTATTTGTTCGTTTTTTATAAATGCGCCTTTTTGCTGCTTGTTTTTGAGTGAAAAAGGCAATAATTGAGATTTTATTGGGTGTTTTGAAAGCCATTTTACTATTTCAGCATCATCGGCGTCGTATATGAAATAATCCTTCTCTGTTTGGTTCATTACAATTCTAAATTTTGAAGCAATGTATTTCTCATAACTATCTTCATATCTATCTAAGTGATCTGGACTTAAATTCATCAAAACAGCTATATGAGGAGCAAACTTTTCAATACCGTCTAGCTGAAAACTACTCAGTTCTAAGACAAAGTTTTCATAGGTGTCTTCTGAAACTTGCTCTGCATAACTTTTGCCGATATTACCTCCTAAAGCTACGTTTAGCCCAGCTTTCTTTAATATATAATAGGCCAATGTTGCAGTGGTTGTTTTACCATTACTGCCAGTAATACCAATTGTCAAGGCCGTTGTATACCTTGAAGCAAACTCGATTTCAGAAAGCACCTTAACCCCCACTTCTCTCAACTTTAAAACAATTGGTGCCGAATCCGGAATTCCCGGACTTTTCATAACTATTGCTGCTGAAAGAATCTTGGATGCTGTATGCTTTTCTTCCTCCCATTCAATCTCATGATGTAAAAGAACTTTCTTATATTTTTCTTTAATTTTTCCGTAGTCCGAAACAAATACTTCAAACCCCTTCTTTACGCCTAAAATAGCCGTCCCTACGCCACTTTCACCTCCACCCAATATCACTAAACGCTTACTCATATCTGATTGACGATTGATGACCTAATCATCATTTTATAGTATTTATTATTTCAGTTCCTTTTTATAAAATCCTTCTTGTAATTCTATCGTATTTTCAATGTCACAATCGTTATGATTGCCAGAAAAATACCAACAATCCAAAATCGCGTAACAATCTTACTTTCATGAAAGCCCTTCATCTGATAATGATGATGCAATGGCGCCATTCTGAAAATCCTTCGTCCTTCCCCAAATTTCTTCTTGGTATACTTAAACCAACTCACCTGCATTACTACGGAAAGGTTCTCCATTAAAAAGACGCCACAGAGTAGTGGAATCAACCATTCCTTTCGAATAGCAATAGCAATAACAGCAATAATTCCACCTATTGTTAAACTCCCTGTATCGCCCATAAAAACCTGAGCCGGATACGTATTGTACCATAAAAATCCGATGAGTGCACCCACAAATGCCATAATGAAAATAGTCATCTCACCCGTATTGGGGATGTACATAATATTTAGGTAATCTGAAAAAATAACATTCCCAGACACCCATGCGAAAATGGCTAAAGTGAGGGCAATTATTGCCGACGTTCCAGCTGCCAATCCATCAATGCCATCGGTTAAATTAGCTCCGTTTGAAACGGCCGTAATAATGAAAATTACAATTGGAATAAAAATTAACCAAGCATAACTTTTATAATTGTCACCTGTCCACTTGAGCAAGTTTTCGTAGTTAAACTCGTTCGACTTTACAAAAGGAATGGTCGTTAGCAAGGTTTTCTCTGCAGGGTAGAATTCTCTTTTAGCGCTTTCGACAATTTCCGTGCCGTTTGCCGGATGAACAATTTCTCGCTTTACCGTTATGTCTGGATGGAAAAACATAGTAGCTCCTACTATAATGCCGAGCCCCACCTGACCTACAACCTTGTACCTTCCGGCCAAGCCTTCTTTGTTTTTTCTGAATTTTTTTATATAGTCGTCAATAAACCCAATAACTCCCATCCAAATCGTAGTAACCAATAATAAGATCACATAGATATTCTCCAATTTTGCAAAAAGTAAAACCGGGACTATCGTTGCTAAAATTATTATTATTCCACCCATAGTTGGCGTCCCTGCTTTTTCGCTCTGGCCTGCTAAGCCTAAATCGCGAACCGTTTCCCCCACCTGTTTTTTTTGTAAAAATCGAATGATTTTTTTTCCATAAACGGTGGCAATGAAAAGAGATAAGATAACTGCCAATGACGCCCTAAAAGTGAGAAACTGAAAGAGACTTGCTCCTGGCAATTGATAGGTTTTTTCTAAATACTCAAACAAATAGTATAGCATAGCTTATTTATTTAGGACTTTTAATAGTTCACTTACCATCTTAAAATCATCAAAGTCAAATCGCTCTCCATTAATTTCTTGATAACTCTCATGTCCTTTTCCCGCAAGCAATATGATATCGTTGGCTTTTGCTAATTGACAAGCAGTTTTAATGGCTTGTTTTCTTTCAGCAATGGAAACGGTTTTCTTGTAATGCTCGGGAGGCACTCCAGCCTCGATTTGTTCAATTATTTCGTTTGGATTTTCGCTTCGCGGATTATCACTTGTAAATATTACCTTGGAACTCAACCTAGCAGCTATACTGCCCATCTTTGGACGCTTCTGTATATCCCTATCGCCTCCACAACCCACAACAGTGATTAATTCTTCGTTCCCAGTTCGTATACTATTTATAGTCTCTAGCACATTTTTCAAGGCATCGGGCGTATGCGCATAATCAACAATAGCCGTGATGTTTTTTTCTGAAACTAAATACTGAAATCTTCCTTCAACACTTTCGAGAGTACTCATTAGCTGAAGTACTTCAAGCTTTTCAAGACCAAGCAAATCTGCAGTGGCATAAATGGCCAAAAGATTATAGGCATTAAAATTTCCGATAAGTTTCACCCACAACTCTTGGTTGTTAATTTTAAGCAATAAACCAGTGAACTGATTTTCCAGAATCTGGACTTTATAATCGGCATGCGACTTGAGAGCATACTTGTATTTCTTAGCTTTCGTATTCTGTAGCATGACCAGACCGTTTTTATCATCGCCATTTACTAGTGCAAAAGCACTTTTTGGGAGCTGATCAAAAAATGATTTCTTGACATCTCGATACGATGCAAAATCTGAGTGATAGTCTAGATGGTCATGTGATAAATTAGTGAATATTCCTCCAGCAAACTGAAGTCCTTCCGTCCGTTTCTGATGCACCCCGTGAGAACTAACTTCCATAAAACAGAACTCTACACCTGCCTCGTTCATTTGTTTGAGGTAGTTGTTAATTGTCAAGGAGTCTGGTGTTGTGTGTGTAGCGCTATGCTGTTTATTCCCAACCATTATTTTGACTGTGGAAAGCAACCCCACTTCGTAACCAGCGGCCTTAAACAAATTAAAAAGCAAGGTTGCGATCGTAGTCTTACCATTTGTTCCGGTAACACCAACCAACTTTATATTCTCTGACGGATTATCGTAATAATTGGCAGCCATTATAGCTAATGCCTTTTGCGAATCTGAAACCTGAATATATGTAATTCCATTTACCAATTGCTCGGGGATTTTTTCACAAACAACCGCAATAGCCCCATTGTTAACTGCTTTTTTTATAAAATCATGGCCATCAGATAAGGTCCCTATGGTTGCGACAAACATATCATCAAGACCCACTTTTCGCGAATCAAAGTGAATCTCTCTAATAGCCACAGCTGTATTACCCACAACTTTTTCAAGGGTAACCTTATACAGTATGTCTCTTATTAAAATCACGATAGTTTGAGTATTATTTGGCCCCCTTTTTTGAGTGTAGTTCCAGATTTAATTGACTGGTTTAAAACAATCCCACTTCCAATTATTTTTACACGTAAGCCTAGATTTTCTAATAAAGAAAGAGCGTCCATACCTGGCATTCCAGTTACATCTGGTATTACTTTAAAGTCTTCTTGAGTCATGGTATAGTAGGCCTGAAAATCGTCTTCTATTGCTACATCTTCTGCATCAATATTTTCAACTTCGGTGGTTTCTGGTGAGTCTGTATATATTTTTAATGCAATTCGTTTAAAAACGGGTCCAGAAACATCGGCTCCATAAATACCTTTTTTCGTGCTTGGTTTATGAATTACGACAATACATGAATATTTAGGGCTCTCGGCTGGGAAATAACCAGCAAAGGATGAAATGTATCTTCTGTTCGTACTCCAATCCTTTTCTCCATATTCGGTTCGGGCAGTCCCTGTTTTTCCAGCCATCGAGAAATTTTCAGAATAGAGGTTCTTACCGGTACCTCTTATTACGGTGTTTTTAAGGATTTCCTGTATTTTGTTGATTGTTTCTTCTGAAGCAATGCGCTCGATCATAACCTCAGTTTCAAAATATTTCACCCGTCTATTCCAAGCTTTAATTTCTCGCGTAAATAATGGTTTGACCATTTTCCCATCATTGGCAATCGCATTGTAAAACGTGAGCGTTTGCAAGGGTGTCTGTTGCAAGTTATAACCATATGCAATTGATGGAAGTGCATTTTTACTCCAGATCTCATCACCCGGCTCAGGAATAATCGGTTTCCCTTCTCCTTTTATTGGAATGCCTATTGTCTTATGTAAATTCCAAGATTTAATCTTATCGGTGAATTTTTTCGGATTGTCTTTATAATGATCATTAATAAGTGTTGCAAAACCTATATTGGAAGAAACCTCGAGCGCCCTGGCAGCAGATATTTTTCCGTATCCCCCACGACGGGAGTCTGAAATATCTCGCCCGTACATCCTAATTTTACCATTTTTAGTGTCTACTATTGTTGACGTATCTATTACTTTCTGATCCAAAGCAGCCGTCAACGCAATCGTTTTAAAAGTGGAACCAGGCTCGGTGGATTCACCAACGGCATAATTTAGAGCTTCGTAATAGGTTCCTTTTGAGGTTCTTTTTAAATTGGAAACTGCCTTCACTTCTCCAGTTTGAACCTCCATTACAACGACACATCCATGATCGGCCTCATAATACTCCAGTTGCTTTAGTAAAGCGTGATGGGCAATGTCTTGAATGTTTATGTTGATAGTTGAAATAACATCATATCCATCCTGCGGTTCAATTTCATTTTCGTCGAAAACTGGTTTCCACTGTCCTTTAGCTATTTTTTGTTTGAGTCTTCTTCCTGCCTTGCCTTCTAATTCATCATTGAAAGCTCCCTCCAAGCCAATCGCATAGTAGCCAGATTTTTGTTTGTTTTCACTTCCGATTAATCGCTCTGCGATGTTTCCAATGGGATGTTCGCGTACTGTTTTTGGCTCAACGATAATTCCCCCCTTGTAACGCCCTAATTTGAATAAAGGCATGCGCTTCACTGTTATGTAATCTGAATAATCTAAATTCCGAGCAATGAAAAGGTATTGATTCTTTTCGGCCCGTGCTTTTCGCAACATTTTCTGGTAATAAGACGCTTGCTTCCCAAACAGGATGGAGAGCTCTTTTGAAAGAGGAACCAGCGCGTCATTAAAGTTTTGAGAACTTGCAGTGACCGCATCAAAACGAATACCATATTTCGGAACAGAAGTTGCCAAAAGACTCCCATCATCGGCATATACGTTTCCTCGATTCGCAGGAATCACGACATTCTTGATCGTGTTTTTTAAGGCCAGTTCACGATACTTATC
>TARA_B110000211_G_scaffold128408_1_pt1 | contig 12245 bp, 10 predicted proteins | sample TARA_B110000211 | Tara Oceans TARA_B110000211 (sample SAMEA4397516) | marine metagenome | biome: Polar Biome; feature: [DCM] deep chlorophyll maximum layer (ENVO:01000326); material: water (ENVO:00002006), including particulate matter (ENVO:01000060) such as... | depth 30 m
GCCTGATAAGTAGGCAGGTTCGTGGATGAAGTTATCAAATACAGAGAAGTTAGGTGCTTGTGGTGCAAAAGAAGAGCCCATTAAATAAGCTGTTTCTGGATAGTCGGCAGCCACCTTACGTGCTGCGCGCTCAAGACCAAAAACTTCACCTACAATAAGGTCTACGTCTTGCTCAGCATACTCTCGCATAACGCGTTCGTAGTCTGTATTGGAGACGTTTTCAGAATATACATACTCAATTTCACCGCGTTTTTCGGCTGCACTAAGTGCAATATGGATACGGCTGATCCATTGTTGCTCAACTGGTAGGGTAAAAATACCAGCCACTTTAATAGTACCAGCAACGGCCATGGCCGGTGATAATATCAAGCCAAAAGCCACTGCAGCCATAAGCATGCGTGCTTTTGATACCATATACATTAACTTCATAATACAACCCTCACATTAATTTTATTTTTATTGCTTGGTCACTAAAGCATAAACTGACCAAGCGGTCAACTTTTGCTAAATGCATCGATACTTTGGCCTCATTAATAGGAGCTTTTTCATTGCGCAACGGCTTGGCTGCTCTGCCTTTCTAGGTGATGAATAACATCTTCTATTTGTTCGCCTTGGAGTCTTACGTGATCGCGCATTAATTGGTAAGCGGTGTCGCTTTCTGAATTTGATATTGCCTTGATTAAGGCATCATGTTCCTTAACAGATTGCGCCATGTATCCTGGTAAACTAGACACATAATGCCGGTATGGAAAGGTGATTGTGCGTGCTGTGTTCAATTGACTCTGCAGCATTGAATTGTGTGAACCTTCGATGATCAGGTTATGAAAAACCATATTCATAGCATTGAACGTTTCTGTATCTTTTTCTGCAGAGGCCTTCTGGCAAAGCGCATTTGCATCAAATGCTTTAACAATTTGTTCATGCCGCATTCGTTTTGCGGCTTGTCTGGCGGCAAGGCCTTCAAGCTCTGCAACAACAAGGAATGCGTCAAGTAATTCGGAAATACTCAAAGACGCGACGAGCGCTCCACGCCGACCATTGTCAGTGACCAGTCGGGTTTCAACAAGCTGTCTGATTGCTTCGCGCACGGGTGTCCGTGAAACACCAAATTCTTCGGCAAGTAACCTTTCGGGAAGGCGATCTCCAGGCTTCAACTCGCGCTTTATGATTCGTGCTTCAATTGCAGTTGCAATAAGCTTTGCCTTGCGTTTTTCTGTGCTACTCATGGTGTTGTGTCACCCATACCTTTGACCATCCTTAAACCAGTCATCGTAGCCCTCTTCAGTGCGGATTACGATAGATTTTTTTGTCAGATATGCCCGTAAAGCATCCCAACCATTTTCTTTACCGAAGCCACTATCTTTGACTCCGCCCCAGACCGATCTTGGGTCGTTGCGATGATGATCATTGAGCCAGATCACCCCACCTCTGATTTTTCTCGACAGCCTATGGGCCCGCCCAATATCTCGGGACCAAATAGAAACACCAAGACCAAAGTCACCTGCATTAGCGCAGGTAATCGCCTCTTCATCGTTGTTGGCACGGGTGAGTGAGATAACCGGCCCAAAGACTTCTTCGAGAAACAGAGTGTGGTCTATTTTAACGTCGGCAAATATCGTGGGGCGTATATAAAACCCGCCAGTTAGCTCGCTATCAAGCTCCAGAAGGTCTAGCCCGGCTATCTGGCGTGCACCTTCGGCTTTTGCTGTTTCGATAAATTTTTTGCATCGATCAAGTGATTTGTGACAGATCACTGGGCCCATTTGTGTGGATTCGTTCATGGGGTCGCCGAGCCGGATTTGATCCGCCCTTTGAGCCAGTTTGTTTGCAAATTCGTCGTAGATAGATTCGTGCACAATAATGCGAGACCCAGCAACACAGGTTTGGCCAGACGCAACGAACGCAGAGAACAAGACGCCTGCTACGGCCGCGTCAATATCCGCATCTTGGCAGACAACAACAGGAGTTTTTCCACCCAGTTCCATGGTTGTCCTGATTAACCTTTCGCCTGCAACGCTTGCAACCTTGCGGCCAGTCGCAGTGCCTCCAGTTAGATCAATAAAGTGAATATCGTCAGCTGCGCAAAGTGCCGCACCAGTTATCGCGTCGCCAGTGACCACATTGACGACGCCATCTGGCAATCCTGCTTCAGTGGCAAGAGCGGCGATGACTAACGGGGACACGGGGGCTAATTCAGAGGGTTTAATGACGCAGGTATTGCCCGCTGCCAGCGCTGCCGAGAGTTTTTTTACCAGAATAAGAACAGGGTGGTTCCACGGTGTCAGCAGAGCTGTTGGCCCCAAGGGTTCATATTGAGTCAAAGTTACATAATCCCCTTTGACGTAGTTTGCCTCCCCTTCCAGACCGGGAGCAATACCTGCGTAATACTCCAACCATTCTGGTATGCGTGCCATTTGCGCCTTCATTTCACGCAAAGCCCGCCCGGTAACTCTGGATTCGAGCACTGCTAGCAACGGAATATTTTCCCTGATGACTTCGGCAAACGCTCGGAGGTATTTGCCGCGGTCTAAGGCATCTAATTTCGCCCAGGCTGGAAATGCAGCGCTTGCCGCAGAAACAGCAGCTCGAACATCTTCAGCGCTGCCATTAGGAACCGTCGTAAACGCTGCCCCCCTCGCGGGGTCCAGAACAGTGATTTCGGATCCTGAAGTTGAAGTCTGGAATCGGCCGCCATAGAACAGGCCTTTGTTTGTCCCTGGTATCAGAAATTCTTTTACGATGTTCGACATTGTCTTTCCTTCTGGTTAATTTCTGGTTAATAGGGCCACGGCCACTTGGTTGACACTTTATGGAGTAGTTTAATAAAAAGTACCAATTTGGTTAATAGTGTATACCAAATTGAATATAACGGGTAGAAGTGGGTTGTTATAGATTAAACTTTAAACTATTAGGCAGTATTTTAGATAATATGCTAGTCTAATATACCTAAAGTATCTATTTGGTATACCAGTTTAAAGAAAAGGAGAGGCTTGATGTCCACAGATAAAACCATGAGAGCAGCGTTGTTGACTGAATACGGTGCGCCACTTGAAGTAAAGACTGTTGCACGTCCAAGCCCGAAAGCAGGTGAAATATTGGTCAAGATTGAAGCCAGCGGAGTCTGTTTTACAGACGTGCACATCTTTCGGGGGGATCACGCCTCGCCCAATCCACTACCGCTGATTATGGGTCATGAGGGTGTTGGAAGAGTGGTAGAAGTAGGAGCACCCGACGGTCGGTTTAATATTGGTGATCGTGTTGGTATTGGCTATGTATATAGTGCTTGTGGGCATTGTCGGGAATGTCACACGGGTGGTGAAAATTATTGCTCCGATTTTGATGCCACGGGCTACTCGGTGAGCGGGTGCTTTGCCGAGTATGTATGTCTTCGCCAAGATTGGGCCACTGCCATTCCTGACAATGTATCTGCTATTGAGGCCGCACCCTTAATGTGTGCTGGGTCTGCAGCCTACGCCTCGTTAAAGAAAACGGGCCTTAAGGCGGGCGATACCGTCGCGATATTTGGTCTTGGTGGTTTGGGCCAATACGCCATTCAAATTGCAAAAAAATCTGGTATGAACGTCATTGCGGTCGATGTCGACAAGGGTAAATTAGATACGGCACAAAAGCTGGGTGCTGATGAAACGGTTGTTGCCAATATCGATTCAATTGCATTGATCAAAGCACTTGGAGGTGCTGACGGCTGCGTGAACTTTGCGCCAGTTGGGGCTACTTGGCCTTTAATGCTCGCAGTTTGTAAGCCGCGAGCGAAGATTGTTTTGACTGCGGTTCCCGCAGATCAGCTGGCTTTTTATGCCCACGAACTCATTGAGCGGGGGCTACAAGTTATCGGCAGTTCTGCATCAAACCGGCAGGAAATGAGTGAGCTCTTACAACTGGCGGCAAATGGAAAAATTAAAGGCGTGATCAGCACTAGATCGCTAGATGAGGTCAATATTGCCCTTGAGGACCTGCAAGCAGGCAAGGCTGAAGGGCGCACGGTATTGGACTTCCATTAAATCGGACTACTGAAAGGCTTTGTTATGGATTTGAAACTTACAGGAAAAACAGCGCTAATCACTGGCGCTTCAATGGGAATAGGCGAGCATTTGGCCGATGTATTTGCATCTGAAGGTGTGAATTTGCACCTCACTGCCAGGAGTGCTGATAAGCTTAAAGAACTCAAAACCCGAATTCAGGATGCCCATGGCGTCAAGGTAACTTGTCATCTTGCCGATCTGACTCTCAGTGGCGCTTGTGAATCACTGTCTGAAAGTGTGGGTGATATCGACATTCTTGTGAATAATGCGGGAGCTATTCCAAGTGGGACTTTATGGGATGTAGATGAAGTAGCTTGGCGCAAAGGCTGGGATCTTAAAGTGATGGGGTACATCAACTTGTGCAGACTGTTTTATAAAAAAATGCAGGGGGCTGGCGAGGGTGTAATTATCAATAACATTGGTAATGGTGGTGAGGTATATGACCCCAAATACATTGCCGGGACCACAGGTAATGCGAGTTTAATGGCGTTTACCCGTGCTCTTGGTGGGCATAGCTTAGATGACAATATTCGTGTTGTGGGGGTTAATCCAGGTCCAGTAAATACCGATCGCATCTACACTATGTTAAAAAAACGTGCAGCAAACGACCTAGGTGATGCCAGTAAATTTACTGAATTGGAGTCAAACTACCCACTTGGTCGCCCGGCTCACAAGCACGAAGTATCAGATCTGATTGTTTTCCTGTCGTCTTTTCGGTCTGGTTATACCTCAGGGTCTATCTTTACCGTTGACGGCGGCATAGCGTCGCGTCGGTCCATCATTTGACATATTCAAGCCTCAATGATCGCGAAGACACAGCTAGGCGCGTTGGTATTTTGATCCCATCATCAAACACTGTGCTCGAGCCTTTATCAGCAAGTATCTTCTCTACTAACAAATCGACGGTGCATTTCTCTAGGCTGCGGGTTATTGATGTAGCCCTTAACCAGGATTCGTTTGATCAGTTCAGTATGGTGAAACAAATCGACGCAGCTAAATTGCTCTGTGATGCAGGTGTCGACAGTCTTGTTTGGGGTGGTACATCGGCCAGTTGGCTTGGCGCGGATCATGATACAAGGTTTTGTGATCTACTTAACAATGCTACTGGCATCCCCTCAGGGAGTTGTACCCTTGAAATGAACCGTCTTTTTAATACATACAACGCTAAAACCTTTGGACTGGTAACCCCGTATACCTGCGATGTTCAGAAGCGCATCATCAAAAACTACGCATCTATGGGTTTTACTTGTCTGGCAGAGCGGCATTACGGGGGGTCTATCAGCAGCGAATTTGCCTCTATTGAGGAGCATGTGATTGCACAAATGGTTCGTGACGTGGCTCAAAAACAACCTGATATTATCTTTATTCTGTGCACTAATATGCGAGGGGCGAGGGTGTCCGAAGAGCTGAGCCATGATGTTGGCATTCCGGTTTTTGATAGCGCAATAGTGACATTGCAGGCCGGTCTGCGTTTGGCAGATGGCCTTGCCTGAGGAAAGTCATAGTTAGCTGGGCACGTGTAAAAATAATATGCTGTTGGTGAAAATATCTTGACCAATTGGTCTATTTTTGTTAAAAAATATCTCAGTGTAGTCAATTGCTGTTACATTTTAGAGTAATTACCTCGCCGTAATTCGCATAAAATCTAAACTTAGTTGATGCTTATCACTGACCAATTATCCGAACCTAGTGGGTGATGTACATGACAATAATAAAATCTGGCCTGATTCAAATGGGCCTTAAAGGTGACACCAGTATGTCGCCCGAAAAAATCCGTGACCTAATGTTAGAGGCCCACGCTCCATTAATTGATAAAGCAGGTGAAGCAGGTGTACAAATTCTGTGTTTTCAAGAAGTGTTTACGCAGCCCTACTTTTGCCCCAGCCAGGATAAACGTTGGTATAGCGCGGCTGAACCAATTCCTAATGGCCATACCACCAACCTAATGTGTGATTATGCCAAAAAGTATAACATGGTTATTATTGTACCAATCTACGAAGAAGCAATGCCTGGCGTCTACTACAACACTGCTGCAGTCATCGATGCCGATGGTACTTATCTTGGTAAGTATCGGAAAACCCATATCCCTCATGTGGGCGGATTCTGGGAAAAATTCTTCTTTAAACCGGGGGCTTCAAATTGGCCAGTATTTGACACAGCCTATGGCAAAGTAGGTGTTTATATTTGCTATGACCGACACTTTCCAGAAGGTTGGCGCGCATTAGCACTTAAAGGTGCAGAAATTATCTACAACCCTTCTGCCACAGTAGAGGGAATTTCCAAATATTTGTGGGAGCTTGAGCAGCCCGCATCAGCGGCTGCTAACGGTGTTTACATTGCTGCTATAAACCGTGTAGGCACTGAGGCACCATGGAATATTGGTGAGTTTTACGGCTCCAGCTATTTCGTAAATCCCCGTGGTCAAATAGAAGCTCAAGCCAGCGCAACAGAAGATGAACTGCTGATCCATGATATCGATATGGATGTGATTAGAGAAGTGCGTGATGGTTGGCAGTTCTTTCGTGACCGTCGCCCAGAAACCTATACCCCACTTACTGATTTGAATTAATGAGTGATTGGTCTCAAGTCTAATAATAACAAGGAGCTTTTACATTGAGTTTAGTCAGCACAAGCCCATCGACGAATAATGTTGTCGAGGTTAAAGAAGTCTGTTTGGACTTTCACACAAAAGACGGTGTTGTTAAAGCATTGTCTAACGTGGATCTAAGCATCAACACTGGCGAGTTTGTTTCCTTCATTGGGCCCTCTGGGTGTGGCAAAACAACCTTGATGAGGGTGTTAGCTGACTTGGAGAAACCCACCAGCGGGTCTGTGCTAGTTAACGGGATGTCTCCTACTGAGGCCCGTCAACAACGAGCGTACGGCTATGTGTTTCAAGCCCCAGCGCTGCTGCCTTGGCGCACAGTGCAAGACAATGTCTTACTACCCTTAGAAATCATGGGTTATAGCAAGGATCAGAGGCAAAAGTTGGTGCAAGAGTACTTGCAGTTGGTGAGTTTGTCTGGCTTTGAAGCCAAATACCCTTGGCAGCTTTCTGGAGGCATGCAGCAACGAGTTTCCATTGCTCGTGCACTCAGCGTGGAACCTCAACTGTTGTTTATGGATGAGCCCTTTGGTGCTCTGGATGAGATCACCCGAGATCATCTAAACGACCAGTTACTGCGCTTATGGCAACAAACAAAAAAGACCGTAGTATTTGTGACTCACTCTATACCTGAAGCTGTATTTTTATCCACCCGCATTGTGGTGATGTCCCCAAGACCTGGCCGTATCATCGACATCATTGATTGCAATTTTCCTGCAGATAGAACTTTGGATATTCGAGAGACTCCTGAATTTTTAGCTATTGCCCAGCGGGTACGTGCTGGATTAGCCGCAGGGCATCATTATGACGACTAACACGCGGCGTAAGCCTGGCTCCGCCATTCCAGTACTCACAGTGATATTGGCTATTATTATGATTTGGTATGTAGGCGCTATAAACCTTAATAGTCCTCAGATTATTGATCGTTATGAAAAAAAGGGCATAGACTGGAGCTTCAGCCAATTAGCGACGGATAGTTGGAGCATGAAGCGTGCAGTATTGCCGTCGCCTCACCAAATTCTATGGGAATTAAAAACCACCATCATTGACAAACATGTGACGTCGAAACGAAGCTTGGTTTACCACGCAGGCATTACCTTGTCGTCTACCCTGTTGGGGTTTGCATTGGGTGCTGGTTTGGGTATTAGTTTAGCCGTTGGTATTGTCTATGTTGAAACCTTAGATAAAAGTTTGATGCCCTGGATAATCACCTCTCAAACGATACCCATACTGGCCTTAGCACCCATGGTTATTGTGGTTTTTGGAGCCTTAGGCATTAGTGGGTTGTTACCCAAGGCATTGATATCAATGTATTTATGCTTCTTTCCTGTAGCTGTAGGTATGGTCAAGGGCCTGCGCTCACCACAACCTATGCTAGTGGATTTGCTCAACACTTACAGTGCAAGTAAGTGGCAGGTATTTTGGCGCCTACGGTTACCCTCTGCAGTGCCGTTCTTGTTTGCTAGCCTTAAGGTGGCTATTGCCTTAAGTTTGGTGGGAGCAATTGTGGCCGAATTACCAACGGGTGGGCAGGCTGGTTTGGGCGCACGGTTGTTGTCAGGTTCCTATTACGGGCAAACTAATCTTATATGGGCCTCGCTAATTGTCGCTGCAGTGATGTCCGCCAGTCTGGTGTCTATACTTGGCATGATTGAGCGAAAAGTATGTTATCGACTTGCTGGTGGGCAGGAGGTTAGCAATGAACTCTAATTCGATTTTGTATCGTTTCGGCTGCGCCAGTGCCTTAGCATTGCTGCTCACATTGTTGGCATTGTTGTTGCCGTGGGCAGTTACTTCTACCGAAGTGGTAACTGTGAATGCTTGGCAGCAGGCGGGTTGGTTGGCCTTGTTGATCACAGTTGCGCTGAGTGCGTTAGCTGGGGTTGTCGTTGTAAATCAAGAATTGCCCCGGGCTTTATTAGTTGCAGCATTAACGCTGCTAGCCCTATGGCAAATCACCAGCATTGTTAAGCAAACAGAACTGGCAGGGCAAACACAGTTAGGCTTTTGGCTGTTGGTCATTGCCATCGGTCTTTGTGTATGGGCTAGTATGAAATTTTTAACCGCTATCAGACTCCTTGATAGCAAGTTGCAAGGGTTGATTAACTTGATGATTCCGGCGTTATTAGGCGTATGGTTCATAAGTTTATGGGAGCTTGCAACAATAGGCTTTGCTATTCCTCATGTGTTGCTGCCCGCGCCAAGTGTGGTCGGAGAAACCATTGCTTCATCAATGCCCACCTTGGCTGCAGACTTTAATCAAACAGTAATTAAAGCGGTTATTCCAGGCTTTTTATTGGGCAACTTTGTTGGCTTTAGTGTTGCTGTTGTGGCCGACAAGATCCCCTTCTTACGGCGTGGTTTATTGCCGGTGGGAAACCTAGTTAGTGCCATTCCTATAGTGGGTATCGCTCCCATTATGGTGATGTGGTTTGGCTTTGATTGGCATTCTAAGGTGGCGGTTGTGGTCATCATGACCTTTTTCCCCATGCTAGTGAATACCATTGCAGGGCTGGGTGAGTCAGATGCTATGGAAAAAGATTTACTGCGCTCATATGGCGCTAATTATTGGCAAAGTTTCTTTAAGCTGCGATTACCTAATGCACTTCCATTTGTTTTTAACGCATTAAAAATAAACTCAACTTTAGCCTTAATTGGCGCAATTGTGGCTGAGTTTTTTGGTACCCCTATTGTGGGTATGGGGTTCCGTATATCTACCGAAGTGGGGCGAATGAATATTGAAATGGTGTGGGCATCCATTGCAGTTGCCGCTTTGGCTGGGTCAACATTTTATGGTCTTCTGGCACTATTAGAAAGACGGGTGACTTTTTGGCACGCATCTTTCAGGAAGGCCCATCACTAATACAAGTAGTTTTTATCAAGTAGGATGATTATTTAATATGCTCTTTATGAGTACCGTTTATAAACCGTTGGAGGTTAAGTAATGAAAAATAAGTATAAAATAAACAGTTTAATAGCTGGACTAACCCTTGCTGCGTCAAGCAGCTTATTGCATGCGGCAGATAATGTAACACTGCAGCTTAAGTGGGTTACCCAAGCCCAGTTTGCTGGCTATTTTGTAGCCCAAGATCAAGGTTTTTATGATGCAGAAGACCTCAATGTAACAATTAAGCCAGGTGGGCCAGATGTGGCCCCCCCGCAGGTGATTGCCGGTGGTGGTGCAGACGTAGTGGTAGACTGGATGCCTTCAGCCCTAGCCTCTAGGGAGAAAGGCTTAGCACTAGTGAATATTGCTCAGCCGTTTAAAAATTCAGGCATGATGCTCACGTGTCGTAAAGATAGTGGTATTACATCACCTGCAGACCTTAAAGATAAAACTTTGGGTGTTTGGTTTTATGGTAACGAGTATCCATTCTTAAGCTGGATGGGTAAGTTAGGCTTAGCTATCGATGGCAGCGCCGGTGGTGTTAGCGTATTGAAGCAAGGATTTAACGTCGATCCTATTTTGCAAAAACAAGCAGAATGTGTGTCCACTATGACCTATAACGAGTACTGGCAAATCATTGATGCCGGCTTGGATGCTGATGAGCTCGTAAATTTCAAGTATGAAGATCAAGGCGTAGCGACTTTAGAAGATGGTTTATATGTGCTTGAAAAGAACCTAGCAGACGCAGCCTTTGTTGATAAAATGGCTCGTTTTGTTCGCGCTTCCATGAAAGGCTGGGAATGGGCTAGAGCTAATCCTGATGCCGCTGCTGATATCGTGTTAGAAAACGATGAAACGGGCGCGCAAACGGAACAGCATCAACGTCGTATGATGGCTGAAGTTAATAAGCTCACCATGAATGGTGGTAAGTTATCTACAGCTGACTATGAACGCACTGTTGAAACACTAATGAACGGAGGTTCTGACCCAGTGATATCCTCTATGCCAAAAGGTGCTTGGACTCACAAAGTTTGGGATGCTGCTTTTTAAGTGTTTAGCTTAATCTGAAAAACTGTGGGGGAGGCTAGGATAGCAATTATTATCTTAGCCCCCTTACTAATGAATAATTGATAATATTTTACCAAAAGGTCAATCATTAGTTGACCTTTTGGTAAAATATTGTTAAAAATGAACTAACAATTGCTGCCTCAACTGTTTTTTAGTGGGTATCGCTTAAACAATAAAAAATCTAACTTAGTGAAGGACTTATTTGATGTCCATTATTAAGTGTTAAAGATTAAGGAGTTTCACTATGTCTTTACTAATAAAAGGTGGCACTGTTGTTACCGCCGACCAAAGTTTTGTTGCTGATGTTTACTGTGTTGGCGGCAAAATAGCCAAAGTAGGTGTAGATCTTACTGTTCCAGCGGATACTGAAGTTATTGATGCTGCGGGCCAATATGTGATGCCAGGTGGTATTGACCCACACACCCATATGCAACTCCCGTTTATGGGCACTGTAGCCAGTGAAGACTTCTACTCAGGCACTGCTGCTGGACTTGCTGGTGGTACTACCTGCATTATTGATTTTGTTATACCTGCCCCAGGGACTTCGCTCATGTCAGCATTTCACCAATGGCGCGAATGGGCCGAAAAATCAGTGTCTGATTACGCCTTTCATGTGGCTGTAACTTGGTGGGATGAGAGTGTGGCTAAGGACATGGAAACCTTGGTTAAAGAGCATGGTGTGAATAGCTTTAAGCATTTTATGGCTTATAAAGGCGCCATCATGGCTGATGATGAGATATTGGTAAACAGTTTCAGCAAGGCTTGGGAGTTGGGTGCCTTACCTACTGTGCATGCCGAAAATGGCGAGCTGGTGTATCAGCTACAGAAAAAGCTGTTGGCGATGGGTATTACTGGGCCAGAAGGCCATCCACAATCGCGGCCTCCAGAAGTTGAAGGCGAGGCGGCTAATCGAGCAATTCGTATTGCCCAAGCCTTAAAGACCCCTGTTTACCTGGTGCATGTATCCACAGAAGAGGCCCTGGATTCGGTCACTCGAGCACGAAATGAAGGTCAGCGAGTGTTTGGCGAAGTGTTAGCCGGCCACCTTTTGATCGATGATTCGGTCTACAAAAATAAAGATTTTGATGTTGCTGCTGCCCATGTCATGAGCCCTCCTTTTAGGCCTAAGAAAGCCCAAGATGCCCTGTGGAAAGGGCTTCAATCGGGTAACTTGCAAACCACTGCCACAGACCATTGTTGCTTCTGCGCAGATCAAAAGGCGGCGGGTAAAGATGATTTCACTAAAATTCCTAACGGCACTGGCGGGGTAGAAAATCGCATGGAAGTGTTGTGGAACGCTGGGGTTAACACTGGGCGTTTAACCATGAATGAGTTTGTCAAAGTAACCTCCACTAATGCGGCGCAAATTTTCAACATGTACCCGCGCAAAGGCGCCATTGCCGAGGGTTCTGATGCAGACATCGTTGTGTGGGACCCTAAGGGAAAGAAAACCATTTCAGCTAAAACTCACCATCAAAACGTGGATTACAACATTTTTGAAGGCATGGAAGTGACCGGCACACCTTCTCACACTATTAGTCAGGGCAACCTTGTGTATTGCAACGGCAAGCTCAACGTTGTGCGTGGGGCAGGTAATTATATCAAACGACCGCCTTTTGCGCCTTATTTTGACGCTATTGGAAAA
>TARA_B110000211_G_scaffold25805_1_pt1 | contig 12241 bp, 14 predicted proteins | sample TARA_B110000211 | Tara Oceans TARA_B110000211 (sample SAMEA4397516) | marine metagenome | biome: Polar Biome; feature: [DCM] deep chlorophyll maximum layer (ENVO:01000326); material: water (ENVO:00002006), including particulate matter (ENVO:01000060) such as... | depth 30 m
CAAGTTTAACAAAGATGACTTACCTGCATTTACCTCACCTATAATGGATACTTTAAATCCATCTCTTATTTTTTCGCCTATTTTGTTGTCTTGTAAGATTTTTTTAATATCATTTTGAATATTTTTAATAGATTTATGGACACCTTTAAGAATCTTTTCAGGAAGGTCCTCTTCAGCAAAGTCTATTTTAGCTTCAATATAAGAAAGAGATTTAATTAATTTTTCCCTTAAATCATTATAATAATTAGAAGCATTGCCTTGTACTAATTGAACAGCTTGTTGTCTTTGAAGCTCTGTTTCTGCATGAATTAGATCTCCTATACTTTCGGCCTCAACTAAATCTAATTTATTGTTTTGAAAAGCAATTTTTGTAAACTCACCTGGTTCAGCTAATCTACAATCTTTCTGCTCAGAAAGCACAGCCAAAAAAAGACTAATAACAGCATTACTACCATGCACATGAAATTCTGCTAAATCATCGCCAGTGAAGCTTTTAGGGCTAGGAAACCACAATATTAAGCCCTCATCTATCAGGCTATCATCTTTAGGATTGTAGAACTTCGTAAAGTTTACCTCCTTTTCCTTAAGCTTATTTTGTTTTGAAATTAATTCAGAGATTTTCCTTGTACTTTTACCAGACAGCCGAATTATTGCTATTCCAGATGGACCTCTTCCTGATGAAAGTGCATAAATATTCATTTTTTTTTACCATTATATCTCTTATATTCTAATATGCTTTAAATAAATTATTTTTTATGTTTCAAATTAACTGGAAAACAAAATCAACACTATACAAATTATTTGAGTTTTTTAGGCTTAAAAGAATATTATATTTCTTTCAAAAATATATTACTAAAAGGTCTAAAATAAAGATTAAAGAAATAGATAAATCTTGGAAATTTCATTCTGAAGCTATAAAAAAAAATGATGTTATAAATTTATTAGAAGTAGGTGCTGGCAAATCATTAGAACAAAACATTTATTTATCATATCTCTTTAAAAATAAAGTTAAACAAACAGTTATTGATATTAACAAAATGCTAGACTTTGATTTATTTAATGAAGCAAATAAGAAAATTGCGAACATACTTAATTTAGATTCTAAAAAAGAAGTAAATAGTTTTGAAACACTACAGTCATCATATAATATATCTTATAAAGCTCCGCATAATTTAAATGACATAATAAAAAACAAAAAAAGTTTTGATATGTGCATCACAACAACTGCATTGGAACATTTTACTCTTTCAGACATTGAAGATTTTCTTTTAAAATTAAAGAAAATATTAAGGAAGGATGGGTTTATTTCTTCCGCTATAGATTATAGCGATCATTATTCACATACTGATAAAAATATAGGTCCTTTGAACTTTTTAAAATATACACAAAATAATTGGGCAAAATATAATAATTCTTATTTGTATCAAAATAGACTTAGACATCGTGACTATGAAAAATTGTTTATAAAACACAATTATATTATAAAAGATAACATCAAAGGACCAACGCAAGAATATCAAAAAGAATTATCTAGTGAATTTGACCCCTATGACCAGGATATTTTTATTTTGTGGGGTTATTACTTGGTTCAAAATAATTTAGAGATTGTGAGTAATGATATCTAAAACTAATAAATTTCTATACGCGATTCTTTCTGTAAGTTTAATGATTGGATTATATTATGGTGAAGATTCTTCTGGTAGTGGGGGATCTATAAACGATTTTATAAGTACATGGCCTCTAATTGAGAACCCGTTTAATTTTGATTGTGGATGCGAAATGAAATTTCCCCTTCATTATTTTATAGCCTCATCTATTTATCATATAGCTGGCAGTGAACTTTTTCTAAGAATTATATTTTGTTTAGTTGCTATTTTTGTTCCATACTTATTTTATAGATGTCTAAGAATTAAATATCCAACTCTCAATAAAAATAATTTATTTTTATTTTCTTTGATCCTTTTAATTTTACCTACGTTTAGATCAGCGGCTATTTGGCCAAATACTCATTTAACAGGCACTATATTTTTTCTTGCATCTATTTTTTTCTTTTTAAAGTGGGAAACAGAACAAAAGTTTAAAAGTATTAATAGAAATTTATTTTTAACAATAATATTTTTGTCATTAACAGTTTACACAAGACAGATGTACGCGATTATATTTCTTTATTTTGTGCTCATATATTTTCAAAAATTAAAATTCAACACATTTATTAAGACTTGTTTTATTATTTTCTCTCTATCTGTACCGGGTATTTTATTTGTATCACAATACCCAATAATTTTAACAGGAACTTTTGATTCAAGCTTAAATAATAGTCTTCTCGTTAATAGCTCGATTATGGCATTTTATCTAATTCCTTTTTATTTAATAATATTCATAGATGATAAAAAAAAAATTAATTTAATGAATATTAAAAACTTAATTTTTTTTATGGGTTCAATAATATTAGTTATTACACTGGCTCAATCTTTTGATTATAATTTTAAAATGGGTGGCGGCTATTTTTTAAAACTGTCAATATTAATGTTTAATAGTTTTACCTTATTCTACCTTACAAGCATTGCCGGATTTTTTTTATTGTATCTATTAGCTAGGGAAAAGCCAAATAATACTATTTTAATTTTGATGCTACTTTTTGCTTTTTCAGCAAGAATATTGTTTCCTAAATACTTTGAGCCAATGTTGATATTTTTGTTATTTTTTATTTTTAAAACCAAATTGTCTGAAGTATTTCTTGAAAAAAAAAAAAATATAATGATCTATAGTATTTATCTCTTATTTTACTTAATTTCAGGTATAACAAATCACGCTTTAAACATAACTAAGAGTTTGTGAAAATCAATAATATTAAGAATTAACTTGTTTTGTTCATTGAATCAAAAAAGTCTGCATTATTTTTAGTATTTTTTAATTTTGAAATTAAAAATTCAATGCCATCCATTGTACCCATCGGACTTATGATTCTTCTTAATACGTTCATCTTTGAAAGGTCGTCTTTTTCAAATAATAATTCTTCTCTTCTTGTTCCAGATCTAGTTATATCTAGTGCCGGATAAATTCTTTTATCCGCAACTTTTCTGTCTAAAATTAATTCTGAATTACCTGTTCCTTTAAATTCTTCAAAAATTACTTCGTCCATTCTCGAACCAGTATCTACTAAAGCGGTTGATATAATGGTTAAAGAACCACCTTCCTCAACATTTCTAGCGGCACCAAAAAATCTTTTTGGTCTTTGCAGGGCATTGGCGTCTACACCGCCTGTTAAAACTTTTCCAGAGCTCGGTATGACAGCGTTATAAGCCCTGCCAAGTCTAGTGATTGAATCAAGTAGGATCACAACATCTTTTTTATGTTCAACTAATCTTTTAGCTTTTTCAATTACCATTTCAGCAACAGCAACGTGTCTAGACGCTGGCTCATCAAAAGTTGAAGCCACAACTTCTCCTTTAACTGATCTTTGCATATCCGTTACTTCTTCTGGTCTTTCGTCTATCAATAAAACCATTAAAAAACATTCTGGGTGATTTGCGGTAATTGATTGCGCTACATTTTGTAAAATTATAGTTTTGCCAGCTCTTGGTGGCGAAACAATTAAAGCTCTTTGACCTTTTCCGATTGGGCTGACAAGATCAATTAGTCTTGCTGTGTTATCTGGTTTTTTTTCAATTTTAGTGCTCTCCACTTCTAATTTAATTCTTTCATCAGGATAGAGAGGGGTAAGATTATCAAAAGCTATTTTGTTTCTGACTTTTTCTGGGTCTTCATAATTTATTTTATTTACTTTTAACAAGGCAAAATACCTTTCAGCATCTTTAGGTCCTCTTATTTCTCCCTCGACAGAGTCTCCTGTTCTCAAGCCAAATCTTCTTATCTGACTTGGACTAACATATATATCGTCAGGACCAGGTAGATAATTAGATTCTATCGCTCTTAAAAACCCAAAACCATCTTGTAAAACTTCTAATACACCAATAGCCGTGATCTGTTCATTTTTTTCAGCTAATTTTTTAAGTATTGCAAAAAGTATCTCCTGCTTTCTCATCGTGCTTGGGTTTTCTATTCCAAGTTTTTCGGCCTCTGAAATTAGTTCCGCTGGGTTCTTTTGCTTAAGTTCTTGTAAATTCATATGTGATTGTTTGATTTAGTAGGTATGAGATTTAAATATATGCTTTTTTTATTATATTTCAAGCCCTATAATTGATCAATTTCTCTTGCAAATTCAATTACTTTATTCCAGTTAGTAAACTCGTATGATTTTGAAGTATCTGTAGGACCTTTTGTAATTAACATTATAAAACGTATAACTTGCTTGTCTATAAAATTATAATTTGGATAATCAATTTTACCGGCAAAGACTGCTAGTCTACTTGGAAGCCAAGTGGTTTTTTCCAGGAACTTCTTCATGTAAGGATTGGTTTCTGGTAAGCTTTTTTCTAACTTTCTGGCAACAACATTAACAGAGAAAAAAGCGCTTTTTTTATCATCGAGAATATTTTTATTTTGTTTAATAAAATTAAAAAGTTCTGGTTTATGTTTTCCGTATCTTATGCTTGCTCCAATTATTATCTTGCTGTACTCAATTAGATCAAAATTTTTTACTTCACACAAAGAAATAATTCTTATTAATTCATTTTTGTTTAAATTTTCTTTAATTTTATTACAGATAATTTTTGTTTGCCCGTCTGTTGTAGAGTAAATGATTAAAGTTTTCGACATGTATTATTTTAAGTATCTTTTAACAAGATTTTCTAACAAAAATATATGATCGTCGTTATCGTTCAAACAAGGGATGAGATCAAAATTTTTTCCTCCATTTTTCATAAAGCTTTCTCTTCCCTGTATATTAATTTCTTCTAATGTTTCAACACAATCTGAAGAAAAGCCGGGACAAATAACTAATATGTTTTCTTTGCCCTGTTTTGGCAGTTTTTCCAGTGCCTTATCCGTGTATGGTTTTAACCATTCAACTGGTCCAAACCTAGATTGAAAGGTTGTTTTAATTTCTACGTCACTAAATTTCTCACTAATAAGTCTCGAGGTTTTTTGACAGTAGCATTGATATGGATCGCCTTTTTCAAAATAAGATTTGGGAATTCCGTGATAAGAAACTAAGATTAAATCTGGTTTCCATTTAATTTGAAATATTTTTTTATTAATACTACTAACTAGAGCATTTATATATAGAGGGTCGCTTTCATAATGTGGTATAATTTGTAAACTTGGCTGCCACCTCATTTTCATTAAGCTTCTATAAACCTCATCACAAACTGTTGCTGTCGTTGCGGCAGCATATTGTGGGTATAAAGGTAATATAATTAAATTTTCACACCCCTCTTCTTTTAAACTATTTAGTTTGCTTTTGATGCTGGGATTACCGTACCTCATTGCATAATCAACATGGGTTGTTTTGGTGCTAATTTTCCCTTGTAGTTTTTGAGTTTGACTTTTGGTGTAATAACGTAATGGCGACTCGTTGGTTTCTTTAAACCAAATCTTTTTATAAGCATGAGCGGTTTTTGAAGGTCTGAAAGTAAGTATAAATAAATTCAGAACTATTTGCCAAACAAAAGGATTAACTTCTATAACTCTTCTATCGGATAGAAACTCCTTGAGATATTTCCTAATATCCCACCAACTTGTTGTATCTGGTGTTCCTAAGTTCACTAATAAGATACCAGTTTTTCCAAATTTTACTTCTGGATGATTTTCATTTTTATCTTTCATTTATAACTTCTAACAAAATTAATTAATTTTTTTACTTTATCAGGGTTGGTCTCTGGAAGTAAACCGTGACCTAAATTAAATATGTATGGCCGGTCCTTAAATGTATCTAGGTATTTTTTTGCTATTTGAAACATTTTTTCATCTTCCATAAAAAGTGCTTTGGGATCCATACCACCTTGAACACACACGCTATCAAGATTGTTTTTAACCCATTCTGGATCGAGATCATAATCTATACTTATTCCGTCTGGTTTCACTATTTCTACAAATTTAATATAATTTTTATTTAACCCTTTTGGAAAACATATCGTTGGGATCTGGTGTTTTTTACAAAAATTTACTAAATTTAAATTAGGAGAAAAACAATAATCATTAAGTTTTTCATTTGGTATCAGACCTGCCCAGGAGTCAAAAATTTGTATTATATTTGCCCCTGCATCAATTTGATTTTTTATATGAATAAAAAGAAAATCATTAATTTTTTCTAATATTAATTTAATTTGTGTTTCTTTTTTTTTTATTAAATCTAAATCTAAAATATTTTTTTCTTTTTTAAGTCCAAGCATATAAACAATTAATGTCCAAGGAGATCCTACAAACCCAATTAAAGATTTATTTTTGTCAAGTTTTCTCCTTGTTGTTTTAATAGCGTCATAAACTGGTTTTAATTTGATTGAATATTCTTTTACTTCTTTTTTTAGAAAAACATTAATATCAAAGTCAGATAGAATTGGGCCACTTCCTTTTTTAAACTTTACATTTTGTCCAAGAGCATATGGTACAATCAAAATATCAGAAAAAATAATTGCTGCATCTAAATTGTATCTTTTAATTGGTTGTAAAGTAATCTCACTACTAAGATGACTATCTAAACATAGTTTAATAAAGTTTTGATTTTGAGATCTGATTTTTTGAAACTCAGGTAAATATCGACCAGCTTGTCTCATAAACCAAATAGGAATACAAGAATTATTTCTTTCGGTTAAACAGTTAACTAATTTATTCATTATTATAATTATATATTTATAAGTAAATTATTTATAGTAGGACATGTTAGTTATAGTTATAACTATTTATACATAGTTTTACCTGTTTTATTCATTTTTGTTTATTGAAAAAACTTTATTTTAAAAGCTTAAAAATTATATTAACATCCTGCTTAAAAAAATTAGATAGTTATTTACAGGGAACAAAATGTCATAAAACTGTTGATTAATGTTAATATCTTTTTAAAACAATAAATGGAAATGTATAACATCAAGTTATAAAATAATTACAAACATATTTATGTCCGAAAAATACAATGTATATCTTATTTCAGATTCAACCGGAGAGACACTAGATAGAATATTTTTATCATTAAAATCCCAATTCACAAACTTTGAATATAATAAAAAAGAATTTGTTTTTGTTAGAACCGAACAGCAAATAAATAAAATTTTAAAAGAATGTAGCGAAGCACCTAACTCTATTATCTTATATACAATTGTTGAGACCAAACTTGCAAAATTTATTTCTTCAGAAAGTGAAAAAAAATCCATACCTTGTTTTGGAATATTAGGTAATTTAATATTAACTTTTTCAAAACTCTTAAATCAAAAAGCTTCTCACACTCCAAGCGCCCAACATGTATTAGATGACGAGTACTATGACAGGATAGAAGCAATTCAATTCACAATGTCACACGACGACGGAAAAAAAACAACAGATAGTGATCAAGCTGACATTATTTTACTTGGAGTTAGTAGAACCAGTAAAACACCAACGTCTATGTATCTTGCTAACAGAGGATTTAAAACTATTAATATTCCTCTTGTAATGAGTCAAGAAATTCCAGAGAAAATAAAGAAAAACAAAAGCAACGTGTGTGTAGTCGGACTCTATGCTGATCCCGATAGACTTTCCGATATTAGGAGAAACAGAGTGGCAATAATGAATGAAAACAAAATCCCAACTTATACTGATTTAGAATCAATAAAAAGTGAAGTTGAAGTTTCTAAAAATCTCTTTAAAAAATATGGTTGGCCAACAATTGATGTCACTAGAAAATCTGTAGAAGAAACAGCTGCTTCAATAATAAAAATTTATGAAATACGAAAAAATAAATGAAAATAATTTTAGCTTCTAAAAGTGGTGTTAGAAAAAAAATATTAGACGAAAATAATATTTTATGTGAAGTAGTGCCCTCAAACATTGACGAAGACCAAGTAAAAGACTCCTTGTTGTTAGAAGGAGCGAGCCCTCTAATTATTTCAAAAAATCTCGCTGAAATGAAATCAAATAAAGTTAGCTTAAAATATCCAGACAAATTGGTCGTCGGAGCTGATAGCGTAATTTCACTTTCGAATGAATTAGTAAACAAGCCTAGCAGCAGAAAAGAAGCGCTTAAATCATTAAAAAAGCTTAATGGATCATTGCACTATCTCATAAGCTCTGCTTGCATATCAAAGAACGGTTCTATGATATGGAACTATTCAGAAAAATCCGAGTTAACAATGAAAAATTTATCAGATCAAGAATTAACAAATTATCTTAGTAAAATTAAAACAGAGACATTGCTTGCATATGGTGTTTATCAAATAGAAGCAGAAGGGAAGTCTTTATTTAAAAAAATTAAAGGTAATAAAGACTCGATTATGGGTCTGCCAATAAAACAAATAATAAACTATATTAATAATTATAAAGATGAATAAAAAGAAATATGCCATTATTGGAAATCCAGTAGCACATTCGATGTCACCAGTGTTACATAACTATTGGTTTAACAAATATGAAATAGATGCCGAATATTTATTATTAAATATTAAAAGTGATCAAATTCAAAATGTAATAAATCAAATCAAGCAAAAAATAATTTCTGGTATTAATGTTACGCTTCCATACAAGCAAAAAGTAATTCCATTTATAGAAAAAAAAATAAATGATGCTGAAAAAAGTGGTTCTGTAAATACAATTTATTTAGATGAAGAGGAAAAAATTATAGGAGAAAACACGGATGTTTATGGATTACAAGCAGCCTATTTTAAGGAAATCATAGAGAGCAAAGCAGTAAAAAAAAAAGTTTTGATAATTGGCGCTGGGGGAGTGTCCCCCTCAATTATAGTAGCTTTAAAAAAATCTAATATAAGCGACATAACAATTATCAATAGAACTTATGAAAAATGTTTATTTTTGAAGAAGAATTTCCCCGGGCTCCAAATACTTAAGTGGGACGACTTAAACAAAAGTGTAAGGCATTTTGATATAATTATAAACGCAACAAGCCTTGGATTAAAAAATGGATATGATTTTGAATTTTTCTTTGAAAGCTGCAAAGATAACATGATTTATATAGATACAATTTATAACCCCATACAAACTAAAATGATTAAACATTTGAAGAAAAAAGAAATAAAAACTTATAACGGCTTAGATATGTTTATTTATCAAGGACAAAAGTCTTTCTATTTATGGAACAAAATAAATCCAGAAATAGACCAAGAGCTTATTAACCTATTGTTGAAAAATCTTAAATGAAAAAACTAGGAATTACAGGGTTAATATCCTCAGGTAAAAGTACATTCGCAAAATTTTTATCAAAAAATAAATACCCTATATTTGATGCGGATAAAATAGTCAAAAGTATTTACCTAAAAAAAACTATTAGAAGTAAAATTCAAAAGGTATTTAGATTAAAAAAAGAAAAAAATTTAAAAAGAGAAGTTATAAAAATTATTAAAAATAATAAATCTAATTTGAAAAAACTTGAATTAATCATACACCCAGAAGTAAGAAAAGAAATGAAGAGATTCACAGTAAGAAAAGCAAAAAAAAAAATATTAATTTTTGATATTCCATTATTGGTTGAAAGTAAATTAATGGATCATTTCGATCAAACTATATTTGTGAATTGTAACCAAAAAACAAGACTGAAGAGGTATATTAAAAAAGGTGGAAATGAAAATTTATTTAAGACACTAAATAGTAGACAAATGAAGCCAGAGAAAAAAATTAAATTTTGTAGTTATAAAGTTACAAATAATAAAAACTTAAAATACTTAAAAGAAAATGCTAATTTAATAATTAATAAGTATGAGTGAAATATTTCTAGATACAGAAACTACAGGCCTATCTTTTAGAGATGGACATAAACTAGTTGAAATTGCCTGCATTGAAACAGAAGATTTCGTACCTACTAAAAAAATTTTTCACAAGTTCATAAATCCCAAAAGAAATGTTCCTGATGAAGCTTTTAAAATACACGGTTTCACAACCGATTTCTTAAATAATAAAGAAACCTTTGATAAAGTCGCAGATCAATTGCTCGATTTTATAAAAGATAAAAAGATTATAATTCACAATGCATCTTTTGATTTAGGATTTTTAAATCATGAATTAAGATTATTAAAAAAAAATGAAATAGATAAAAAAAATGTTGTTGACTCTTTAGAACTAGCTAGATCGAAATTTCCAAGTGGCTCAAACTCACTAGACGCGCTTTGTAAAAAATTTAATATTGATTTATCTCAAAGAGTAAAACACAATGCATTATTAGATTGTGAACTTTTAAGAGAAGTTTATATAAATTTAATAGATGTTAAGGAACCTAAATTAATATTTTCTGATACAGAAGAATTTGTTGAAAGCAAAATAGAAAGTACAAGTAAAAATTATTGCAAGAAAATAATAGAAATATCTGCAGAAGAAACAACAAGACATAAGATTTTTTTAAAACAAGATTTAAAGAAAAATAACTATTAAACTTTTTTACTTAGGTATAGTTTTTTAAAATCTACAACTTCGTCAATTTTTATATCTTTGAAGCCACAGGTTTCAAATAAAAAAACAAAACTTTTTCTTAATTCGCTATATATTTCAGTCGGAACTTTAATAAGGATTATTTCTTCCAAATCTTTTTTGTTTTTTACGCCGTCACCAAGTTCTATAATTGTAGAATATACAATCTTCGTTTTTATTTTCTCATCTTTATTTATAGTAGAATTTAATGATAATTTAGTTTCAACCTCAATTATCTTTTCTTTAAATTGATCACTAGTAATATCAATATTAATTTTATAATTTGATATGTTTTTTGAAAGAAGAAAAAATATTTTTGGATTTGGTATGTTAAAATCAATTTCTTTTATATATTTTGCCAGTATTTTATAATTCATCATTCTTTTCTTTTTTGTCTTTAATTATTTCGCCATCAATAGTTTGATTATTAAATTTGTTTTCTTTTTTAATGTTTTTTTGTATCCAAAAATTAATCAAAAATTTTCTAGTAAAAGGAAACAATAGTGTGAAACCAACTAAATCAGTAATGAACCCAGGAAGTATAAGCATGCATGCTGCTACAGCGATGGAAGCACCAGAAAAAATATCATAAATTGGTGTTTTGTTTTTATGTAAACTAATGAAGCCAGACCTAAGTGTGCTCAGTCCTTCAATTTTTGCATAATAAACACCAATAAAAGCGGTCAAGAAAATTAATATAACCGTATTTATTGCACCAAAGTTCTGTCCCACCTTAATTAAAACTAGAATCTCTAAGGCTGGTACACCAATAATTAAAAGCAATAATGTGTTCATTTGTCTGGTACAAAAATATATTAATAATGTATATTTATCAAACTATGAGTAATAATTTTGGATATATAGACATAATATTGTTAGCAATGATAGCGGGCTTCATAATTCTTAGATTAAGAAATATTCTTGGAAGAAAAACGGGTCACCAGGACAAGCCTTTTTCCAATTTTTCAGAGAAAAAATTTGAAAAATTTGCAGAAGACGCAATCAAGAAACAAACTATTGAAGACGATACACTAGATGGATCTAAAAAAGTAGAATTTCTAAAAGGCGCGGAGATAGCCTACGAAAATATAATAAGTGCATTTGCAAAAGGTGATATTAAAAAATTAAAAAATCTTTTAGATAAAAAAATGACCGTAGAATTTGAAAAAGCTATAGACTTAAGAAATCAAGAAAATATTAATTCAGAATTGACTTTTGTAGGCATGAAAGAATCAAAACTAGAAAAATACGAAAAGATCAAAACAGAACTTTTTGCTACTGTCAAATTTGTTTGTGAGATCATTTCCGTTAAAAAAAAAGATAACAAAATTATTGAAGGAAGCCCAGATAAAATTAAAATAGTTACAGATTATTGGAAGTTTTCAAAAAGTTTTCATAATAAAAATCCCAATTGGTATTTATCTGAAATTATAAGTAAGTGAAAAAAAAGATTGATATCTCAGAAATAGATAAAAATACTTGGGAAGATTATACAAAAAATCCAAAAGACATTTTTGATAAAGAGAAAACTAAAATTATTTTAAATTCAAATAAACGTAGATTGAGATATGATCTTCATGGCTTTACATTGATCGAAGCAAATAAAAAATTAGAAGAATTAATAACGAAATGTTACGATGAAAAATATTCCGAAATCTTACTAATCACTGGAAAAGGTATTCATTCTAATTCTGATAAAGATGTTTATGCATCTAAAGACTTTAGTAAATTAAAATTT